>Ga0209756_1000949_pt1 | contig 27557 bp, 31 predicted proteins | sample ETNvirenome_6_85_FD_184071 | JGI IMG/M metagenome (GOLD analysis project Ga0209756, IMG submission 184071) | Marine viral communities from the Pacific Ocean - ETNP_6_85 (SPAdes) (version 3) | ecosystem: Environmental > Aquatic > Marine > Oceanic | place: Pacific Ocean | collected 2013-06-19 | reverse complement strand
CGAGTTAAAATATGTGGATTATTTTCGAAAACTTCACTTCTAACAATCCTAGAAACTGTCTTGCCGTCGCCCTCACAAGGTAAAATCTTTACATCTTCCGGAAGTCTTTTTGAAATCTCTCTTGCGACGGCCGTCCAGGCCAGATATCCGCCTAAACCCACACTAAATCCTTCTTCTTTTTAAGAACTATAAAACTATTGCCTTCCCTACAGCTTTCAACCTCATCATACCATTCGAACACTCTTCCATAATCTCGCTCTTTTTGTCGTTGTTCTCGGTAGAAATCAGAAAAAACAACAACAGAATCATCATGCAAATTGGGTAAAATGGACCTTGCACAGTTTGCTCGGCACATGCCATCGATTGATACGACATCAAATTTTTTATCCCTGAATTGGTCGAGATTCTGTATTGCGGAGTGGTATGCAAAATTTCTCTCCTCTGAAGCCTCAAGACCGCGGTCATCTCCCTCTCCTAAATCGTATTGAAAGCTATGCAACAAGGTCAGATTTGAAATTCTAAACATCATCGCCAAAGCAGCAACTCTACCATACCAATGGCTGTTGTGCTCCACAGAAACTACGTGCTTGCATTTCTCAACCAACTGAAGCGTACTAAATCCAGCGCCGAACTCTAAAACTTCCGAATCAGGTGTACAATATTTATACACAGCCTCAGCTTCAGCGCCTGACATGTTAGGGGTCTCAAGATATAAATAAGATAATATCTTTCTAATTTCTTTCTTTTTGGTTTCTGGAATTTTCCATTCTTCAAAAGAGAAAATCGGGAACATGAGATTTTGTATCAGACCTATGCGATCTTCGAGAGGAAACTCGTCGGGGTCTGAATAAATATCAGAACTTGCCAGGGCGGTTTCAAAGAAATTTCGAAATCCTCTGGAAACTCCTCTTTCGTTGCAGCGTTTTAACTCATTTGATTCATAATAATCCATCTATTATTCTCCGCAATATTTTACCATCAAATCGTATGCATCATTAGCATACCTTTCATATCCAGCATGTCTAAGAATATACTCTCTTGGTGAGATCGAAGGCTTGAGTTCTCCACTCAAAAACTGTTTTACTTTTTCTATGTAAGGTGCGGCGGAACCATCCTTCCTTTTGAGGTATTTTTCTGTCATGCGATCTGTATCGTGCACCCAAAAATTTTGATCAAATATACTTGGAGTATTGTTTGGAGAACCAATCACTGGAACGTCTAGAAACATTGCCTCGTATGTTGCGATTCCCGGACATTCGTCTAAACTAAGGTTGATACAACATTTTGATTTCAAAAGAGCATCAAAATACTCCTCTCTCTTATAACTGCCATATGTTAACTCGATGTAAGAAATATCATTCTCGTCTAAAAGATCAATTATTCCATCATGAAAATTAAAATAATTATCGTCATATCTTCTTCTCTTGGAATATACTAAGCAATCATATTCAATGTTTTTGTTTTCTATGAGTTTGGGGTCGATGTCGAAAGTAACACACTTATCAAGATAATCTGCTTTATGCACCTGATCTTTTCTTAAGAACTTTTTAACATGATTATTGTAAAATTCAACTTGATCTATATATAGATCAAACTCCACCTCAGACACAAACCACTTGTCCCAATCATCAGCGGCACCAATGTCTGGATAATCTAAGAGAACATTAGGGCCGAAAACGAATTTCTTTTTGGGATATTGTTGTTTTAACACATAATAAAGCTTTGGTGCGAAACCTTTTGCATAGAACCAAAAAATATCATAACTGTGAAGGTCTTCGACTTGCAAGTTTGGAATTTTCCATAACTCGTGGACTTCAAACCTCTTTAAACTGTCTTGATTCAAAGCATCTACATGATGATCAAATGTCAAACCGGGGCCCCGGTCGCCGCCGGGGCGAGAACACATCAGAATTTTAAATTTCTTATTAATCAATTTTTCTAAGTTCTCTCAGCCTTGGATATGGAGTTTTTGCCTTTAAATCAGCCTCGATTCTTAACTGGTCTTGACGATGGACTCTGTCGACAGATATTGGATTAGTTCTATTGTAAACATATTGAATCTTCTGAATATCGGCGAAATGGTTTGGGCCGGCCATTTCGATCATCGGATACATAATAACCCTATCCCAAGTAAATTTATAAAAATCTCCATCAACATCGATCATGTCAGACCTACGAATCTCCTGAAACAGTTCTTTTCTAAATGTCCTTAAATGAGAAAATGTCCAAGCTTTGTGTCTTATATTGTCGTCCCAATAATCCTCTGTGACCACTGGTCGTACAACTCGGCCTCCGAGATTCTCAATATAAGAACCCGCCGTAATCCACACTTTATCGTCTTGGTATATTTCATTCAAAGTCTGAAGGACATATCTGTTTGCCAGCCAATCATCACCATCAAGAGCCACTATTATTGTACCCTCTTCTGCCATGGCAATGCCATCATATAAGTTTGCCAATGCTCTTCTGTTTACTTTGTTGTGTATTATTTTTAATATGCAATTTCTGGATTCTACGCTTTTTTCTATATCTCTTAAAACTTCTGCCGTGCTATCAGTGGAAGCATCATTAATATAAATTACTTCATAATTGTCATAATCTTGTTGTAATGCAGATTTTAAATTTCTCGCTATCCACTTTTCGCAATTATATGCAGGAATCAGGATTGTAAAATGGTTGTTTTTCAAAATGCTGTCTCCCAGAAGAATCCGGGCCTGGATTTAAGGTATTCTATTGTCTGTTCACGAGGCCCCGTGAACCACTCTTCATTACTATGTTGTACATTCTCGTTCAATTCTAGTTCGCAATCGAGTAATTTAGCCTCTATCACAAATCGTGGACAAGTATCTAGACCGCCCGGCTTAAAACAAATGCCTTTAGAAGATGCCAATTTATCCAAAAATTCCCCAGGCGATATGTTCCATATAACATCACATGGCAGATCATTTTCTTTACACCATTCTTCCGATTCTTTGGCTCCTTTGACCCAGCTTTGAGAACCTAAGACAACCCAGCGATTATCCTTCTTTTTGCCCCTAACTGATTCAATTTTTTCAAAAAAGCTTTTCCCGAACAAGGAAGAGAGAACATATAAATTATCTCCCTTCAATCCATTGAGATTGGCCTTATGTATTTTCATTTGTTCGTCAGACATAAAGAACACAGAGCTTGCACCATTCATGAAGTCTTGCATCATTTGACCTAGTCGTGTAGAGGGATAATCACATTCTTCCCCTTCCACTAGATTATAAAGTAACGGGTTTCTGTGCTTGCAAAATTTATAATCAAACTCCACAAAACTATAATCCACCCCAAGGTCTGCCATTGATCCAACTACTTCTTGAGAAAGTTGTGAAATATTTCCGAATATAAATTTAGAATCTTTGTTATTCTCTAAGAAAGCTTTACTCAAAGAAGAGGAATTAACCATCCCTACAGATGAAGGGCAAGTATCTATTAAAGCTTGGAGTGACATTTCTGCTCCGCCGGCATACTGACTTTCGAACATATCACTAACAAATACATATTCTGATTTTTGGCCAATACTCGGAATCAAAGACTTTAACATCTTCTCCAATATCACTTCTTCCTTGTAGTTTTCAACTATATGATCTTGTAGTTTCTTTGCCCACGATTTATACATTCTTGGATTCTTGTGTAAAGAGTTTAATTTTCTCTTAAAGTCAACCTTGTTCGGGTAACACCACATAGAGTCTGCTACTATTATGTCTTTCCAGACAGCCTCCTTCTGTACAGGAGCTAAAATATAATCAACCTTGGAAAATAGTGCCTTAGTTTTCGTCTTTTGCGTCTTCTTGTTTTTAACTGGCGCGTGTAAAAAATCCATGTGGCCGCTCCAGCCGGGGGCCAAAACAGGTAGTGCATTATAAGAAGCCTCGAACAATGGTAGTCCAAACCCTTCCCCGTGTGTAGTAGAAATGAGAGCTTGAATTTTAGGATGTGTATACAAAGAATTCATTTCCTCTTGGGAAAGGCTTCCATGTAGTAAATAAACTTTACATTTTCTGTTCTTTTCTCTTAGTGCGTTAGTAAGTTTTGATTTAATTGCAATTCGATCCATAATGCAATTCTTTGCCAAATTTGACTTTATTACCAAGCCGACTTCCTTGTCGCCCATCTCTTCTAAGAACCACATTATTGTCTTTTCTAGATTCTTCCTTATAGCCCATTGTGCAACTATCAAGTAATTCACATCATACTCAAGGTCTAATTCAAAGTTCTCGTCTCTTTCAAGAGTTTTCACTGGATATGAGACTACATCTATTGGGCAATTACACTTTGCTTCAAATTGTCTTCCTTCTTTGTCTTGTACTGTGTAACTCGTGTTTTCAAATACCCATTTCGAAAATTCAGATGGCACGATGAGTTTGTCAATTTCATACGTTTTTTTGATCCAATTTTCAGACACTTTTGTTGTTTCGACGCCGGCGGTGACAACAACTCCATACGGCGCTCGTTTCTCGAATTCGTTAGGGATCCCAATATGGATATGTATATCAAAATTTATAGGCTGTTTTGATTCTTGCAATTTTGCCGTCTTGTGTAAAAGGCCATCGATCCACATTCTTTCTTCAGAATTTCCAGATACCCAAGATGTTGTGCCCCAGTTGAGAGCGACAACATATATATCAAAAAGCTCCTCTCTTTGGCGAAGAGCCCTCAAGATAAGCCTCGAATGCTCTCCGTATCCGGACATAGTTAGGGCCGGCCCAGTTACTAAAACTTTATAATTCATGCTATCTCCATTAATTCCCAAGACTTGTAATTTTTTCTATTTTGCCAAGAGCCGTGTGATTCGTGCAGTCTCGTAAGTGTTTCATCCCACAATTCAGTATATTGAGTAAATCCATAATTCTTCAAGACATGTTCTCTGCCCTTTCGGCCAAGTTCTTGGCGTTCTTCTTTTGACATGTTATAAAGCTTTTCTAAAGCCGCGACGACATCGTTACCGTCAACCCTGTCCTCATAAATGTATGGAACATCTTGTGATCCAATTATCGATTTTGCACTAGGCTCTATACCCACGCCAAACCAATCTTTCCCATCTGTAACTTGTTCTTGAAGGCCACCTGTCATATTGACAATTATAGGAGTTTCGCAGGACAAAGATTCCAAAGTACCTAACCCAAAACCTTCTGCATCGGCTACGTTAATTGTACAGTCCGCTGCGTTATAGAGCATCGCCAAATCCTCCGAAGGAACCTTGTTGACAGATAACATAAATTCCCCGTTTACCATGCCCGTCTCCACCATAATTGCCTCAAGGTCTTGGCCGTTCGGGTCTTTTGGTTCCGTATGCATTATCAAACACACGTTTTCTCTTCCCACTTTATCGGCGAACTCCTTGAACCACCACATAACAGAACCGGATTGCTTTCGGCGGGCATTTCTATTATTCCAAAAGACCAAAAATCTCTCTTTCCCGTTTTTAGATACACCAAGATTGTTTGTTTTTCTAAACTTTTTAACTTCATTTTCAGAGACTTTTTTAAAAATATTCGTATCTACTGTATGTGGTATCCGCACACATTCAACCTCGGGGGCAACATGTCTTACGATTTGGTCTGTTACATCACTGATTGTTGCCACAAGATCATTTGATAAATAAAACCGCTTATTAAAATTTGGAAATGGAAAATTATCCCAAACATGATAATATACCAAAGGCATTTGAGATCTTATTTCGTTTTCAATCTCCCAGAGCCATGGCCAAAATCGAGGATCTGTCATTATCCACATCATATCTGGCTTTTCGGCCTGGATGCACGACCTAACCATCTCTTGGTTTCCGTAACCATCAACTGGATATATTATCCAATCATCGCCGTATTCTTCTGTCCTGATCGGCTGATAATCTCTATGCCTAATTGCCCCTCCGAAACAAACAAATTGATATCTACCTGTTCTTAAGAGTCCTTCTATCATATATCTAGTTTGGCCGGCCACTCCGGACGGAGCAAGAGGGCTATCTGATAATACGAAAACTTTTATCTTTTTCATTTATTTTAATTTACCTTTATGGGCAATGTGTTGTGTTGTAAAATTCGCATCTACGACAAGAAAGTTTGTTTTTGATATGTATATTTTTCTCTATATTAACAACTGCCTTGTTTAAAAGATTCAAAGCATTGTCAACTCTTATCTTGCCGTTTGAAACTTTGAATATTTCTGCTTTGTTCTTTTTGGCTGTTCGCTTCAAAAGAGCAAAGTAAGTTTCTATCAAGTCTTCTTCTATATTATACTTTTTTCCATAGAAATTTTTATAAAAACTTAATTGATAGACTGTCATTTTTTCTGCTTTTCTTCTGGCGTCCCAGCCCCAAGAACAAGTTTTCCAGTCAATAATGTGAATCTTACCATCTGGAGTCTTTAAAACTAAGTCAATAAACCCCTTAAACTTCAAGTCTGTTTCAAACTCTGTAATGTTCTCATAGATTGGCTCTTCTACTGCTAATACTTCAAATTCTGGAAACATCCTATCGAGTTCTGGTAAAATATAGTCTACCAGATCGTCAGCTTGACCTTTCATTGCCTCGATCAAATCCGGATTCATTTCATATGAGCTGGAAATAGTATTTATCTCTTCTTCAAACTTGTTTAAGAAGAGCTTCTTTTTTTCTAGATTTCTATCTAGAACTATGTTTTCACATACGTGATGAATTGCCGTACCAAACGCGGTATACTCGTTTCCTACAAAATTCTTTATTTTATCTTTATAAATAAGCTTGTGTTTAAATGGGCACTCATTCCAAATTTTTAGTTCCGAAAAACTAATCCTTCTTTGTTGGTCTTCTTGTTGACTTAGGGGCATTTCGTCTCCTTCTCTTGGGAGTAGAAGGCTTAGTTTCAGTGGGGGTCTCTTCTGTGCTCGGCGCGGCGGGAATGGTCAATAACTCTTCCGAGATTGGACTTTTCTTTGGAGCCACTTTTATCGATTCAATTGGAAAGGCGGAATTTCTAAATTCCCACTCTCCAGAAGATGGAACACCATCGGTGTAATTATCTATTATTGCACTCTTTCTAATATTCGACACCTTGATACCCCTATCTTTTAAAATGGCTAAGACATCATTAATATCAACCGACTGAATGCCGGTGCCACGTCGTTTCGGCAGGGATATTCTCACTGTTACAAATGGTTTATTTTCTTCTACTTCTATTTTCATGTTTTCACTCCTTATTATAATGTATTTTTTCTAGTTTGTCAAATAAAATAGGACTTATTGCTGCAATTTTATCTGGCTCTCTATGGTGATAGAAGGCTTCGAAGCCGTTTGCGAAGTATTCCCTCAAAGAAGTCGCCCCATATGGGGAATAAAACAAATTCGATGCGATTGAGTCAAGAATTTGATATCCCACTTCAAAGTATAACAAATTATCAAAATTATTTGAATATTCTGTTTGCATAAAATCTTGATATTCAAACTGATATCCGTGAGCTTCCAGTAAGTGAAACAACCTTTCTCTCTTTGAGAGGAATTCTGCTTCGAGACGGCCATCCGAATATATAATCAAAAATTTCTCTTCTTCGAGGGCGTGGGCCATCTCGTGTATTATATCATCAAGGATATCATCTTCGTCATCTTGATTGTTTGTAACGTATATACCGCCGTCCATATACGCAGCATTTGTATGCTTTTTCTTCAGGAAATCAAACTCGCCAACTATTATATGATCAATAAAATTAAAAAACCTGTCAGGCATTTTCTCATCTAAAGATTTTAAAACATGTTCGAAATCTACATTATCTGGAAGAGGGTCTTTAATATAAACTGTTATGTTTCTAAACTGTAATTCTCTTACTGCTTTTTTAGATCTTTTTTTCGATTCTTTGATATATGATTCATTCAGCACTTTTTTCATTTACAGGTTCATTTTCCTGAATTTCGCGAGCTATTTTCTCACCCTCTTGAACATCAGTAAGAGCCTGATGATATCCCCTTATCCAGTTCTCCTCCGCGATGGCCATCAAAAACTCTGGAAATTCCTCTGCCATAGTATTCACTATCATTTCCACCGTAACGTTGTCGTCCTCTGGTTTTTCTTTATTCCCGACATGGTTTATCATCCATTCCTTCATTTCTGAATCTGGAGTTACAGTTTCTTTTAAAATTTCTGTTTCTCCTATATCGGACGGGCCGAAGTCTATTTTATTTTTCATTTGTTTTTCCTTTCTTATAGTAGTTTTGCTGCCACAGATGCAACGTTTGAGCGCTCACCCTTTACGAGGGTAACATGGCCAGTTATGCTTTGTTCTTTGAGCTTTTCTACTACGTATGTCAAGCCGTTGCTGGTTGCATCTATATAAACATTGTCAATTTGTTCGACGTCCCCAGTAAGAACGATTTTAGTTCCCTCGCCGACACGAGTGAGGACTGTCTTTATTTCATGCCTATTCATATTTTGAACTTCGTCAATAATAATAAAAGAATTTGATATGGATCGGCCGCGTATATAAGTCATAGCCTCAACTTCTATTCTACCTTCATCGATATACATATCAAGTGTCATCTTATCATTACCAAACAAGAATTGCAAGTTATCTTGTATGGGAGCCAACCAAGGAAGCATTTTCTCTTGCATCGTACCAGGAAGAAACCCAATATCCTTCCCGACCGGCTCGACAGGTTTAGTGACCACTATCCTACTGTAGACACCGCCTTCGAAAGTTTGCTCTAAAGCTGCAGCAAGAGCTAAAAGAGTCTTACCTGAGCCGGCTTTGCCTATGAGAGACACCACTGGAACGTCTGGATCCATGAGTAAATCTACAGCGAATGACTGTTCCTTATTTCTTGGCTTTAAACCCCAGATACCACTCTTACATTTTGGTATCTTTTTTAAGGGCAAATTGGTGTCTATAAACCTCCCAAGTGCTGTCTTTTTTTCGTTTGAATTTGATACAAGCATCACGAACTGATTCGGATTAACTTTTATCTCTTCTGGATCCAGAAAAACCGGTTCGCCTGCATACATATTATCTACAACTTGATCATCAACCAAGTGACTTATAAAACCCGTATATAAGCCTGAGACGTCTTCTACAACTTGCTCAAACGCATAGTCTAAAGAATCTAAGCCTAGCGAATCGCACTTCACTCTCATATTAATATCTCTAGAGACCACAATCACTTTTCTTTTTGGATTACTGTTTCTTTCTGATAGGGCTGTTGCTATTATTTGATTATCTGCCTGTTCCGAATCTAAATCATCCGGAAGGACGAAGGGGTCATAGCTTTTTACAAAAACCAAACCTTTGCGTAGACCAATCCTTACACCTTTCGCAAGATTGCCCTTCTCTCTGAGCTTATCAAGCTTCCTTATGAGATTTCTTGCGTGGGATCCTGCGGGGTCTTGTCTTTTTTTGTTATTATCTATTTCATCTAAAACTTTCAAAGGTATAACAATGTCGTTATTCCCGAAAGATCCTAATGCATTTGCATCGGTAAGATAAACGCTAGTGTCTAATACATATGTTTTTTTTGCCAAGTTTCACTCTCTTTGTTTCTAATAGTAATTAGTATTTTAGTTTGTTTTTTCCCATGGCCCGGGGAGCAAAGTGAACTGGTTTTTTTTATTTTCTAAAATTTCACCTCTCACGAACGGCATCTCAGTGTTATGATAACATCTACAACAATTTGTTTTAATTTCTTTTTCCGAAGTGACAGTAGTATTATCAGAAATTCCACTCAAAGCCGCGCCGGCGGCGATGAACAATATATATTCTTTCATTAAAATGGCCCTTTATTTCGATTATTTTGAAATGTTTTGAAAAAAACATCTAGTTTTGTTATATTTAGTATATAGGAGCAAATAATGTTAAAAAGATTCCGTTTATTGCTAATAGTGTCGATATTATTAGCAAACATCAGCTGCCACAAAACAAGCATAACAAATTTCAATGCTATAACAAAAGAAAAAGTATTTCCAACCCATTCCTTCGTGCAAGTACTAAAACAACTTCACATATATGAATGTTTAAATGAAGCACAATGTAAAGCTGGCAAATTCACATCTGCCGGGTCTGGTATTTCTATAGGTAACACAGGTATTGGCACATTGGTTGTGACCGCCTCTCATGTCTGTAACACAGAATTAAACCCTAAAACCAAGGAGCTTCTTGGAAAACACGAAGTATATCTAGAGGTTAAATCAATACACGGGGCGATATTGAAGGCCGATACTGTTCATTCTTCTGATTTAACTCTCTCCAATGTCGACCTTTGTCTTTTGCACATTAGAGACTTGTTTTTACCTGGAGTGAAAATATCCAAAGTACCTCCTCAAGTTGGAGATCAACTATATTCTATTTCTGCTCCTCTTGGGATCTTCGAACCACCGACCGTGCCGCTCTTGAGTGGAATATATAGCGGACCAGTATCAGATGGTGTCAATGCGATGGTAACCATCCCAGCTGCGGGCGGAAGTTCCGGAGGGGCAGTATTAAATAGGAAGATGGAATTGGTGGGGGTAATTTTCGCTACAAAAATAGGCTTCAGGCAAGTTACCTTGGCGTCAAAATTTGATAGCATGGTAAGATTTTTGAACAAGAGTGTAAATAAATTCTTGTTAAAATCTAAGAATTAGCTACCCAACTTTTCAACTTTTTTGTTTTCTTTTTTAGAATCAAAGCCAATCTTTTAGCAAAGGCCTTCTTACCTACAGATTCTGCATTCTTTATATCTTTCTCTAAAATCTGAATTTCTAATAAAAGGGCAGATATTCTATTTTCTTTCTTTTTCATCATTTTTTTGGGGCCCTGCGGACTCTCTTTTTGACCTTATTATAAAAAACATAAATTTTATACCTAAGAGATATACCATATCCCTGGGGCGGGTGTACTGGGTGGAAATAGACATCTTTTACTTTTGTATGCCTTGTTAACGAATCCACAAAGGACTTTGATATACGATCCATAGTAAACTGATAAGTATCGTCAGTGTTTCTAGATTTTTTATGATTCGCTAGCCTGGGTCCAAGATAATCATATTTTTCGAGAAATTTCTCTAAAAAAATCCTCGATTCTCTGGAAGTTATTGATCTTTCACTTTTTTCTTGAGTAGCCATCTTTATACCAACCTTTTCCTTTAAGAGAAAATGAAAAAGAACCTAAAATCATCATATAAGTCTCTTTGAGACATTTTGGACAGTGAAGCACATCTTTAAGGTGCGCCTTCAGTTTCATTGACATTAACTCTTCTTTTTCAAAATTACAATTCTGACACTTGTATTTATACAAAGGCATTATACTATTTCGTCTATTAGGCCATATTCTAAGCATTGTTCTGCATCCCACCAGATATCATGCTTCAAAATTTCATCCATTTTGTCTTCTGGAATTCTTGTGTGTTCTCTATAAATGCTTTTTATCTTTTTCATTAACATTTCTGAATTTTGCATGTCATCTTGCATTTCTTGAAATTTTCCCCACATGTGGCCAGATAATTGATGTACCAGCATACACGCATTCCTGTTCATAGAACGATGAGCACCAACAACACTCATAAGAGTTGCTGCACTAGCCGCACAACCGTCAATAATAGTTTCTATCGGCACTGGGGATTTTTTGATATAATCGACTGCTGCCAATCCTGCGAAAACGCTTCCGCCGTAACTATTAATGTGCAATTTTATTGGAGAAGGTTCATGTACTCCATAGGTTATTGCCCTTGATCTTAAATTGTTATTTAAGTTTATAACTGCCTTATTAAGTTTTAACACTTTAGGGCGACTAACTCCAGAATAGAAGAAAATTCTATTTCCAGAAAACTCAACAATATCAAAATCGTTGTTACTTGCATTTTCTTTCGGCGAGGCAACTTTCTTGATAATTTCACCTTTCTCTTCTTCTAAACCCCAATAATAATCTTTCATTCTTTTTCCTTTAAAAGTGGTGGGCCCCCTCGGATTTGAACCGAGAACCTGCCGGTTATGAGCCGGATGCTCTGACCTGATTGAGCTAGAAGCCCATTTATAAATTATATTATATATCGCCTAGAGTTTCAACCAATTTCTTCTTAATCGTCTTTCTTATTCCCGGGTTGATTTTCAGGACGTGTGGCATTATATTATGCCTCGTGTAATTTCTCATGAATTTGGTACTAGAATTTGAAGGATCTTCTATAAATTTTACGTTGTGCCTATCTGCATAATTTATTATCTCTTTCTTATATGTTGCCAAAAACGGTCTAAAAATTTTGTTATTTCTGCTATATGGAATGAGGCTTGGATTTCCATGAAAAGAAGTCATAAGCCATGTCTCCACAACATCGTCTAAATGATGAGCTGTAATTATAAATTCAGATCCTAAAGACTCTAAAAAGGCGTACCTTTCATCTCTCCAAAACTCTTCTAGCGACCTCTTGCCTTTGTATCCTTTAACGCGGCCGACTGTCAAGACAAGATTGTTTTGTGCAGCATATCCTTTTACAAATTTTTCTGCCTTTTTTGAATGTATTGTGTCATGGTTAAAATACGCCAGATGGACCGTTCTCTTGCCTTTCAACAAGAAATCCACTACGCACATTGAGTCTATGCCGCCCGAACAGGCCACAGTGACTCTTGGGGGTATTTTTCCAACCAATCGAAACACTGTTATTTATTTCCATGCTAAAAATCATCATCCTCTTTAACTAGAGCGACAGTCCAGTTGTGACCACGTTTTGATTTTTCCGTATAAGCTTCGCGTACAGCCTCGGGGAAACTACGCTGTAACGTCTTTATAATTCTTACTTCTTTTTCTTCGCTTTTTAGTTTTATTAGAAAGCTTTTCATTTTCTCTCTCTTCGATTCTTTTTTCAAGTCGGGTTCTTTCTCTTTTTGCGCCGATGTCTTTCCCAAGGCGAGAATCAAGTAAAACCAATTGATCTTCATCGGTCCTCCCTTCTCTTGATTTGAGACTCTCTTCAACAATTTGTCGACGAATATCTTTTTTGTCTTCCCGTAACCTCATCGGAATACCTCGCTTTTATTTTATATATCATACCACTTAATAGAAAATATATCAACTATTTTTTACATAAACCATATGCTGCAAATTAGAGATCTCGTCTTGAGAGGGTATGGAATCTACTTCCTTGGCCTCATAAACTTCCATGTGTCCTGCCACAACATGTTCATCACGACTCATGCCAGGAAATGGCATTTCTGGTGGGTCAATCGATATGACTAAAACCCAGCCATCACCCCTGTCTGATAAATATATAGCCAGAGAGCCGGTTTGTGGGGCCAGGGGGCCATATATTTTTCCGGTTATCATGTCGGACTCCATTTCGCGGCCATGGCAAAATTACTGTTAGAGGATCCAATGTAAACATCAGACCCGCCGGGCTGGACTGTTAAGGCCCACCAGTCTCCTGCCGCATAAGCGTTGTTAGAGCTGATAGTGGTCGAGCCTTTGTAAAAGTAATCATCTGTACCAGTGCCGGCCCACGTCACACTCCCTATCCGAGTCCATGTGACATTTCCAGCATAATCTGTCGCATTTGAAGGCGGAGTACACTGCCACACTGACCATTTAGCATTACCATCTGAAAGATTTTCTGTCCAATAGCCGTCGACTGTAAACCCGTCCAATGTGCAGGCAACTGGAATTATACCACTTCTTATATAAAGAAGAGAATTTACAATAGAAGCAGTCATTTGAGAGGAGTCTTTATCATCATAAGTTGCCTTTCCGGATAAACTTACATTGATATAATTATATCTGCTATTATAACCATAAGCTGCATGGCCCATTATATTGTTGTTTGTCCACTTAAAATGTCCAAAATGGTCTATTACAAAGGTGTCGCTACCGCCGGCAGAAACATAATCAGAAGCGGCCACTTGTACGACCCTATTTGTAGTATCAACCCCTAAGAAACTGGCTGGGCCTGCGAGAGATCCTGTTGGAATTCCTGCTAACTTTATTCCGTTCGAGCCAGTTAAAGTCCCATTGATGAAAACATTATCTGCAATGGAGTCTCCCAACTCAACACTTCCAGAAAATTTAGCTGCGCCGGCTGAGGTGATTTGAAAATAGTAATTGCCGTTTGCTTTAAATGCTAGAGAATTGTCACTGTGGTGGTATCTGATGCCTCCTGCGAAATCACTTTGAGGATCTCCACACATGATATATGTTGCCTTATCATTTGGAGACAAAAATTGTAAACCAACGTGATCGTTTTTTTCTAAAGTTAACACAGAGACAGCATTTGATGTTGCAGATGCGTCACTAGCCATTATATGAGCTGTTGTGTCTGGTGAACTAGTTCCAATACCTACATTCCCAGCAACTGTTAAGGTAGAACCATCAAAGGTAAGATTAGATTCAACCGTAGCCTCGTCTGAGTCTTTATATGTAAGAACGCCATCAGCAGTGCTACCGTCGTGCGAAATGCCACTTCCGTCGCCGGCGGCTGATGCGACGGTTGAAAGTACCGGAATGCCCGAAGGGTTTAAAACAATATAACTGCCTTGGCCGGCTATTGAGCCCGAGGTGATTTCTGACCAATCAATCTGACTTACATCTATTTTACTTCGGCTCATTGATCAAGTCCCCAATTCACACAATGCTTCGTTAACTAGTTTAATTAGTTCCGTGTGTTGTTCTGTCCAACCACTATATTCACTTCCCTCGTGGTCTGGATCGCCGTGAGTGCCTTGAGTTCTCCATATTAATATGTGTGCCAACTCATGTGCCAATGAAGACTCGCAAATGTACCTTGTCCTAGTTTCTACCCATATCCAATTTTTATTCAAAGCTAATCCAGACACTGGGTGCTCTTCATAAAACTTTCCATGGACATCATAAACATTTTTTGCTTCTCTGGGTATTGCACTAAATTGTATTCTCAATCCAGATAACATGGTCCATACAAACTTTTCTTCTACTTCGAATTCATAAGCAAACTCTTCAACAAAATATTGTATGGCCTCGTAAACTTTTTCAGACTTATATGTATAGTCGTCGCATCTGTCTGATACAATTGAAATTTGTGGTGTATTTTCTATGATTTTTATTGGAGAAAATCTGGGGCACTGTACTTTTTCAATCGAGCCGAGATAATTTATCTTAAGACAACTTGGAAAAAACAATATTGCCGCGGCTGCGAATATAAGAGTTGTTAACCTCATATATTAAATAGTGTAATAATCGAAAGTCTTTTCTCTATTTCTGGAGATTTTCATCTTAAAACCAATCAATTCCAAACGTACAATTTTTGGATTCATCCCAGTAAGCAAATTTTTCACAATCTTCTCGATCGTATACCTTTAATAATTCTGTTCCAAATTTGGATTTACCTTTCTCAAGTGCCTTGTTAAACTGAAAATGCCACCATTCTGCGCCTGTGTACTTTCCTCCTCGCATGAACCAGCTTCTGGCACGTATTGGATACCACCCGTGCTTTTCCGCTAATTCTGTGAATGAAAAATAACGACCAGTGACATTTTTTCTAATGTGATGATATGTATATGCTTCGATTGTTCTTTCCGGTACGTCTGGGTTTTCTGTCTTGCACCATACATTCCATTTTCTGTCTCCCATTTCCTCTATGACGAAAGGTTGTCTTCCCGGGCGGCTGCCCATGCCAGAGTCTAGAGCAAGATCAATAGCTAGACCAACATAGTGTAGGGATTTTGTGCTTTTAGATTTTGACTTCTTTGAGTTTGATAAAACTCTTCGGCCGCCGGCGCTAGTAATGTGGCCGCCTAAGCTCAACACTTCTTCCCGCAGAGCCAAATAAGCTGCTGCAGCATCCTCTCTTATTGTAAACTTGCTGTAGCCTTTACTGCCATCGACTTGATCCGCTGGAACTTTAATCCATTTGTATTTCTTGTCTGGGTCTGGGCATTCTTCCACGTCCCCTATTTCAAACTTTAAATCTGCCTGACCGGCATTCTCAAGGTGTTCATTTAAAATTTTGAGAGTGTGTCGGCCTACGATCCTATCAGAATGTATCTTTGCAGATTCTTGAAACAATTCTACCTGCAACTCAGTTCCAGGACCAAATATGCCGTCTGCAGGGCCACAATTAAATTTCAATGCGTTAAGGGCTTTTTGTAGCTCCTTAACGTCATCGCCTTTTATACCTTTTTTTAATATCACAATTATCTCCCCAAAACAAGAAAAGCTGGTGGAGGTGGCGGGAGTCGAACCCGCGTCCAGAACATCTCAAACAATACGTCATTCACAAGGTTAGTTGGTTTTGGGCTCCAACAAGCATATATAAGACACTATTTTTTTTGCAACTTTGGTTATTAAGGTTGTTGCCACCCCAAGACAATTAAGCAGCGAGTGCGAAGTTATCTAGTTCAACGTCATCGTTGGCATTTATAATTTTGAGTGTTTTTACTGTGACCTCACTCACACAGCCTTGCACATATTATTATCCTTACCCTGTCGATACCTGTTCACCCCCGTTAATCATCTTCAATCTTAAAAAACCTTTTTAAGCCGGCGTCTCCGTCCTTGAAGGCATCCTCAATCGCTTTCGCATATTGCTCAGAACTGAACTGCGCTGAACTTGGGAATCCGTCGTAGAGCCCATCCACGTAGAAATTCACCCTATCCATTTCTTTAGGAGACAAAACGTGCCTTTTTATGAAAGCTTCGAGTTCATCTGATAGTTTCTGTGCTGTTGTTAACTCATCCTCAGGTATTGGAGTAGGATCTATACGTCCGTCATCCTCGTACGGATCTCTACCAGACCATTCTTTCTCTTCATTTATTTTTCGGAATGTCCGCCAACTTTCCATTATTAGTTTCATATCTTATTTTTCCTTATCAAATCGATACCTGTTCACCCCCAAAGAGACTATCACCGAATCCTGGTGCGCCTGTAAATTCAGCTGATCTATCATTAAAATATTGTTTAAGAGCATGCTCATATTCATTTGGATTGCTTACATCTTGAGCCAATCCGGACAAATCATCTTCAATTCCGGGGAATGATTCGCCGTCGATGATATAGTCCATCCCTAACTCATGTATTTTTTCATTTAATTTCGCCAGTACAATATATTGTTCATCCGGACTAAGACCGGTCTCTTGAGCGGTCAGGGCACTATCTCCGGTTCCATACAACCCTCCTTGATGTTGGCGGTATGATTCATGTAAAAATTTCTTCCATTCTTCTTTGTACTCTTTTAAGCCTTTTTGGCCCTTTACTTTTTTATCTCTGGCTGAAGCTGTACTATATTCTTCAGCTCCGGTGGGCCCGTAGGCACCGGTCTTTTTGTCGTACCCTTTTGAATTAAAAGTCTCTTTATCTCTATCTGTGGTTTCATCAAAGCGGCTCGTGCTAATTTTAAAATATTTATGTGTTCCAAAAGTTTTGAAATATACAACTCTAGATCCACCCTCTTCAACCGTATACATTGGCATTAATGCTTCTGGGTTAGAACGACCTACCTTCATAGATCTAGGATCCATTGGATCTAGTATTTCTTTCCCTGGTAAAGCTGCCCTAAGACTCTCAAGATCAGAATCCATCCAAACGTCTGCAGCTTCTGCGCTTTTTGCTTCGTCTGGCGAGACTTCAGTTGCTCCAGACTCTTCTGTTATTTCATTGAGGAAATATCTTGGATCTATTCTTTTCTTGTTCTGTCCTGTAAATCTAGGCATTTTCTAGTTCCTTGCATAAAAAACATTTGTCTTAACATAAATAGATAAGAAAGTTATCTATTTTCAAAATATTCATTAATATTATATTTTTTAATAAACCTTTTTAATTCTGAAATAGATATTCCTAATATATTTGCAGCTTCCTTGTGAGAAGAAGTAGCTGATAATGCAAATTTAATAAGGGAGTCTTTTACTATTAGATTTGTAGAATTCCAGATAGGATATCCATATAATTTTCCGTTAACTGTTTTTGCTGCTAGTTCTAGCTTTAGAGATATAATCTCTTCTAACTTTAGACTAGAAAACATTACTTCAAATTCTGGTGTTATTTTATTTTCTTTTAGTAATTTTTTAGAGACACTTTGGTAATAATTTTTACCTCTTAATCTCTTCGGGATCTTTCTTTTGTTCATCTTCACTTCACGAAGTTAAGGGTAGCACACTTTGAGTGAAATGGAAAGAACTTTATAGTCCTAATTCTTCCTCAGGTTCTTCTTCGCCGCCAAGATCCTCACCAGCGCCAAGTTCTTCCTTCTCCTTTTCATATTCCGGAGTGCTTGGTTCACCTAGCTTTGTTTGAAGTTCTGTTTCAAATTTATCGAAATAGAGTTTAAGATTAGTTATCAGATAATCGTAAAAAACACTTTGGTCTTCATCATTTCCCAGAAGCCCATAGGCATCAACTATTTGGTTCTCTATCTTTTTAAAACTGTTATAGGCAGCATTCCGGCCAGTCTCGTCTTCACCGTCTAGACCAAATTCTTCTTTAGGGTCTTTTGGTTCTTCTTCTGGAGCGGCTTTCTCTCCATCGATATCAATGAATTTTCCTTCTTCGTCCTCATCCTCAATTTCAACCTCTACGGCCTCATCCAACATCGATGTGGCTGGGGGTCTATATTGCAAACTAACGATCTGCTGCTTGTATTGTATAGGAAAATCTTCTATTGCTGCTTTGAGCTTTTCAGTCATTCCTTCTTTATTACCATCAGCCATGTCTTTTTGCAAGTTTACGTGCAGGTTTAGCAATTTTGAATCATCCATTGTTTTAAGACCACCAGTCAGGGCTTCTTTAAAAACGTCGGACGGCAAGAGTTTTTCAACTCCAGCTTCAGCACTGGGGGCTCCGACACTGGCTTGCACCGATGTAGCGGGATTTGCCATCCCTAAAGCGGGTGCTAGAGTTAAAAGGGATCCTATTATGATTTCTCTTATCCCTTCATTGAGTTCCTCTTTTTCTCTGCCGGCATGATCATTTGATCGAACTGGCGCTAAAGTGTTTCTAACTGCATGAACAATATGAGCCCTAAAAGAATTTCTCTGTTCTTCACTGGTCGTCAATACTTTGAAATCGTCTTCAAGTATTGGGATTACTTTTTTTAAGAGATCTTCCAACACATTTATACCAGTTGCTGGGTGAGGGTCTTTTTCTGGTTCGGTCGCTGCAGCTTCTAATATCAAATTTTGAAGTACTTCTCTAAATTGCTGCTCTTCAATAATTTGATCAACTTTTTTATTAATTTTTCTAGAGCGCACGATATTGACTATTCTGGAGACTTGCTCTCTTAATTTCATTTCCGCTGCTAGTTCTTCGTGAGAAATCATGTATTACTCTCCTGCTATCTTAAGTAGTCTTTTCGTTGTCTTCTTCTTCGAAATTTATCCAAGGGCTCTTTGTCGGGCCACCCTCTACTCCGCCACCTGCCATGCTCGACACTTCATCAATCTCTTCGTCTTCTTCTTTTTCTTCTTTTGCTAGAAATGCGTTAGAATTGCCGATTGATATACCGGCATTGAATGGTTGTCCATGTGATGCTACTTTTTTATCACCTTTTTTCATCAATTCTAGACCCTTTCTGGTGCGCTTCTTCGCTATTGGTTGCCAATCACCCTCATTTAACATTTCTTCGACTAAATTGAATATTTCTTGTAACGGTGGTTGCATCGTCGGCATAGCTGTTGGGTCCCCAAGTACTGAACCTGGGCTCTCAGGATCATGCATCGCTGGGTACCCAAGTGCCATTCTGACTTGTGCTTGGGTGACCGTTGGCGGTATATACCTACTGATATCATGGCCGTGATCCAAAGCTTTGCGAAAGTCTGTAGCACTAAACGAGCCAGCAACGTCTCCTTTTGAGGGTATATACCACTCTTCTATATCTGCAGGGATGACTCCCTTTATTTCTGGTTCGAACTCTTTAAATTTAGAAAAGCGCTCCCAATCAGGCCTATTTGATTTTGGATCCGGTTTATCGCTGGCAACTGGTATAATCAAGTCTCCCGGGCGCGGAACAAAGGCGGGCACCCCACCATTTAAAATTTCATACGAGGTTTGAACGGGAGAGTTAAAAGGAGAAGCAATTAGAGTAACATATTGTCCGATGTTCTCTGCTTCCAGGTATAAGGCCCACAACTTCTTCGACTCCATGACACCGATCTCGTGACCAAGAATTTCTGTCTTTTTAACAATAGGTGAGATTAAAACTAAAACTTGATCAGCACCCTTATTGATAATTTCTTTCACAGACTCAAGGTGCCCGATTTGAGGAGGCTTAAATTTACCAGGAAATACCGCTATCTTCCGGCCGATGTCTGGATTATTGTGCCTTAATTGTTCAATATCCTCATCTTCTTGAAGGGGTTCTGGATCAACCTGTTCAGGATTTTTCCTGAACGGACTGTCTTCACCGCGGGTTACGAACTGTCCTGTAACTTTAACTGGCCGAGGGCCGAAAAGCTTTTTGTTTCGAAGTACAATACCTTCGTGCTTTGTTTCTCCACCGGTTAAATCTCCCAGTGGGCTTGTCAAGGCATCTAAAAGAGTAGCGCCTAAAAACTCTGTCGCATAATAAAAAAGGGCCCCATTGATAGCAGCCTCTCCATCTTCTGGGGATGCTAACAACTCTGATAATGGCGCGCCACCAAGAATTGATTGATAAATATATTTGCTGATAGCTGTGGTTTTTCTGCCGTCCGACAAAGTTACCATTTTAGTTCTAGGGTTATTGGTATTTTTGTCTTTTAGCCATTCCCCAAGAGTTCTTGTCAAAGACTTCTCATCGAAATGAATGGTTACCTCGGTATTTAAAGTCGGCCCATAATCTACAGTCTTTACTCCTTCTTTGCCCCTTGTCGGAACAACTGTATAAAGATTAAAACCGAACTTCTGGGCGATCGGGATGACCTTTCCTTTGAGATTTTCCAGGGCCGTTTCATCATAGTCGACCTCTGTTGCTTTGTCCTTTACGGGCTTTCCTTCATCATCTACAGGTTTGATCAAGCCCGGCCGGTGAGCACCTGTTCTGGAGTGCGTTTTTTCATAAAATTGGTTAACTCCGTGAATGGCGATAAAATCTTCAGGATATTTTACAACATTAGTTTTAGTCCAAACAAATTCACTATTAAAAAATTTTGTTGAGTCATCCCACAGGCCAAGAATTTTAAGTTCTGGTTCAATTTTTGGCAAAGCTTGATTAAAAATATCAAGTATTATCTTACCAGCCGGGATCATGCCATGACCCTTTTCCCAGCGGTCCGTCAACTTTTCAGCAGTAATCCCAGCAATATCTAAATCGATCAAGGTACCGCGATCAAGAGCAAATTCTTTCCCGCCCGGACCATCAACTAACTTTAAACTAGTATTAACGCCATCAAACTTCATACTAGTTGAATCGCTTGCAATTAACTTCTCGCGGTTCTTTAAAGCAAATTCCCCGGCAGTTTCGAAAAAGTCGATTAAGTCCTTTCCAGTATTTATTTGAGGTAAACTGAACGGGTGAGCCATGGACCCACCGGCACCGCCTTCTTTTAGGAGAGTTTTATCTTTTTGGTCGCTCACTATAAAGCTCCTTAAATTATTTTTTAACCCAGCTTGTCATAAGTCTCTCAAATAGGTCATTCCTTCTCTTTCCAAAGCGATTCTCGTTAAGAAGACCCTCTCTTTCGGTCGTCCAGACCTTAGACTCGTTGATCTCTTCTTCTTCTATCTTTTCAGACTCTTCGAGGTCTTCATCTTCTTCTTCGTCAAGACGCCTTCCTCCGGTGTCTCGACCAGCAACTCTATCTGGTCGATCGGTTTTGCTTTGCTCTTCTATTTCTTCCCCTTCTTCTTCTTTTTCTTCTTCTTCCCGATGTCCTTGGGCCCCGCCCTCGTCGATAGCTTCGGTTTCTTCAAGTTCTTCCTCTTCTTCATCGTCTCTTTTCATTGGATGGCCATGGCCTTCAGCAAGGGATGCATTTGTAATCTGGATCTCTTCAGACGGAACGTCCTTTAGGATAGTCCCGTCTTCCAATTTCATATCATAGTGAGTTACTCGACCAAGTTCTTTGTCATAGTTGTGACCAACGGCTTCTGCTAATTCAATGTTACCATTGTGATTAACCCCGCCATGATGAACACAATAGTGGTTTGGAGCAAATATCTCTGCTTCCTCTGCTATTGTTTCTTCTTTTGCAGAAGCTTTTTTTTCGCTAACTACCTCGCTTAAAATACCTACAACTTTTTCTCTCACCATTTCTCGAAGTTTGTCCTTATTCATGACTTTATTTTCTCCTAATCTTATTATGAATTTTTTTTCTTGTTCTTTTTGTTTTATGCCGTCTTCCCAATCTCTGAAAAGAAGGTTGCCAAGCAAATAAGCTTCGGCTTCCATTTTTCTTAAAAAGGGATTTTTCTGAGCATAACCAGGAGAAAGATCCCCGCTTTTGATTTTCTCAAAGTCACCGCGCAAAGCTTGCATATGGTGTACTACTTCATGTGCGATGGACCTTAAAACATCTTTATTATGCCTTTTGGTAACAAATACGACGATTTCCTTCTTCCCCGGATCATAGTACGCAGTTTTTCCAAAATCTAATTCAGCATTTTCTTTACTGTCAGCGAAAAACAAACCGGGTGGTCTTTGAAATCCCAACTTCTTTTGACAATGGTTGACTAGTTCGTCAGCCATCGGTTGAAGTTTACCATACCTTTCATCATCTATCATATCACATTACCAGACAAAAATTATAACGATACAAGATAATTAGTTTATTTATGTGGTTTGTTCCTCTTTTTCCCACGGTGCACGTTTCTCGGGATTTAAAAGGTCTTCGGTGGAAATATCATCAAAATTCTCGTCTTCTTCTAAAATTTCTTTCGATATTAGATATTGGTCAATTTCTTCTGGTAAGGATTTTGATCTGTTTGCAAGTTCTGTGAGATATTTGTTGACCTCTTCCATGAAAGTCACATTATCCCACGGTGCTGATTTTGGTTCTGGGGCAGGTTTCATTTGTATTGTTTCCTTGCTTTTTATGTCTTTTGTATAATCCATTTCGAAAGCACGTTTATCGATCTTTAATAGGGTTTCATTGCTTGCTTTTCCGCTCATTAATTCTTCTGCGACTTGTTTCAAAACCTTATGAACTCTCTTCAACAATTCATAAGCCTTAAAAGGCCCTTCAGCATCTTCTAACAATGAAACATCTACCATTTTTAAGCGAATCTCGTTGCGAATCTTTGGGTGTGAATTAAAATAGCCAATTTTCCACATTAAAGATGGGACAAGTTCAAGCAATTCAGATACGTCATGGCCGTCCTTCTTAGCTCTGGTAAGTGGGTCTATTAACCTGTACCATTCTTGGGTTTCAGACATTTGACTTACCACGTCGCGCAAATCTTTAGGCACGTCTCCCTCTTTTTTAAGGATCTCTTTCCACAACTTGTTCATAGCGGTGTTTGCTTTATCGTAGAGGGGTTCCAGATCCTTTTTGATTTCTTGGGCCCAGTCGTCTAGTTTTTCGTTAATTTCGTACATCTCTATCCATTCAACAGAAAATAAAGGCAGATGTCCAAGTTCGTAGACCCTTTCAAGTTCTTGAGCGTTTATATTAGCTATAGAAGTTCCTCCGATATCTCTATCTTCTGGAGTCGGCTTACCTCTCATAAAATTTTCATCTTCTAATCTCATCTTTAGATGTTGATCTGATACTGGAAAATGATTTTGATTTCTGTTTATCATGGCCTGGGCCCGCTTAAGACCCATATTTCCACTTCTCAACGGCGAGTTGGCCAGATTATGAAGGTTTTGATGATATTCTTTTGGCAGTCTCTTTTTGAATAATTTTCTGGCTAACGCAAAGGAGGACTCTCTAAACTTTCCAACCGCCCTTTTTTGTTCTCCGCGGTGTTGTAGGTCATCTGGTTTTGATTTGTTTTCAAAAGATTTAACGTGCTCTACAGAATCAATGGCAAAAAAGACAGCTTGCGTAGGCTCGCTAGAGTGAATAACGCCCCCTCCGAGGTCATTAATTCCATCAATTCCTAGAGTTCTCCATATTCGGGACCACTTGAAAGCATTTTGATCCGATAGTTCCCTTGTCACTGCCCACAATTTACCAAACCAAGTATCGATTAAGGCTGATTCTTCCATACTTCTAAAAAAAGGCTCTTCGCGAGGGTTCCCTGGCTCGCCGGCATCAAAATTAATATATTTTCTTATTCCTCCAGATTTCCTCTTTCCATCTATTTCATCATCTATCCTATCTGTCTGAATTATAATTTGCATAAAGAGGCGATCCATTAGTTCTTCGTCTTCTTTTTCATCAAATATCCACCCCTCTGGATCTTCGCCTTTCCAGTTGTAGAAAGTGTCAAAAACGTCTCTTATCATCATCACGTCCACCTTTACCAGCGTGTGATAACTTCTCATTCTGGCCTTATCATCTTCTTCTATAATCTCTTCTATATTTTCCATCCACTCTTCAAGATCTGGAGTCCGATGCGCATGTCCCTTATGCATACCCCATTCCCCGGGATCTTTCATCATTTCACCAAACAACCATTGAGCAGCACCTTTTCTTTGTTTCCAGTTTGGGCCCCCTCTATATTGTAAGTTCCAATCATGTACAAGGGCTGCTACATCCTGTACTACTATTTCCAAATTACTTAAAAGTGCATAATCTTGGGGATTTTGGCCGCCCACGAAGGGATAATTCTTAATGGCTAAATATAATTTAGAATTCTCGTCGCCTTGAGTTTGAGGGATTTCGCTCAGTCGTGGCATGGGACCGCTCACGTCTTGTAAGTGAGGTATCAGATATTTTCTTACATAATGTCCACCAAAGCCGTCTTTAATTCCAGTATAATCTTTGGCATGTGTTCTATCAATAACAAATGCGTAGTTTTTCCACCAGTCCTTTGCATCGTCATCATCCTGTTGTCCTGGGAGTTTTTTAGAAGATAATTTGCTAAAAAAGCCTTCTGAGAACAATTTTTGTATAATTTCATTGTATCTCTCTTCATCTGGGACCAGAGAACTTGTTCCATTCTCATCGATAGTTACAATGTTTGCCCCTTCTTTAACCTTGAAGACTGAAAAATATGGCTTATCTTGTGCATAAGGTAAATTTCCTCTTCTAAATTGACTAAATATACGAGAATTTAAAGGGTAACTGTATATTCCATTGGGGGTATTATATCCTGAACCGGGGTTTATACCAAATTTTGGTATTGCAGGGGACTTTTGGCCTACTTTGAGGCCCGGGTTTCCCCCCGGAGGAACGCCTTTTTCCCACCATGGGAGGCCTTTTTCGGCCTCATATCCGGGTTTTTTTCGCTTTCTACGGCCTCGGACCTCGTTAAAATCGGCTTTTTCTTGCGTTTGGGGCTGATTTTTGGCTAAATCTCGGAGCTTTGGGCGCAAATCAGAGGTAAAAGTGATAAAAAACCGCGCAGGATCGTCTATAAACGTCTCAATTTCGTCAATTTGGCTCGGAAGTTGCACTTTTTCCTTCTTATAGCGCGTAATTTCGCCAATTTGAGCCTCAACTAGCTTATAAAACTCATTTTTCAGCTTATAAAACTCATTTTTCATACTTTTTAGCCAATCCTTCGTCAATTAATTGCTGATTTAAGCTAATTTTTTCGTTTTTTACGAATAACTCGCCCAAACAACGACCAAACTTGCCAACTCCGTGAGAAATTAGCTTAAATTCGCCTTTTGAGGCCCCTAGGAGCGCTTCTAAGCGATCTTTACACTTAAGGCCGGCCAACTTCTCCTCTTTGAGTACTCCACGCGTCTCTGGGGCGTTAATCCCGTATAATCTGATTGTTTTTCTTGTCCCAATCTCGAATCCGAGGTCAATAACAGCTTCTATCGTGTCTCCATCAATGATTCTTATCAATTTTGCTTTATATTCATACATTTTTTCGGAATTTTGACCATTTTTCCATTATTTTAATCTTAATGTTGTTTTTTCCGCTTACAGACATCATTAAATCGTATGCCATGACCTTTAAAGAGGATAACTTCTCTAAATACCTTTCATTTCTTAGTATTTTGAAGGCCAGATTCTCTGCAGAGTAGATTCCTTCCCTTTCTAGACCGGAAGATCGGAGTTTTCTTAATTTTGCCTTGATTTTATCAGAATATTCATAAGCTTCTTTGTATTTTGCGCTGTGAAACAGTTCAGAAACATGGTCTATTTCCCTAGAAATGGCATCAGCCTTCTTTTCAGCGTTGGCAAGGTCCATTTCCACCTCTTCTCTAACCGGCTCTTTGATCCAATCATCACCTAAAATGGAATATGCACCACTAGAATGATGTTCTTCATTAATATCTTGGAAATATAGCTCAACTTCGTGTCCAAAAATCATAATTTTGTGAGTTTTGTTCCAATTTATTCTCTTTGAGTCGAGATAATCTTTAATTAAGTCAAAATTCTCATCTATTTCTCTAAAATCAAGCAGTATATGCAAGTCTATGTCCGAAAGAGCGTGCCAATTGTATGCAGCTATGGATCCAGTTATCGTAACATCTCTGATTTTGACTGGAATTTCTAGCATTTCAACCACATCATCAACGATTTGTCTTAATTTTTCCATCGCTTCCTGGTTTAATCGGCCTTTTTGCCAAAAATCAGGATGCAAATTATCTTTCACTTGTAAACTGGAGGGGTTATAGTCTATTTCTTTGATATGGGTTTTCCATCTTTGGTTAAAATCAATCATTTTCTAACTTCTCTATGACCTTTTTGGCAACTTTTTCATATTTATCCGGATTTTTTATCTTTTTCACATCTCTAAATAGAAATTCGCTATGCTCTTTGCTTAGTTTTATCTCCCCGTCAACGTATTTCGACTTAAAAAACGTAGTATTTCCCAATTGATCTACCTTTTTTAATTTCCCTAGAGATAAATTAGACTCTTCTCGTGTTTCACGGCGAGCTGTATCCTTAATACTCTCTCCTTCGTGTCCATGACCACCGGGTAAGTCCCATTCTCCAGCATGCTTCTTGTGATAATCGGTTCTTTTTAGGAATAAAACCTCGTTTTTGTCGTTATAAATAACAACTTTGGCGACTTTTTTGGTATCTCTCCTCTTTTCTTCCAAAAGAAGCTTCCTCCAGCTTTCCATTATTGGTTTCATGCTACTGTGTAGGGCTCTGTTTTTTTTCTGTTTTTTATTTTCTTGCCCGACATTGACGGAGGAGGGGAAACAACGGTATCAAGTGTCCCCATTTCGTCTGGATCCAGCGCTGGGAATTCTTTTTTCGTGCCCTTTCTTCGATGAAACGGTATATAGCCCTTTTTTGTGTCATATTTTGAAACAATGCCCTCGGTATCTCGGGTTTCAGGTTCGTCCGAAGTGCCTTTTGTCCATTTTGTTTTATATTTCTCACCATAAGCGCGGGTATGTCGAATATCTCCTTCCCCTGATTCGATATCCATCTCTTTTGCTGCTCCAAGAACAGCATTTACATCCTCTGTTGCGTTTTCTGTGGGAAATCCAATAGGTACTCTACTAGTAAACTCTTCAGATGCACCTGGAGAGTCGAAAGAGAGTATAAGGTTGCCATCCCAGTCCTTCCAATCCTCAAACCCCGGTATCTCGCGAGCAATAGAAATTAAATTCTCCTTATCAAGGTCCTTCGAAACAGACACTCGAATATG
>Ga0209756_1000948_pt1 | contig 27563 bp, 38 predicted proteins | sample ETNvirenome_6_85_FD_184071 | JGI IMG/M metagenome (GOLD analysis project Ga0209756, IMG submission 184071) | Marine viral communities from the Pacific Ocean - ETNP_6_85 (SPAdes) (version 3) | ecosystem: Environmental > Aquatic > Marine > Oceanic | place: Pacific Ocean | collected 2013-06-19 | reverse complement strand
GGCAAGAGACCGAGGGATGGTCAAGCCAAAAACACACGGTCGAACCTCCATTTTGCGCTGGTCATTAAATGGTGTCAATGTGTGACACCCTCTCTGCGCCCCATGATGCGATGCATGCTGCCTCGCAAGTATGGCCACAACTGGCCAACTCATCGAGACCTGCGATGCGCTGTGCCCACTTCACTGCTGCTGCCTCTGCCTCATCTGCCTTGGTGCGTGGCGATATGCCTAGCACCTGTGGACGCCATGTGCTTGCGCCTGGTCTCAGTGGTATACCGAACGCTGATGCCCTGAGTGGTCCCATGACCTCACCAGCAGACTCTGCAAGCCGTTGCAGTGTTCTGCCCTTACCAAACAAGTCCTCCACCACCAGCACGAACTCAGCACCATTGATGGCCTGCCTGATGTCCTCACCAATCATAGTGAGTGACCTAACCTCGCGCTGTGAACCGCTGGCAGTGGTGAGCACCCAGATCGGACCTGAGACCCGCCTGCGAATGCTCCAACGCCAGCAGCAGACTGCTCGACCGTCCACCATCATCACTGCTGCCCCTGCTTGGTATCCCGGATCTATACCGATGATCATCATCTTGCCTCCATGAATAGCGGCATTTGGGCCAGCCTATTCTTTGCCAGCTCACAATATTCTTTGTGAATATCGCACCCAATACCCTCTCTTGCTAACACTTTACAAGACATTAGAGTTGTTCCAGATCCCAAGAACGGGTCAAGCACTTTGTCACCAACAAATGAATAATAGGTGATGATCTTATCAGATAAGGCTCTTGGAAACACAGCCGGATGTTTGGACTTTGTTGCGGGATTGATTTTCCATAAGTTGCTTCTCTCATACGGTGAAGCCACCAAAGAGCGTGATATGATTTCTTTATCATATGATTTCAAGACCTTATCGATCAAAAATGGGGCGGGCTTTTGGAACACAAAAATAACTTCAGTGACGACATTAGGCTTGTATGCCACAGGCTTTCTGTGTTGGAAAAACTTACCGTTTCTGTTAGCCGCTGACCCTTCAGGTTTGGACCAAATAATATCGTCTAAGTATTTCCAACCCATTTTTTGCATAATAGGAAAAAAGTCAAAAGGAATGGGCAACCTCGTGCTTTCACAACTTCGTTTTTCTCTTGGGACGATCACCGGTGAAAGATTGACAACACACATTCTCCCCTGCTTTGTCACCCTATAGACTTCCGTGAATACTTCCTCAAGAAATTTCAAATACTCTTTGTAGCTTTCCCAATGTGAATATGGGCGCGCGTTATAGTAGGGGGGTGAAGTGATCGTTAAATGAATTGTGCTGTCCTCTAATGTCCCCAAAACGGCGCGGGCATCCCCATGTATTATTTCAGACTTCATCACTTCACCCCGCTTCAATGCTGCCATCTGGCATCTGCCTCATATGTTCTATGCAGTCACCTTGGATCATGGTCGTGCCCGCCATGCTACCTCCTCTTGTACTGTGAGTGCCGCCAGACCGCTGCCTGGTATCGCAAGTCCATCACGGCATCGTGGTTGCTAAAAGGGGATGTCATCATCTGCCTGCTGAGTGTAGCTGCCCTCCCTATCGCTGCCCTTTGAACTCAGGAACAGCACGCGATCACCTATGATCTCAGTCATATATCGCGTTGTGCCGTCATCAGTCTGCCACTGTCTGGTCTGGATGCGCCCCTCAACATAGCACTTGCGCCCCTTGGTCAGATACTTCTGGCATGTCTCTGCAAGTTGGTTGAACACCACCACACGATGCCACTCTGTCTGGTCTTGCCACTCACCATTGACCTTGCTGCGATGGCTGGTAGCCACTGACAGCTTGCCCACTGTGGTGCCTGATGGTGTTGTCTTTGTCTCTGGGTCATTGCCCAGATTGCCGATGAGTTGTACCTTGTTAAGCATTGAATCTGTCCTCTGTTGGTTCTGTGAATAAAGTGTGCGACCCATGCCAGTCCAGATGCGCTGTGCCTGTCCTGCCATGTCTGTTCTTCCTGATGATGATCTCTGCCTCCACCTCTGGTGTTGTGTCGTTGTATATGCTGTCTCTGTAGAGCATCATAACACTGTCTGCATCCTGCTCAAGTGACCCAGACTCACGCAAGTCTGCCAGACCTGGTCTCTTATCTCTGCGTGCCTCCAGACCTCTGTTGAGTTGTGCCAGTGCCACGATGGTGATCCCCATCTCCATGGCAGCGATCTTGAGTGCTCTGCTGACCTCTGTGACCTCTTGATACCTGTCCTGCTGCCTGCCACCCAATCTGATGAGCTGGATGTAATCAATCACGACCAGACGCACACCAGCAGTGTCAACCAGTCTCTTGACCTCCACCATCAACTCTGACAGGATCAGTGCTGGTCTGTCCTCGATGAATAGTGGCAGCGCAGTGATGTGCAACCGCTCAGATGTCTCCTCGATATGCTCCCATTGCTCTGGTGTCAGATTGCGATTGCGAAGCTCAGACAGTGTCAATGGTGACCTCGCTGCCAGCAGTCTGGTGGTCAACTCTGCTCTGGTCATCTCCAATGATATGAACATCGTGGGCACACCAGCACTGGCGTTGTGGTCTGCAATGTTGAGTGCCAGTGAACTCTTACCCATCGCTGGTCTTGATGCGAGCAGCACCAGATGCCCCGGTTGCCATCCCTCAAGCAGCAGATCCAATGACTTGAATCCAGACCACACTCGTCTGTCTGGTGCTGTTGGCCTTGACTCCATCTCTGCCAGCAGTCGTGGCAGATACTCTGTGACCTGCTCTGGTCCGTTGGTCTCGCCTCGTCTGAGCCTGCCAGCGGCAATATCAAGTGTCTCTCTGATGGTCTCAAGTGCCGCATCAATCTGCTCTGCTGGATGCTTGCCCAGATCCTGCACCGACTGCCGCGCACCAAGATACAGATCACGCGCTGCTGCCACTGTCCTAATCTGTCTGGCATAGTAGCGCAGTGATGATGCTGGTGGCGTATCAGAGTAGTCTGAGACCAGGCACAGCAGTTGCTCTGTGTCTTTGCCTTGCAGTCTGCCTGTGACGGTCACCAAGTCAATTGGGACATCGTTGCTGACCATGTCCTCAAGTAACTCATACAGTTGCCTGTTGGCATCATCACCCATGTCTGACGGCTTGACTAACTGATTCAAGTCTGCCCACCTGTCTGGATGCTTGACCAATGACGCCAGCAGTATCCTCTCCAGCCTTGGCACCTGTGGCAAGTCCATCATCAGATGACATCCTTGATTGCCAGTAGTGCCTCGTTGGCTGTCTTTGCTGCCAGTCGCTCTGCCTCAACCTCACCATTGAGCCTGTCGACCTCCTCACATAGCTTGTGGGCAATGATGGTGAGACCCATGACCTGCCTGTAGGCATACTTCCCAGTGCCCAGCTCACGCTGCATCTTGATTCTGTTTCTCATCTCTTTGGTGTCAATCGGCATGGTGGACCCTCTTCTCTGCTGTTAGTGATAACCCTCTTTCCTCTCTGTCTTGCCGCCACCAGTTCTGCCCCAACTTGCTGGTGCGCCAGTATCTGTTGGTGGTGTGGCTGGTGCCCTCACATGGCTTAGAGCAGAGCAGTTTGTGCCTGTGTAGCCTCTTGAGACTGTGCAGGCACTCATCTGGCTCCATGCCCAGACGCTCTGCCAGATCCTCTGCATTTGGGTACTCTGGGCACCTGTGACTGCCCAGTAGCCTCATCAACTGCCTGCCCCTGATGCCTGCTGATGCTGGCAGTGATGACTCTGCTGTGATGACTGGCATCTGCTCAGAGCATCTGCCTGCCCATCGCTCTGCCTCATCTGACAGGGAATACCTGCCATCGACCTCTGACGGCACCAGCACGCCTCGATGGAATAATGCTGCAAATATCTTGTTGACTTGGCTCAGTGCAGTGCTGGTGCCAATTGCCACATCTGTCTCTGTTGGATAGTCAATCGATGTGTTGTGCATCCACATCACCACCTCTGCCTGTTTGCTGCCAATGCCTAGTATGCCTTTGTTCACTTGCCCTGCTCCTATAATAGCGGCAACATAATCGCTGCCTAGTTGACTGATCGTGTAATGGTATGGTCTTGCCCTCGTTGGTGGACTGCATCTCACAGCGAGACCACGCAGCACCAGAGTGCTCAACTGCTTGGATGTGTTAGCGCCTCGCTTGCCAAGTCTCTTTGCCATCTGTGGTGCTGTGGTTGTGCCCTGTGCCAGCGACATGACCAAGACTTTAGACTCTGCGCTCATCCATCTTGTCGGTGTTCTGGTGATCACAGCAGTGCCGCCCCTGTCAGTGGTCCTCTGATGCCGTCTACCACCAGACCATTATCGCGCTGGAACTCCACCAGCGCTGCCTTGCTCAGTGGTCCCCAGATGCCATCCACCTCAAGCGGATAGCCAGCAGCATTGAGTGCCTGCTGCCACTCTGCATCGCTGTTGAGTCGCCTGACTTGATGGTGGTATCTGATGGCGTCCACCATCGTTGTGAGCGTGAGACCGGGGCATGCTGGTTTGCCAAAGTTGTGGTGCCCACAAAGCGCATTGACACTGCACTTGAGCACACCATGCAACTCATCTGGCATCTCAGACCACCTGCTGTGACCTGTCAGATGCCCCCATAATGACAGCAGAGACAGCATCTGTGCAAAAGTCGGCTCGCTTTTGGAGAAGTCACCACCACAGACGATGGCGACAAAGTGTGTGTTGGCATCTGTGCCGGGCACTGGTGACCCATGACCGCCCTGTGACCATGTGATGTCGCTGATGTCGTTGCACCAGTGCGTGACCCCATCTAGCGATATGTAGAAGGTATAGAGCAGACCAGGACAGCCAGACTCTGACACATGATTTGGTCCAACATGATATGCCGCTGTGTTGTATGGGTTGTCTCTGCCAGCAGTGTGGTGGACCACACCACCAACGATGTTGCTGATGAGTCTCTTGGTGAATCGCTTGGTAGCGTGCCGTGGTAACTCTGTTCTGATGTCCTTGAATATCATCTGCCCTCCTCTATGATCTGGTTAAGTCTACGCCCGACAACATATGCGCATTGCGGCACCACTGCATTGCCCAGTGCCTTCAACGCTGGCAGTGCTGCCTCCAGTCCCAGATCAAGACCACCGATGCCACTAAAACAACTGCCGATTCTCATCGTGCCTCCATCAGCTTGAGCAGATCGATCTGCGTTGCCTGCTTTGTGAACACCTGCCACCGCTCTGTGACGATGCCTGTGCCCGGATAAAGATCGTCAAGCTCGTCATCGCGCTCTGCGCCTAGTGCATCAAAGAGCCAATCACACACTGTCCATGGTTTAGCGCCTGCCAACCCTTTGCGCAGTGTGATGTTGGCAGCGACCCAGTCTTTCATTGTCTTCTCTGATCTCGGTCGCTTGCGTGCTGGCTTGATGTATATTGGCTCCCACGCATATGCCAGTGTCACATTGGGCTTGTAGCTTGCAAATGGCTTGACCCACGCACACACTCTGGTGCCCTCTGGCAATAGCGGCACGATGTATTGCATCGACTGAAGATCTGCTGATGATGACAATGCCCAACCATCATATGTGTCTGCCAGCATCTCAATCAATGCCTTGTGATCCACCTCTGCGCAGTTTGGATCGTCTTTGTAGAATCGACGCGCCTGCCGTGGGTATGGTGGATCGGCATAGGCAAGTCTCATTCTCTCTCCCATCGCAGTTTGAGTTGTGATGGTGTGGTGTTGACTCTTGGTCTGCTTGGCACGCTCCATGACTTGCCACCAAACTTCTCACCAATACATGTCCAGCCTGCACCACGCAGAGATGCACCAGACTCCTCTGGCAGAGTGTATGTGATGAGCTTGCGGTATCCTAGTGCCTTTGCCACTCGCCAAGCTGCGCCATACAACATGGAGTTAGCGTTGAATGTCCCATCAGTGGCCGATCTGTTGACCTCCAATGTCCAACTGTCATCTAATCTGCGAGCCACTGGCCTGCCAACCATCGCCACACCAACAATGCACTCCTTCTCTGTGCAAGCCACTGCCACTTGGAACACTGAGCCAACCGATGGTTTCAAGTGCCTGTGATGCTGCGCCACAAATGCCTTTGCCTCTGCCTGTTTGATTGGCACTATCATCAACACCCTGCCCCCTTGATGACATGACCATAGCCAATGATGTCCAGTCTGCCGTTGTGTGCCTTGTCGTAGCCACCAGATGCTGCCAGTGCCCTCTCCATGATGGTACTGATGTTCCTGTCCTCATGGAGCCACCACAACCGAGTGCCCTGGTCATCCACTGGTGGTGTGGTCTTGGCCTTGCATAGTGCGATGGTGCGCCGGTATGCTGCCACCACAATCATTGCTGGCAGTTGCTCTGGCTTGATGGTCTTGGCCTTGCTCTTGTATCGCTTGTCAATCTTGTTGATGCCGCCATCGAGCATCAGAAACAACAACTCCCCATCTGGTATCTGGTGTGTGGCTGGTTCCGTTTTAGAACCAGACGCATCACCCTGTTGTGGTTGGTCTTTGTTATAGATATATGCAGAGTGCAGATAGGGTGACTCTGTGCCACCAGTTGGGTGACTCTGTGCCCCCACCCCCTGTGACTCTGTGCCCCCACTGGGTGACTCTGTGCCACCACTCACCACTGTCAATCTCTGGTGATGGCTCAGTTGCTGTGGATGGATCTGATAGTCATTCTGTCTGCCCTTGCCGCCTCGGTATATGGTGATGATGTGCTTGCCCTCAAGCCTGACCAGAGCACGCATGACTGTGCGTCTGTGGAGTGCCGTATCATCTCCCAGTGTACCCAGTGATGGTGCGTACTTGCCGCACCTCAGTGTCTTGCTGTCTACCCTCAACACCAGTGCCATCAAGACCAGTCGCTCAGTTGGTGTGATGGATGTGCCAGCATCTCTGATGCGCCGCATGATGTCCAGTGCCTTCATCCCTTGTCCCCCATCATTATCACCACCTGCCACGATGTTAGCGATGCCTTTGCCCAGACCGCCAGTGCCTGCCGCTGGTCATCGTCAATGCCCTCTGCGAGCACTGCCATCTCCATGCCTGCCTCTCTGAGAGATAACACCACTTCCATGAGTCTGGCACAATCAATGGTCTGCTGGTTGCCTGTCTCTCTCCACTGCTGTGATGCAATGCTGTTGGCAGTGACTGTGGCACTGGCGTTGGCATTTGCCCATCTGACAATGGCCTCGATCTCTGGCTCATTGACTGCTGACCCATTGACGCTGTTGCCTATCGTGCGGCACAGAGCACCACCAGACAACACCAGTGCCTTAATGGACTCGATGAGCATGATGGTGTGCGCATTCTGAAGAGTCATCACATGCGCCTCTGCTCATATGCCAAGTGCAGCAGTGCCAGACCTGCCTCTGTCTGCTCTGCGCTCAGTGTCAAGCACTCTGCCCATTGCTTGTACTTCGTCACTGATGGCAGCCTGTTGTCCAGCTCCCAGAGGCTAACAGACTGGCGAGTGATGCCCATCTGCTCTGCCAGCTTGCATCCTGATGTGTTGCTACTGCGCCTCTGCTGCGCCATCCACTCACCCAACATGATGATCTCCATGATAGTGGTTGCGTTTGTTTGATACTCCCATTAGTATCACTCTGTCAACACTTTTGTTGACATCACTTGAGGGACACCATGAGAGACACCAGTGGAGTGGATACCATCATCGAGGTGTTGCTTATTGGTGGCATGCTTGCTGCCGTCATCATCCTATTGCTCGAGGTAATCAATGCTATCATCTGAACAGATCGACAAACTAGCCAAGGCACTCACAGTGGCAGCAGGTGAGTTGACAGATCCCCATCGTGGCAGAACTGCCAAGACCGGATCATTCTCATACAAATATGCGTCACTGCCAGACATCCTGCCAGCAGTCAGACATACACTGTCAAGGCATGGTCTGGCCATCCTGCAAGAGTGCGGCGAATCGTTCTGCACCACTCGCCTGGTCCACTCATCTGGCCAATGGATTGAGTCACTGTGGCCACTTGAGGTTGACAAGGGCAGACTGGCTGGTGCGCAGGCAAGAGGCAGCGCAGCGACCTATGCCAGACGATACTCTCTGTTGGCCTTGCTCGGTATGGCAGCGGATGATGACGATGATGGTGCTGCTGCATCACGGAAGCAACCACGACCTGCGCAGACTCCACAGCGCACTGTGCCAGCAGAGCAGCAGACCGCATGTGACTTCAACAAAGAACTGCCAGAGAGACTGGGACCACTGCTCGGCAGAGTGCAAGCCATCGGCAGATCCAAACCTCAGACCGTTGCCAAGTGGTGTGATGCCAGAGGTTGGCCAGACGTCCGACAAGGCACACCAAACAAGCAGCGATCATTCCTTAAATATATCAGCAGCGCAGTTGGCCAGACTGACTTGTGCAAGTGGCTGGACGAGCTTGAGCAGGAGGCAACTGCGACATCTGCCGGTTGATCGGTTATTACTCCAAGACAGGAGTGAGCATGTCAACATATCCTGCGTGGACCAGAGCCACGCCACCCGTCGTGCCCGCCGATGTGCTGGTTGACATAAACGCCATCATCGACAGATACCCTGACCAGTACAAGCAAGTGACACCGATGATGATCAGATCACTGATCGGTTGCTCCCAGTGGCGTGCCAAAGTCCTGCGCTATCTCATCAAAGATCCAGACAGGTTTGACCTCGACAGACCGCTGGACATTGACATCATCGCTGATGAGTTGCCGCCTGACAGACCCATCGAGGAGTTGATCGCAGAGCGCATCAGAGCATCGCAACGAGACCATGCCAAGACCAAGAGGCACAGCAGAGAGTTGACGCTGCCAGCAGAGCCAATCGGCATCATGGTCTTTGGAGATCCACATGTGGACTCTGGACACTGCAATTGGCCCAGACTGCATGCTGACATTGAGTTGGCACGCGCCACGCCTGGTGTGGTCTGTGCTGCTGTTGGAGACCAACACGACAACTGGATTGGCAGACTGGCGCGACTGTATGCCGACTCTGACTGCAAGGCATCGGATGGTTGGCGTCTGTCGCGCTATATGTTCGACACACTCACATGGATTGCAGTCGTTGGTGGCAATCATGATGCGTGGGCAAATGGACCAGGCATTGACCCAATGGCATGGATCACCAGAGAGTGTGGCGTCATGTGTTATGCGCCTGATGAGATCCGCATCACCCTCAAGTGGCGCAAGCGACCAGACCTTGAGCCACTAGTGTGGATACTGCGCCATGACTTCAAAGGCAGATCATGGTATCACTCCACCCATGGACCGCACAAAGAGGCAACACTGGATGGCAAGTGCCACCTGTTGACCTGTGGCCACATCCACCAGTGGGGACAACTGACCACAGAGCAGCGGCATGGCAGAGTCACGCATGCCATCAGAGTCAAGGGATACAAGCGTGATGATGACTTTGCACGCGCTAAAGGATTTCCAGAGCAGCAGTATGGTGAGTCATGTCTGGTGGTCATTGACCCAGAATCAACTGAACCGGGCAGGATCTCAGTATTCTGGAATCTGCAACAGGGTTGTGATCTTCTGACCAAACTGAGAGACCGCTGACACATTGAGACAGCAGTGATGGTCTCTGCGTGGGTTATGTTGTCCACGGAGGTGAGCATTGGGGATTGAGGATCTGATCATATGGACATGTGTCAACTTGGCCATCGTGGTCTCACTGTCGGTATTCATTGAAGTCTTGAGCTGGGGCTTCATCACCATGGCAGACTGCATTGCGCTTGACTTTGACCCAGTCTGCTATTCGGTCCACGCCAACAGACCTGTTGACGATGTCGATGAGCCAATGTGGTGGCCACACCACGACCAGGCAGATGCCGATGATGATGGTGATGGTTGATGTGGCGCAAGCTCGGAGCATTCCAGCTTGGTGTCATCGTGGGCATCATCTATGGATCAGTGATTGCGACACTCACCAGTTACACCATACTCATTGCGCTTTAGAAATAAACGCTGCACGCATAGCCAATCGGTGTCTGGTTGAAACAAAAGTATAGACACCATGTGTGAATGTATATACACTGTCCTCATGGTTGGCGATGTTGCCGACCACAACAGAGGACAAAGACAATGACAACCATTCCGGCAAACACAACCGACAGACTGAACATCATCAAAATCACTGAGGCTATACGCCTTAATCAGTACGGGGAGTTCGAGGGCAAACGGCACGAACAAGTTTATGCGCACTTTAGTCGTGAGGATATCAGGACAGAAATTGTAGACTGTAGAGAGCAGATAGCGCCTTTTTTGTCCCTAGAGTTAGGGAATCTCTCTGTTCTCCTATCGCCACAGCAGTTCACAACACTCCGCGACCAGATGAACGCGATCAAACTATAAGCCGAAACGCCCTACGGGGCGTCGTCACTGGGTGTTTCCAGTGGCCTGATGATGGCAGACATCCATGACAAAGGACACACAATGACCAAGACAACGACCACCAAAATCATCCAAATCAGAACCGCTTGCTGCTTGGCGCAAAGCCTCTTGCAAGATGGCATTCACACCTGCGAGTATTGCGGCACAGAAGACCCAGAACTGCGCGAGTATACGCCAGAACCACAAATCAAATACAACTGGTATTAAACAAAGGACAAAAGACAATGACACTGATTGAGATTCAAAAGAGACTAAATGCAACTACTGATACAGGCAGCATACTTGCAACCGTTGATGCTTTGGCCGATTGTGTCAGCACAACCGACGATTTACCATGTGAGGATTGCAAAGAACTGGTGCCAGTTGATGACTTCTGTGGTGATGACAAGCCACATGGCTACACAGAATACCTGTGTGGAGATTGCTACTGCGCAAGACAGGAAGCGATGAAGCCAAAGTCTGCACTGTATTTAAGTCGCGCCAGTGACACATCTGGTGGTGAATGGATGTACGATGTATTGCATGATGGTGGTCATCTTGGCATGGGCTTTGTCTATATGGAAGCAACTGACCGCAAGTGGATATTTGAACCCTCACAACCATGTGAATATCCATATGCTGTCATGGATTCATTCAACGAGATACTGCCAACACTGACCAAGATGCGATCTGCGCCACCACTCAGTGCTGAAGAGATTGCAACCATCAACCAATCAACTATGGAGCAACAATGAGATACACAAGCAGAGCATCAAGAGCAGCATCTAACTGGGCAGCAGGCATGGCCATCAATGCCATCGTTGCCATGGTGGTCGCCATCGGCATCTTGGCTGGATGGATAGTCATACCATGAGAGACCAGAGCATACTGATCCGAGTAAGCGCAAACGAGGCAGAGACCATCAGAAGCAACGCTGCTGCTGCTGGCCTCTCTGTGTCTGCGTATATCCGACAACGCGCAACCACGGCACCAACGCCAGACAACGCACTCAGACGGCAACTAGAGGCACTACTGGGCAATCCAGCAGACTAGCCCAGACTAGCCCAGGCAGGCATGATGGCAGCGCATTGGCTACCATCATGCCTGCTCTGTTGTTAGTCGTCTTTGCCTTTGACATCATCGATGATCTGGCCTGCGCCCTCAACGATGCCGCTGATGTCAGGATCAACATCAATCTCTTTTGAGTCCAAGTCATATGAGCATTCGCCAAACATGGTTGACAGCACGATGGCAGTGCCCACGATGGTGAAACTGATGTTGTATTTTTTGAGTATCTCTTTCATATTAACCCCTGTCAGTGTTGCTGATTGTGTCCCTCAACCCCTTAACATCATCGTGGATGACTTCCACCTTGGCGTGCAACACCTCATGCTTGGTGCTCAGTCTGCGCACTGAACCCTTGAATGTGTCACGGTCTTTGATGTGCTGGTCCATCAACTCACGAAACCGCTCATCAGACTCATCCAGATGCCTTGCCGCCATCGGCAGCAGATGCTTGGTGATGAGCAGGAACCCACCATAGAAGATGACCAGAGTGAATACGAAACCGCCTGCCGGTCCTGATAAATGGTCGAGCACAGTATCCATATCAATCCTCTGGATCGTCGTTGGGATCCCATCCACCTGCACCAGCAGAGAGTGTGGCAACCACCATGTTGTCAATCAACTGGATGTCAATAATGCCGCGCCCGTGATCCGACAGTGTGACACCACGCACCAGACCAACAGCAGCAGACAGAGACAAGTCTGCATCTGTCAGCTTGACGATGTCACCTAACTGCAACCACAGCAGAGACTGGTCGGCCTCATATGTGATCGTGCGATGTGTGAACCCTTTTGCAATGCTCCACCAGAGCAGAGTCTTGACTGCACTGGCCTCGTCATAGATGATGTCGGTGCTGGTTGTCTCATGCTGTGATACCCCGTACCGTCTGACGCTGGCCTCCGCGAAGAGTGTGGAGTGCTCTGTGCCATCAGTGGCCTCTGTGTCCAGAGCGGCACCGATCCGACTTGGCCCTGTCTCAATGACTGCCACTCCCCTGTGCGCATCCTCGCCAGCATCGTATCCATACTCCAACTTAAACGAGTTGATCACATCACTCACATCTCTGTCGTATTCTACTGGCCCTTGGCGCACGATGCCTGGTGCCACTGTGATGTGCTCGACTGCATCAGCACCTGTGGCAGCATAGTCCCACCAGACTGGGTATAAGCCATCTGGACCAGAGTGAATGGTCACCGGCACCAACGGCAGAATGTTTTGCTGCACATACTCCCATGGCGAGACCTGATCATTGACGAATCCAGCAGTGAGCCACCCATTCAACCGCTGCCTCAACAGATGCCACTTGGCTCTGTCCCATCTGATGGTGGACTGGTCGAGCCACCAGATGGCCAAGTCACCCAGACCTGTGATTGGTCCTGTGCCATTGAGTCGCTGCAACCCACCGCTCTCCAAGCTGATATAGAAATCACTCTGTTTATTAAACTCTGCCGATGTGAGACTGCTGATGTCAAGTCGTGCTGTCCTGGTGTTGCCTGTGTACGAGTAGGACACATTGACACCAGTTCTGCCGTCCCACTCCTCGTAACTGACGACCTCTCCAAAGCTGGCGATCTCAGCCTTTTGCAAGTATGCCCAGACCGTTGCCTCTGTTGATGCCAACTCATGACCTGCTATCATCAACTCTTGAGCAGCACCGCCAACGCTTCTCTTCATTACAATGGCCTTGCTGCCTCTGACATCATTACTGGTGCCATCCAGACTGCGCAATCTGCCCACATCGCCCCAGACCACTGGAAACACATAGCTGGTGTCCTCAATCGTTGTGCCATCCGTGTCATTTTTGACGATGTGGAAATCAGGAGGATACACAGCAGCATCATCATATGGTTGCTCCTCAAGACTGAACACCACTGCCTCATACGCTGCGCCATATTGTGGTTGTGACACCCTGCCAGAGATTAGCACATGTCTGTCATCTGTCCAGTTGCGTCCACCATCAAGCGGTATGATTGCCAGCTCACCAGTGGCAGCAGACAAGTCATGCCCATCTGCAACCATCGATGCCACATCCTCTGGCCAGTACAACTCCAGACTGATGGACAACATCTCTGGTGAGTCTGCCAGCACTGCGAGCACCTGTGACAACTCAAGTGGTGCAAGACCACCATCGAACTGCAACACATCACCATCTGCATCTGTGAGTGTCACTGGTTGAGATGACCAACGCCACTGCCTGCCCGCATAGTTGATGACCACTAGCCAGCACAGCGATGTGCCTAACAAGTCTGGCCTGCTCAGTGGCCTTGGCATCAGACCTCCTCCTCAATCACAACTGGCCCAACTCGCCAGACCTCATCCTGCCGCTCTGTGCCTTGGATGCTTTCAACTGGTATGCTGCTGGTGACTCTGCCAAGCATGTGCCAGTGTCGCCTCTCCAAGACTTGTGTTGTGACGCCGCCTGTGACGCGCTCGATGGCTGGCAAGTATATCACTGGCGCATCTGGCCCTGACAGTCTGCGCACTATGCCCTCCACCTCCCTGGCAGTATCGTTGTGCATCAGTGCATTGGGGGCTGTGCTGATGTCAGAGACTGTGCCAAAGTCAGGATCACCAGTGCCTGTGATGTTATCTGCATCTGATGAGTCAACGCCATCCTCCCATGAATACTCAACCACCCTGCGCTCTGGTCCGATGTTCCTTGATCGCCTGGTGCCATCTCTGGATGTTGCCAGATCAGTGTTGGCAGTGGTGGTGATGGATCTGCCCCATGATGTTTCATCACCGTGGATGATGACCTCACCTAGAAACAATGTACCGATCTTCCAGTATGCCTCTGGTGGTGATGGCACTGATCCAGACACTGCTGGAATGCTGATCTTGTACGCGCTGAATGTGGAGTTGCCAGTGTGGAATAATGCCACCCAGTCTGGCGGTATGATCCTGCCATCAGCGCCGCTGGCAGTGTCGCCACCGACGACAGACTCAAGCTCCAACACTGGATGCTTGGTGTCACCATCGCTCCACTTGCCGCCAGTGTGCTTGATGATCTTCCTGCCCTCGCCATTAGCCAGCCAGAAGTATCCACCAGCGAACTCATCAGCAGATAGCAGTGGCTCATTCGTTGACGCGCCACCAGTATCAACCACCACTGTACTGCCCTTGCGTGTCCAGCGCAGCCCCTCAAGCCTGTCATAACTCTCAACAGTTGCGATGCTGACCCATGCCGATGTGTCGTCATCATATCCATACAGCGTGTACTCTGGCACATTGGTGCCGTACAAGCCAACAGCGATAACACCAGACGATGCAGTGACCTCTCCAACGCTGGACACTTGCAGCGATATGGTCTGCGCTACTGTTGATGTCGACCTCCAACCGATGCGTGGTGATAGGAGCTTGCTGGCAGTGAGACATCTGTCGATCTCATAGTCATAGCGAGTGGCCACAGTCCAATCATCACCTCTGCTGGTTGGTCCATCAGTCGCCTTGATGACAACACCATCATCGATGTATGTGCCTGTCGCAGAATACAGTCTGCCCATCAAGTCATCTGGATTGGTTGGCGCAGTGGCCAGACCTGTGCCTGCCCACTCGTCTGAAGTATAGCAGACCGCATGCCACTTGGTGGTGGCAGTGCCAGATTGTCTGTTGCCGAACTCGATCAGATGCGTGCCTGTTGCGCCTGAGTTGTCAGACAGTGATGCAGAGTTGATTGCCTTGGTCCATGTCCTATCGCCTGATGTAGATCGAGACCTCCACCAGAGTGAGCACTTGGCATCGCCAACACCAATGATGATGTCCACGCCTGCTGTCATGTCCACAGTCACAGTGGCTAACAATGATGTTGCCACATCGTCATAGACTTTAAAGCTGGCAGTGTGGCACTGGATGTCCACGATGTACCCAACACCAGATGACTCACATTGCACCCTGATGCCTGCCCTGTCTGATGTGACGATACCATCAACATCAACCTCGAACGAGGTATATAGGATGATGCCCTCTTCTGCTGTGCCTGTTGGTGCGATCTTGAAGTGCTTTGCATTGGTGCTGGTTGTGATGGTCATCGCGCCGCTTGCCAGTGTCGCAGTGCCTGCGCCGGTTGCTGTCCATCCGACATCGGATGGCAGATCATAGGGCAGCCATGTGCGCTCCCATGTTGTCCGGTTGTCCTCTGACTTGTACCGAGTGTAACCCGGCAGCACCACTTGGCTATACCCTCCAAGGTAGAGCGCACAGAGGCTGTTGTCCTCGTTGCCTGGTGTGGCAACATGGTTGGACAACATCATGATCCTGCCGCCCTGTGATGTCGCTGCCAGACTGGTTGGATATGTGGAGGTGTCGTTCGTATACCACCAGACAGACCTGCTGTATGCGCTGCCCTGTCCCATGCTCGACCAGCTCACGCCATTGTCATAACTGCTAACAATGAAGCCACCACCAGTGCCAGACGATAAGCCATAGACATATAGCCTGCCAGTCTCATCATTGGCCAGTGCCAACTCTGCTGCTGTGAATGTGTCACCACCTGTGATGGCTCCCCATGTGCCGCTGTCTGCGACAACTGGCGCAGCATTCTTGATGTTCTGATATGCTGACCCAATGCGCCGCACTATCAAGTCTCTGGAATATGATGCTGTCGAACCTTCGCTGATGTACGCCAATATGAAATGATTACCAGCCACAGTGAGATCGAATGCGCCGACTGCCTCATCGTTGTCTGTGCGCCACTGCTCCGTGACCAGATCGAACTGGTGCCCGCTGTCCACGCTTGCCCATTGGAGCAGCACATCATTGAAATCGTGGCCAGAGTGGTTGGCTGTGGCTTGTGCTATCAATAGCAACTGCCCATCTGAATATGAGCAGCGCAGTCTCTTCACCCTGTATGTTGCGCCAGTCGTGCTGTACTCAACATTGGCACGCAAGCAGTGTGATGCTCCCAGTGTCCAGTTTGCCCCGCTGTCATCGCTGTAATACTGCCGAATGTTGGCACCACCGGCATTGTCAAAGATCCAGAACAGGCAGAGCACTCTGCCAGATGGCAGCACCACCAGGCATGGTGCTCTGGTTTGACTAGCTGGCGTTGCGAATGTGGTTGTGTAGACAGCGACATTGGCCCACGCGCCGCTGGTCGATCTGATGGAGACCTCCACACCATACTCTGATGCTCTGCTGGTGTCCCTCGTCGCATATGCTGCCACGACCTTTTGATTGGTCAGTGTCACCGCATCTGGTTGTGTGGCGTATTTGAAGGCACCACTCGCATCTGTCCAGCGCACTGACTCAAAGCTGGTGAGCACTGATGGCGCGTCCCATCCTCGATAACTGCTGGCAGAGTCTGTGGTATTTTTCCAGATATATCGTGCGCCCTCATCCCCTGTGACCAGTCCACCCTTGCTTGACCTGATGTCAAGCGACTTGGCAGCACTCTGTGTGCCGCTTGATTGCAGCACCATGTTAGTTGCGTTGTCTGCAACTGGTATGCCTGGTGTCGGTCCTGCCTGCGTATAGCTTGACTCTGCTGCCCAGACTGATGCTCTGGTGTCTGGCAGTGCGAGACCTTGGTACTGTGTTCTGTTCTTCTCTGCCATCAGTCTCTCCGGTGTCCAACTCTAACATTGCCAACGATGGCTTGTCTAAGTGGACTGTTGCTGAGTTTCAGATCCTCTTGCACAAAGGCACCAAATGCTCTGTGCTTGTACTGCTGGACCACTGTGATCTGCATTGGTACTGCGCTGCCTCTGTTCGCTGCTGCCAGTCCTGATGGACCTCCAATGGCATTGACACCCAGTGGCGTTAGCACGCCCTCACCAGCACGCGCTGTGACCAGACGCTCATCTGGTGCGCCTCCAATCATGCCACCACTGTGGAATGTTGGTGGTGGTTGTGCTGCAACTAGTCCAGCTTGGACTGCGCCCAGTGCGATGTATGCGCCAGACGCAATCACATTGGCTGGTGGTGGTAGGTCCGCATATGCCCTCATTGCTGCCACTGCTGTGTGGATGGCGATCTCTCCAATGCCTGCTGCCTTGGCCACATTGAATGCGACAAGTGCTGCCTCTTGTGCTTCCTTTGTGCCCTCCTCTGCTAACCTAGATGACAGAGCATATGCAGTGGATGCAATCCCACCAGCCAGTGCGGCGCTGTGCTCCTTGATTGCTGCACTCTGCGCCGCTGCCTCTGTCTCTGCTTTTAATTCACGCTCCCTGTGCTCATCGGCCCTGTCTGCCACTGCTTGTTGTGCCTCTGCCCATGCCTTATCATAGTCTGTGGTCATGTCCTTGGTTGCCTTCGCCATCGCCTTGGCCAGATCCTTTGCTGCCTTGGTCTCTTCTTTTGTTGCTTTGGTCGCATCGTCTGACGCCTTCTCTGCTGCTTGCCTCGCTGCTGTCATTGCTGCCTCTGCCTCGCTTGCCTCCTCTGCTGCCACCGTTGTCTCATGCACTGCGTCAGAGTAGTCGATGGTATTTTTGGCTTGTCTCTTCAGTAGCTTCTCCATCTCTCTTTGCAGTTTGCCCTGGTGAGTGATTGCATTATTGACCTCAATGACTACTTTCTTTTGCTTCTCAAAAGCATCCTGTGCAGCGCCAGTGGCTTCACCAGACTTGCCATACTCCTCTCCAAGATCGTCCCATATTTTAGTTTGCTTCTCAAGCTCCTCGTTCAGCTTGGACAGAGTTGGTGCAAATGCGCTGCGTGCTTGGTGCTCTGCCCGCTGCATTGCTGCGTCCATCTCGCTAAATGCACCCTCTTGCTCCTCCACTTGAAATCGCAACTGCTTAAGTCTCTCCTCGCCCTGAAGGAAACTGTCGTGCAGAGCATCGCGCACTCTCTTGTGTTCCTTTGCTGCCTCTGCTGCCCTCTCTTCCTGTTCTTGCAGATACACATAGGCAGCACCAACAGCAGCGGCAGTTACTGCCAGTGCGATGAATATCGGATTGCTGAACATGGCACCCTTGCCAAGTGCCTCAACACCTGCCAGCGCATCACCTGCTGTGCGCGCCATATCGCCGAGTGCCGGGTTGACCAGATCAAGTGCTCCACCCAGACCCATCATCACAGAGTCTGCATCACCTGCCGCATCGACATTGTCCTTGAGAGATCGAGTGCTCTTGTCGATCTCTTTGCTCATCTTGCTCCAGGCTTGCTTGCTGCCTGTCGCTGCCTTCTTTGCTGCCTTCTCTGACTTGACGAATCCCTTCTCAAGCTCCTTGGCCATTGATCTTGCTTCTTTGGCAGTGATGCCCTCGATGGACGCCAACTCTTTTCTGAGCTGGGATATGTCTGCTTTCAGATTGATGGTGCCATCTGCTGCCATGGAGATCCCCTTATATTTTCTTGGCCAACTCGCCTGCCAATTGCTCTGCTAACTTAACACCCTGCCGCCTCAATGGAGTGCGCAACAATGCGATGTGTGTGCGCTGCCCTCTGAAGTTGTGCAGACCCTTGACCATGTACGCATATGTGTGCTTGTTCTTAATGGCCAACTCAATGACATCCATACTGGCCATCCTCACCTCATAATACCAGCCATCGCGTGATCTGCCTGTCTTGACTGGCCACTCATCCTCAGACCTGGTGCCAGTTGGCTCTTGGAAATATACCCGCTTATCGTTCACCACTTTCCATGATGTCTTGATGGATGGCCCTGTTGGCTCTGAACCCTTGACACTCTTGAGCAAGTCAGTGGCTGTCTGGTTGAATGCCTTGGCTGTTGCTGGTGCAACCAGATTGATAAAGTCGCGTGTCAGTGTGGCGAGACCGTCATCCAACTCTGCCACCACCTCTGCCATCACTCACCTCTTTTTGTGTCTGTTCTGCCTTTCTTTTGTTGGGATGTTTCTAACTCTCCACCACGCCAAAAGCTCAACTTGCGTCTGATGGTCGAGGCTATAAAACTGCCCAACAGAGAGGTTGCGATGCGCCTCAATATCATGGATCGCAACATCTAGTCCTCCGCTGGATCGGTAAAATCCTCAACAGCGCTGACCTCATCCTCAGAGATCAAGTCCTTGGCCAGTAGCTTGAAGGCAGCACCACCAGCCTCCAACACCTGTGCCAAGTCCTCGCCACGCTCTGCCAACTCATCCAGCACCATGCCGCCATACTTCATCGGGTTATAGTCTGCCTGGTGATACTGGCATTTGGGCCTGCTGCTCCCCCGCCAGCACGCCCCCAACGCAGCACCAAACGCACGCCGCCAGTTGTTAGTTGCTGCCGCAACTATCTCATGTCGGATGGTGAATGATGCTGGTGCTGCCAGCTTGACTTTGTGCTTGCCTATTGTCACTTGTTTGCCTGCCATGTGTCCCTCTTATTGGTTAGCTAGTGATGTCTAGGTCGCCTGTGACATTGCCATAGACAACGCCGCTGATGCTGATGGTATCCGGATCCCCCTCAGAGAAGTCAAACGACAACTCAACATCCTCACAGATAAGGCTCAAGTCAGAGGTACCAGCCTCGAAATCGCTTGCCTCGATGGTGAGTTTCACATCGAATGTCATTACGTCTGCTGTGGCTCCCAGTGTTGAGACCCTTGCCGCATATGGCGTGCCAGACTTGCCAGTGATCATATCAATCAATGTGCCTGATGATGTCTCACTGAACTCACTGACCATCGCGCTGAATGATAGAGTTGGGAACACTCGCGATGTGTAACGGACTGAGTGCAGAGTGCCACGACTCTGATATGCTGTGGTGTCTTTCAACTTGTCCTTGAGACCGCTGACACTGAAATCAGCCTGATCGAATTGGACCGTCACAGTCAATGGAGTGCCAGTGCCATCGGATACGATCACGCTGCCGCTGGTAAATGAGTGTTTTACTACTGTCGATAGAGCCATTTTCTAGCCCTCCTTTTTTGATTTGGTGGTGGTTTTGCCCTTGGTACTCTTAACCGATTTGACTGCCGGTTGTGTCAGCATGCGAGACCATGCCGCACGCAGTTTGCCTCTCATGCTGCTTGGTGCTGCCTGCACTGCTTGACGCATCTGCATGGCTGTCATTGCTTCCCAGTCTGGCGTGTACTCATCTAGTATTGATTTATCACTCATGGTTACTCCGTTGGATATAGATGGACCACGCTGAACACGACCTGACCAAGAAACCACTCACCACCTGGTGATACTGTTCTGATCGGCACAGATGCCAGCTCAATGGATGTGATGTTGGTTTGCGCCATGGCCAGTGCCGCCTGCACAACATCCTCTTCAAGATTGAGCGCAGCATCATAGTCTGCCACCTGTGCATCTGCTCGGATACGCACAGCGAACTTGACTGCAAAGGTTGTGGTAGCCCATTGCCCTGCGTGCCTGCGTGCTCTGGCTTGTGGTTTGGCAGTGGTCTGATTGGCACCAACTGCGAATGCCTTGTGCATGATGTGACGACTATCAGAGCCAAACAGATCATACACATATCTGGACTCTGCAAAGCCAGACACAGCATCAATTGCCGCTGCTAGTCTTGCACGAATCGTGGAGACTGCTGTGCCCATTATCGACTACTCAGCCACACCGTTGACATAGCACCACGCCGCTGGTTGGTGTCATCTGCTTTGCCGTCATCATCGGAGTCATACAGGAACCGCAACCGACCCCATGCACGCTCGTATTGCTCACGGTATTTTTCTGCCCTCATCTCATAGGCATCGGATAGTCTGGTGGTCAAATCCTCAAAGATTAGAGCCAGTGTCAATGCCAGCGCGACCTCACGCAATGACGATGGTGACATCACCAGATTGGGTCTGTTACCTTGCTCGACTAGGCGCAACTGAATCTGCACCCATGCCTCATCGAGATAATCCTGCCAGTTGCTGACTGATGTGATGCTGCTGCTGCTCGATGGATCAAGAGCAGATACCACTCGAATGAGATCCGCATCTGTTATCGGCATGTACAGTCGACCACGCACCAGTGATGCAGAGTTGCGAAAGTTATGAGTCACGCCATCTGGCATCGCCAGTGCCCACTCAATGCGCCATCCCTCTGCCAGTTGCTCACTGCTCAGTGTGCCTGATGTGATGGTATACTTGGCCACAGATGATGCGATAGTGACAGATGCGCCATCCACCTTGGCTGTGTTACTCGGATCATAGACAGAGACAGTGCCTGACGATGGCGCAACCAGTGCGCCGTTGTGATAGACTTGGCACTTGATCACCTCATTCCTGCCACGCTCGATCAAGTCTGGCAGCATGAATCGCGCAGTGTATGTGGTGTCTGTGCTGCTCATCTTCTGTCGCGCTCCCTCTTGATATCTTGCTTGCGGTATCGCTCAAATGAGTCACGCGCTGCCTTCTCTGCCTTGTCTTTTGGCAGACCTGCTTGGCACAGTCGATCAGTGGTGGACTTGATGGCACGCTGCTTGTCGGTGTTGGTCTTGCTCATCAATCACCCATCACTGGCACTGTGGATGTTGATGTTGCTGGTTTCATGTTCTTTTTGCGCTTGGCGATCTCTTTGTCCAGCACCGCGATATCTGCTGCAAACTTGTCTGCAATCGCCTTCTCACTGGGCACACTGACTGCTCGATCTGCTGCTGCTGTATATTGCTGCTGCGTCTTGGATCTGATGCGCTCCAACACATGGATGCCTGGTGGATCGATGACTTTGTTCTTGATGAGCATCTTGCAAAACTTTGTCCAGCCATCCACATCGCAGTCAATCTGCGTGCTGCCAGAGTATGTCTTTGCCCATTGAGACAGATGTGCGTTGGTGCCCTCTGGCCTGCGTATATAGCTGGTGCCTGGTCCTTGCACGTCAATCGGTATGATGGTCCAACCACGCCGCTCAATCTCGGCCTGCGCTTGTGCAATCATGAACTTGCCACCGCGATGCTCAACCCTGTTGAGACCTGCTTTGAGCTGGAACTTGCCCAACACTGGCAGCACTGCACCATTCATCACATGCCACCGCTCTGGATGGTGCCGATACAGGAATGGTGGACAATCCACCAGCATCGGTGGTCTGGGTCCGTTACCTGCTATCGCGAAGTCTGGTGTGTATTGATCTGACTTTGGCATCGCTGCCGCTGTCTTGGTCGCTGTCTGTTTTAATTTAGCCATTGTATTGGTGTCCTCCAAGACGGGAAACAAAGAGACACGCCCAGAGGCAGGCCCAGAGGACACGACTGAAGCCACGCCCCTGAACGCGCCTCAAGGTTATGCGTCAGTGATTATAGATACGCCACATGCATCGATGCCCTCAGACGCTCCAAGGAACGCGCTGGACACATATGCAGTGAGACCAGACTTGGCTGTTCGGTCTTGCTCAAAGAGCACCTTGCCGCCAATGTTAAGGCTGGTGGTGTCTGCTACAGCAGGCACTGTCGCATCTGCCCAGACAATGGCCCCGCGTCCAAACATGCCGCCTGCGCGATCTTGGCCAGAGTTGGCTGTTGGCACATGACTGCTGACAAAGACATCAACGCCCATGAATTGGCCTTTGTAGCCACCGCCCTTGATGACCATCTGCTCCTGTGTGCTGTCGCTCCATTGGAGTGCGCCAGTAGATGATGTGGCAAGTGCTGACCTGAGATCCCCGTACTGCACTGGATGGAGAATAGCCATGTAGCCAGATGCGCTGTCTACCTTTGCCACTTCAAGAGTCGTGATAGCATCGAGCCAGTTGGTAACGGTGAAGTTGCTTGTGGATGTGCCAACAGTGGATGAGAAGTTGTCAACCAGGTTGGCAACCAAGCTAGTGAGTGTGGCACTGTATGATGCCATGGCATCAGCAGCAAAGGCATCTGGTGAGATCAAGCCATTGGACCCTGTCAATCGGGCCAAGTCACTTGCCTCGTATGACTTTGCGTATCTTGAGACCGTGACATCCGTCGATCCATCAGTGATGACAGTGTTGGACACTGCGACACCATCAGCAGTCGATGCCAGCAGGTTGTATCCCTGAAGCCCGATGTGAGAAAGTCGGATGGTTGCAGATCCTGATCCACCGGCGTTGCCAGCATAAACCAGCGCACCATGTTGGGGCAGTGAGTTGCGATCTGCCAAGAGTAGAAGGAACTCAGCAGATAGTGCTTCCCCAATTCGGAGATCAGTGATTGCTGTGCCTGTGCTTGTTGCGTCGTAGACTACTTCGTTAGCCATTGTATTGATACCTCATAATAATAATTGCAGAGTGATTGCTTGATGGCCTCTGCGCTCATTAACGGTAGCGACACCGGACTGGCCTATGTTCTTGAGTAGCTTAACCCTTGCCCTTGACAGACGCAAGTATGGCTGTGCGCGATTCTCGATATGCTGTCCAGTCGCCTGTGCGCATTGCGTCCATCCTCAACTGCCTGATGCGCTCTGCCGATATTGGTGCGCCTGTCGTGGGTATGGTGGTGCTGTTAGTGCCGTTGTTGCTGCGTGGCATCTGTTGAGCTGGTGATGCTGGTGGTGCATCCTGCTTGGCTGGTGCTGACAGATATGGTGCCAGTGCCTTTGGTGCTGCCTCTGGGTCTGCCTTCATTGTGGTCAACCAATCTGCCAGTGCTGGCTTGTCATCACCAGTCAACCGACCATACAGATACTTGGCCACATCTCTGCCCTCTGCATCCAGCAGACCTGCACTCATCAGTGCCTGGTCTGTCTTCCAGCCATCTGCTGCTGCTGTGTGGTCCAGCTTCATCTGCTCGATGGTGCTGGCCAGTGTGTCCACTGTCGCTGACTTTTCCATCGCGCCTTGCAGTTGCGCCTCCAAATCAGCCATCGCTGTCTTCAGGTTATTGCGCTCTGCCACAACAGACTGGAACCTGTCATATGGTATTGACTTGCTGCTGTCTGCTGGTGGTGCTGCTGGTGTGCTGGTGTTGTCCTCTGCCATGGTGTGCCTCTTGCTAGGTTAGTGTTCTGTTAAGTCTGTCAATGCGCTCAAGCGCAGTCAGTGCATCTGCTCTGCTCACGCCCGGATGCAGTGCTTGATACGCCTCTGCCTTATCCATTAATCCAAGCTCCAGCATAGTGGTCAAGTGTTCACGCTGTGCTCGCATCTCCTCTGGTGACAATGGGATACCTGCATATGTGATGTGGTAGCCTGACTCTGGCAGTGCAGATCCTGTTGCCCTGTTCAACATCGCTGCCGATATGCTGATAAGTCGCAGATCGCCCTGTCTGAACATTGGCTCATATGCGCCTTGGCCCTCACGCTGCGCTGCTCTGCTCACGCTCAGTGCATAACCGCTGCGCGGATCCCCGCTCTGTCTGATCAAGTCACCACGAATGCCTGCATAGCTGGCGATGCGCCGCTCATATGCCAGCGCAGTCTCTTGCAACTTCTGACAGTCTGCACCAGCTTGCCACTGTCCGACTGTTGGCTGTCCTGCCATGTCCTCTGATGGTTGCAGCACCAGCACTGTTGCAGGGTCTGTGACGATAGCAGTGCGCCCTGCGCCATCGCCATCCTCATCCACATAGCCCGCGCCTGGTGCCTGTAATCCAATCATGTATCTCTGTGGCCAACTGCTCTGCCTGTAACTATGTGCCAGCATGCAGTAAAACACAGCAGCAGAGAGTGATCCTTCCACCAGCTCACGCCACTCATAGGTGTCCCAGAGCGTAGCAGTCTCTGCTGCGTGGTAGATGGTATAGGGCACAAATGGTCTGCCATCTGCATACTTGTATGGATAGTTAGCACCAATCATCGCATCCACGCCCAGATACTGCTTCGTGACATCACCACCATCTGATGCCAGTATTCGATAGACTGGCGCATCTGGGTTGCTAATATCGCACTCATCCCAACACCATGCATATTTGCCGGTATGTGGATTGAGCCTCTGTCTTGATTCTTTGATCTTGACTGGTTGACCCGGATCATCTGGATGGCTTGCTGCTATCACTAAGTCTGGGAACACTGGACGGTATGTGAGTCTGTTGTCTGCTGTGATCTCAACACGCACCAGCATCTCACGCAATCCAAGTGTGTCACGCTGCACCCTTGCCATCAGGTTGAATAGCCCAGACTCCTCAATAGCAGCGGATACTGTGAGATCACCAGCATCGTGTGATATGGTTGGCCACTTACTATAGAGACTGGACAAGCCAGTGCAGACCACGCGCAGAATGTTGGAACTCATATCGATGCCCCATGCCTCTCGTCTGATGTCACCGATCTGTGCTCTCAGTCGTGCCTGTAGATCCTGATCCCAACTGCCATATAGCAAGCGCCTGCGCATCCTGGTGTGCTGCCATCGCCTGTGCTCGGTTGGGTCTGTTGGGACTGGTGGCGATGATAGGCCTGTCAAACTGCTCATTGATGATCTCCTCGATTAGTAAACATATAACCCACGACCCATCGTAGCGGCACCACGCATCGACCATGGCCAGCACGCATACCTGACTGCATCGACAGAGTCTTTGGCATCGCCATCCTTGAATTGAAAAGTAGACAAGCCAAAGATAACACGCTCACACCTTGGATGGACTGTAAAGTGCCCATCGCGCAGTGTCGCTCTGTGTAGCCACTGACATCCACGCCAGACAGAGCCTCTGCCACCGCCTCTGCCTGTCTTCGCTTGACGGATTGATGGCACCAGTGGCACGCCTCGTCTGATCTGCATCTTTTTGCAGAGTGCTCTGGTCAACTCTCTGTTTGACTTCCTGCCCAGACCATCTGCTCTGCCTCCATATGCCTTGTCTCCATATGCGTGATCTAGATCCTTCCACTTGAGTCCATTGCGATTGAGCATCTTGATGATAGCAGTGGCATCTTGGTCTGGTGTCGTGTCGCCATCTGATGGTGCCTCGTCAATCACATGGACCTTGCTGAACTCACCAGAGTTATCGACTGCCACCAGCACTGCTATCTGTTTGAAGTTGCGACCGCTGCCATGGTCGATGCCGATACTGAGCTTGACATCTTTAGTGGGTATCCAATCAGTGACATGTACTGACTTGCTGAATGCCTCAAAGACTGGTGACTCTGTCCTGGTCTCCCACTCACCATCGAGCAGCACTGGTGCAAACCGCTTGAGAGTGGTGCGCCGCTGCTCATCAATCCACGCCTGATCGAGTGGTGCGCCACCAGGCAAGCACAGTGGTCTGGTGCTGCCCACTGGGATGAAGTTAGCAGGCTCCATCCGCGCATGCACCTCTGCCAGTATGCCATCCTCAACCAACTCCTTAATCCATCCACATGGCTTGTTGATCGGCGTTAGTGTCATTATCAATCTGCCTGCATTCCTGATGAGTCGCCTGTCCAACTCTCTGTATGTGTCAACGCCACATGGCTCATCGATATGGACAAAGTCAATGGTTGCGCCTGCCAATGCCTCTGCGCCTTGGTTGGTCGTTCTGAACCTCACCACGCTGCCATTGACAAAGACCACCGCCGGATTGTCTTTGCCGAATCCTCGCCTGCTGTCGAATGAGTTGCTGCTGCGTGATGTGAGTGCAGACTTTGGCACCAGCTCATGGAACTTGCGCATAATGGCCACTGACTGTGAGTAGCTTGTGCAGACTATCCATGCCTCAACTGGTGGTGGCTTGATGGTGTGCTGATATGTGCCAAGGCAGACATGTATGACCTCTGCGAGACCGCACCAACTCTTGCCCAATTGATTACCCGCTCGAAACAGCTTGCGTGGTGCATCGAGATCGTGGAATGCCTGCTGTGGTTTGGTCCACTTAACGAACGGCAGCAGACCATCATCTGTCCTGCTTGCTAGGTCTCTGGTGTGCTCACGCAGTGACCTGAGTGCAGACATGTTCAACCTGTCACTCACCCTCGACCAATGCAAGCCGTGGTGCGCCAACACGGTCCTCACATGCCTCCATCAACTCCTCCACCACAGAGACTGGCAGCAGACTGATGGCAGCACGCAACTCATCCACGATCTGATCGTCTGTCAGTCTGTGCTCCTCGATGCGCACTGCATCCTGTGCTGCCTTCATCTCATCAAGCTCGGCACGCAGTGACAGTGCCTGCCTGCGCAGTGTGGCCACTGCTGTCCAACTGTTTACCTCGCGTGCTCTGTCCATGTCGTTGTGTGTCTCTGCCAGTTGCCGTTGCAGATATGTGACCCTCTTTTGTCTGCTGTGGCGTTGACTCTTATTTTGCCCTGGTTTGCTCATAATGGCCCCTTGCTTGCGTCCTGTACTGTTGGCTGTGTTTGCACTCGTCTTTGCTGTTGCTCTTATTTTCTGAGCAATTGCGCGCGCGAAAGTCGGAGGCAAGAG
>Ga0209756_1000947_pt1 | contig 27589 bp, 47 predicted proteins | sample ETNvirenome_6_85_FD_184071 | JGI IMG/M metagenome (GOLD analysis project Ga0209756, IMG submission 184071) | Marine viral communities from the Pacific Ocean - ETNP_6_85 (SPAdes) (version 3) | ecosystem: Environmental > Aquatic > Marine > Oceanic | place: Pacific Ocean | collected 2013-06-19 | reverse complement strand
TGACTTAGTAAGACAAAATTGGACTAATCCTAAATCAGGAGCTGAACTATTCTTCAGTAGTAAGAAAGCAACACAAATGTTAGATGATGGTGTTCAATTATATGGAAAGAGTTATGATAGACCTTCCAAATGGAGAATAAAAAAATCAGATGTTGGTAAATATTTCGCTAAAGAAATATTAATGGAAGAAACAATATCAGTATAATATTACAATCCAATGGTTGTAAATGTAGGTAATCAGAGCAAATGAAGAATGGGCAGCTATTCACAACCATTTGATTGTATGAAAGAAAACGCTTGACTTTATGGCGTATTTCGTTGTAAATTATAATGATAAAATTAAATTGAATTGGAGGTAATGAAATGACAGGTTTAACAATGATGACAATTGGATTAGTATTGTTTTCCATTATAGGTATAGTGCTTGGTTTCTATCTTATGTATTGGTTAATAATAGAATTACCAGTATTAGTAAGAATCAAACATAATAAATTATATAAAGAATGGAGATAAATAAATGATAATAACTTTAATAAACTTAATCATATCAGCGATTGGTATAGTGGGGATAATACTATTAGGTATCATTACCAGCTATACAATCATTAGATACGCTATGGAGGATAATAATGAAAACTAAAAAAAGAACAACTCGTAAACCATATAAAGGTAAGAAGTATAATAAAAGAAGAAAGACTGATACTATGCCTACTACATTGGATAAGGTAATGCAGGTATTTAAATACATCATATTCATAACACCTATCTGTTGTTGCATTATAGCAACTTGGGTTGACCCTGCTTTATATACTGAATGGATGATGACTGCAGTACATACATTGGCATTAAGTATATTAGTACATTTAACCGATTAAATTAATAAATGGTAAAGATAATAAATCTTAAATCAGGTAAGGTTAAAGATAATAAACCCACACCTGCTTTTTGTGAAATATGTGATATTGATATACATACGATACCAGGTGGTGTTCAAGGTAAAATAGGACAATTACCTGTAGCCTTTTGTGGTATATGCATTACAGGCATTGTTAATATATTAATGACACATCAAAGAAAGGAATAATACTCTTGATTTGATACAGAAAAGAAACAATGGTATTTACAACATGTAGGTACTGGTATTAGAGAATATGTATAGTAAACCAAAAGGAATATAATATGATATTAGAACAGATAGTTAAAGATATATTGAAAGAAGAATATGATAGAGTGAAAACACAAGTACCTTATGATGGTATGTTTGATAGAGCAGCTAGTAGAATAATAAAAGAAGTAAAACAAGCTATGGTTGATTAATGCCTTTATCAAGATGGAGTAGAAGACATAAGAGAACCTTTGGTAAAAAGAAAGAAGAGTCTAAGGTATTTTTAGAAGAACATAGAATACCACCTAAACCTACAGCTTATTATACGAAGAAGAAAGGTAAGTGTAGATTTTGTGGTAATCTTATTAAGAGTGAGAAGACAGGCCTTACTAATCAACGAAAGTCTTGGCATAGTAAATGTGCTGATGAGTATATGTTTATCTACCATTCAAGTGAAACACGAAAGTATATTTGGAAAAGAGATAAAGGGAATTGTGTTCATTGTCACGAATCATTTCCTTGGCGTTCTCGTAGGAATAATGAGAAATGGAATGTAGACCACATCAGACCATTGTGGGAACAAAAGGGTAAAACCTTTGAAGAGATTGATTTAACATATTGGGAAGAAGAAAATCTACAAACCTTATGTTATAATTGTCATAAGAAGAAAACTAAAAAAGAAGCTAGTGAAAGAGCTAAGATAAGGAAAGATGAAAGTAAGTGATTTTACAATAGAACCTGTTCCAAAGAAAACTGTTACATCATTCATTGAGAAATGGCATTACTCTCATTACGCTGGTGGTATACAACATAGACAATGTTTTGCATTGTATTCACCTGATGGTAAGTTTGGATTACCACGAATGATTGGTTGTATGATTTACGGACAACCAGCTATGTCCAACACAGCTACTAAATATCATCCAGATAATCCTGATAGATGTTGGGAGTTAAGAAGATTATGTTGTATAGATGATACACCTACGAATACAGAGAGTTTCTTTATAGGTAAAACATTAAAGTGGTTAAAACAAAATACAGACGCTGAAGTTATTATATCTTATTCTGATTTACAACAAGGACACGAAGGTGTGGTTTATAAAGCTAGTAACTTTATTAATATGGGACAAACACCAAGTGGTCAAGCTTTAATGGTAGATGGTAAACAATACCACGATAGAACTATTAGAAATAAAAGACCATATGCTAGAGCTATAAAAAGAAGATGGGAAGAAAAACAAAATGGTAAAAAGGATGATGATATTTATTTTGTAGAAACAAAACCCAAAAACATTTATGTATATTATCTAAATAAAAAACTAAAAAAGAAAATGTTGAAATGAAGATTAAAGAAAAGTTTATTAAACTTAAACATAGAATAGAAAATAATTATAAAGATACAAGCCGTGAACAATGGTATTGGGTTAAGTATCATATAGAAGATTTAGAAAAAGGTAATATGTCAAATATGACAAAGAATACTTTAAAAGAAGCTAATAAGTTGTGGGAAGAATATGTATTGTGATACATCCAAGATAGTAATAGAGAGAACTAAGAAAGAGATTGTTTATGATATGATAATGAATAAACATTATGCAAATACTTGGACAGCTTCATCAGACATCTATGCTATATACTATAGAGATGGTGAACACAAGTTCTTTGATAGTGATAACTTAAAATTAATTGGTTGTGTTATCTATGGTAATCCCGTTGGGTTTAGAGTTGTTAAATCCATATGTGGAGAGTTTACTGATATAGATGTATTGGAGTTGAAACGATTATGGATTGAAGATGGTTATGGTAAGAATATAGAATCCTATTGTATAGCTCAGACATTGAAGATGTTAAAGAAAGATTCACCACAAACAAAGGTTGTTATATCATATGCAGACCCAGCTGCTAATCATAAAGGTATTATCTACCGAGCATCTAATTGGTTGTATCAAGGTAATGAAATAGGAGCTGCTGATGCTTATATGTATCGTTATCCCAATACAGACAATTGGTTATCCGATAGAGCGATTGGTGAACAACTTGGAACTAATGGATTAAAGGGTGTGTTGGATAAGATACCTGATATGGAGTATAAAAAGAAATTAAGGAAACATAGATATATCTATTTCCTTTGTAGTAAGAAAGAGAAGAAGAGATTAATTAAAGAACTGAAACATCCATTGTTGGAGTATAGTTAGGAGGAACATATGAAATATTTTTGTTTAGATTCAAAAGGTAAGTTGTGGGATTTATGTGATTGTGGAGATTTTGACGCAGCAGAAGAAAGTGCTGTTGATATGGGAGTAGAACCCATTTGGATATTTGCAGAAAATGATGCAAGAGATTGGCAGAGATTTCTAAATAGGAAATTAAATGAGTAATGGTTTTTGGAAAGGTGCACCTAATTCATTTGTTGAGATGGGTGAATTAAATAAAGAACGAATAACAATGGAAGTAATACCATTTAAGTTAGCTAGAGATATTATTTCTAAACACCATTATACTCATACATTAAATAGAGCAAACATATGTTTAGGATTTTATATTGATGGTAAATTAAATACAGTAATGGTATATGGTAGAGCTTCAATATCTCACGATAAAATGTTAAATAGTTTGCCAGGTGATTATTTTGAATTAGTTAGATTATTTAGTTTTGATTGGGCTGGTAAGAATATGGAAAGTTATTGTATAGGACAAAGTATTAAATACATAAAAGAAAATTACCCTCATATAAAATGTTTAATTGCTTTTTCAGACCCAGAGCAAGGACATATAGGAACAATCTACCAATCAACGAATTGGTTATATTGTGGTATTACAGATAAGGTTGGTGGTTATCAATTTTATATTGATGGTAAATGGCAACATCCAAGAAACACAGTTCTTAATTATGGAACAAGAAAGACAGAAGAAATTAAGAAATTATTTCCAGGTGTTAAGATGAGAAGAACACCAAGAAAGTATAGATACATTTATTTGTTAGCAAAAAATAAAAAAGAAAGAAAAGAATTGATGAGTAATCTTAAATATAAAGTACTACCTTATCCAAAGGACAAAGATGAAATATTGCGATACAACTAAACTATCTATCAGACAAATAGATAAACCAACGGCTAAGAAGATGGTTGTTAAATACCATTACTCTAAACTATGGACTAAGTGTTCAGTAGCATTAGGTTTGTTTATTGATACAGGTAAACAACATTCATTCTTTGACGAAGCAGAAGAGAAGATGATTGGTGTTATTGTATATGGTGACCCAATAGGAAGATTGACTGGACAATCCATATCAGATGAAATAAAAAGAACGGAAGTTTTAGAACTAACACGACTATTTATATATGATGGTTATGGTAGTAATATTGAAAGTTGGTTTATATCTCAATCCTTTAATTGGTTACGAAAAAACAAACCCGAAATCAAAGCCTTAATATCATACGCTTCTCCTGTTGAAGGACATAGTGGAACAATCTATCAAGCAACGAATTGGATTTATCAAGGTAACAATAATCGTTGGAATGATGGTTGGATATTTAAGTTTGAACCAGATGGTAGATGGATACATGGAAGAACTATCTTCCCACATTACAAAACCAATGACCCATATGAAATACAGAAACAAGTTACTGAAACATTTTGGATAAGAAAAGAATTACAGAAACATAGATATGTTTATATTTTGGCTAATAAGAAACATAAGAAGAAGATAATGAAAACATTGAAACACGAAACCTTACCATATCCAAAGTCAAGAGATACAAACGAATCGGAGATAATAAGAATGGAGCCAGTTAAATGAAGTTAGATGTGAATGAGGATAATATTGAGTTATTTAAAATGACATTATGGTTAAACTTAGTTATAGGAATATATGGAATATACTTATTCAGTAGTGGACATAGTTTGTTCAATCTTATAATAGGTTCAATCAATATAGGTGTATGGGTTTTTTTAAGGAAGGTAAAAGTATGAAGTATAAAAACAAAGATGGTATTGAATTAAGTTATAAAGGTAATGATATGCATCAAGTATTGGTGAGAGAAGTTATAGAAGAAGCTATAAAAGTACTTGAAGGTTATAATAGGTTTGACTCAAGGTCTGCTGAATGGGCGTTGAGTAGAGGAGTTAATTTTCTAAAAGATAATTTTGACTTATGGGAAGATGACTACCCATACAATACAGAGTTTGGTGATGGAAGAACGAAAGAAGAAATGGAAGCTATTGATAATAGGAATGAAAGTGGGTGGAGAATAAAACAATTCAATCGTAACAGAAGTAAAGAAGACCAAGCATCTACAATAGAAGAATTAGAAAATAAAATAAAAAATTTATAAATCTATATATACTTCCAAAAAAAAAATTAAATTTTTTCTTCTTTACTTTTTAATCGTTTCGTGAATTAACATTATATTTATATATAAGAGAGGACATCGTTATGAAAGACAAAAAATACATATTAATAACAAAAGACTTACATAATAGTTTGATTGAATTTCTTGATGAGATTCAATTTGATATAGCTGGTAATAATGATAAAGATTCTATGCATAAAGTTAATTTTATTAGTTGGGCTATTGGTGAATTAACAAGTAGTTTTGAAGCATACTTCCCAAAAAAGAAATCAAGAGAAGATTATGTTGATGAAACATTTATGGATTGGAACTTACCTGAGATGTCTGAAGAAGAATACAATAAACTTGTAGACCAAGTAGATGGATTTCTTAAAGGTTGGGAAAAAGAATATAAGAAAAGTTCTAAAAAGAAATCTACCAAACAACCTAAGTCAAATTCAAAACCACAATCAAAAGAAAAGTTTGTTCCACCATTGAATGATATAGCTGAGTATATGTCTCTTGATGAAATAAAAGAATATCTTTTAGAAGATGATGAACTTACAGAAGAAGAAAGATTTGATTTGTATTATGAGGAACATCGTAGAGTTCAAGAAGAAAAGAATAGTATGTCTTATGATGAGTTACTAAAGAAGTCAGGTTTACTACCACCATCAACTGAGGAATAGTTTTTCTTCTTCATCCTTGATGTAGTCACCAATATCTTTACCCTTTAATCCTTTAGACATAGCATCTTTTGCTGTAATGGATAACTTCCAATTCCATAATTGAGTAACATACTTACTTGAATTTATCTTACCCCACTCTTTAATCTGTGATGTAGTTAACTTACTATTGGATTGTAATTTTTTAAATGTAGGTAAGTCCTTAATTACTTCAGCTGGTCTTGACATATGTATCAACAACCATATATCATTAACCTCTACATTAGTATACTTTAAACTATTCAGTTTAGATTTAATTTTATCCTTATCATTAGTTTGTAACATATAAGCTATCTGTAATTTATAATCATTGGTATTTAATTTTTGATGTAACACACTTAATCCAGGAAAGATTTGTTTAAACATTCCTAAAGTTTTTAACATTTTAAAATAGTTGGGAACTTTTTTAGCTTTGGTGACACCTTTGATAAATTCATCTCTTATTCGTTCCGCACTTACTCCTGATATATCGGAGTTCTGTTTAAGTGCAGCCCAAGTATCCTTAGTCATCTTACCACCAACACTACCAGCGAACCTAACGGCTCTTAACTTACGAAGTGGGTCTTCATCAAATCTATCCTCTGCTTTACCAACGGTTCTGATTTTCTTTTTCTTCAAGTCAGCTATACCACCGACTAAGTCAACGATTTGTTTCTTACCTATATCGTAGAACAAAGCATTAATGGTTAAGTCCCTACGCTTAACATCACCTTTAATATCTGTGAAGTCAACAGCATCAGGTCTTCTTCCCTTACCTATATCTTTTCTGAATGTAGCAATCTCGTGTCCACCTATTATCACAACACCGAATTGTTTTCCAACCTCTACTGATTTGAATCCACCTTGTTTAGCTATGTCCAACACTTCATCAGGTTTAGCATCTGTGGTTAAGTCAAAGTCTTTAGGACTCTTACCCAATATAGCATCACGAACAGCACCACCAACAACATAAAGTTGTTTACCATTCTTCTTAAATAATTTGTGGAGTTTCTTTATATCGGAAGGTATGTTTAGTTTGAGTTTGGCTTCTGCTAGTAATGTAGTTAGGTGTATCATTTTAAGCCAATCCAAACTTTTTTGCTAACTTATATGTTAAATTATCGTGTTCTCTATTATGACCCAAATTTCCTTTTGTGTATCCTAATATTGCGTGAGCAAATTCATGACATACTCCATAATCAGCATCATATGATGTCATACCAGAACTATCAACTGTTATCTTTATTGGAACATCTCTACCACCAATTCTTCTTGTAGTTAGAAATCCAGTTCCTCTACCTCTTAAATTTTTAAATATTAATGGAAACTTTGGTATATCTGGATACATCTTTTGTAATTGCTTGAATATTTTTTTACCATTATTCATAGCATCTTTTAAGTAATCAGCTTCGTTTAATATATCCATTAATTTAATCACCTAATGTTCTCCACGCAATATATAATAATAATACAACCCCACCAATCATCGTAATGGATATTCCAGTTGTTAATATTATTAATGCTAAATATTCCATACCATCTATAAATATCAATTTGTTACAAATTGTTACAATTTATATGTTGTGATAAATATCAAATCTTCGTATATTATAGTATGATAAAAGATAAGAAAACAATTATATTTGATTTAGATGGAACACTTGCTCTGATTGATAAACGAAGAGCGATTTCTACAAAACCTAATGGTAAGTTGGATTGGGATATTTTCTTTAACCCAAAGAACATTTCATTAGATGAACCAAACACACCAGTTATTAAAACTGCTCAATTGTTTCACTCACAAGGATTCAGAATTGTTATCTTTAGTGGGCGTTCTGATAGAACAAAAGATGTTACAATTGATTGGTTAAATCAACACAATGTTCCATTTGATTTACTACAACAAAGACCAGAGGATAAACACTACTGGCCTGATAATGAATTGAAACAATTTTGGTTAGATACTCTTCTTGATAAAGATGATGTCTTTGCTGTTTTTGATGATAGACAACAAGTTGTTGATACTTGGAGAGCTAATGGACTTACCTGTTTTCAAGTTGCAGATGGAGATTTTTAAATGGATAAAAACATAATTAAGATTATAAAAGATAAAATATCTCAACACCACAAGTTGTATAGATTTCCAGTAAAAGCTGAATTGTGGGAGGATATATTTGACCAAGCCATAAATGGTAAAGATTCAAATTGGAATGGTGGTGGTCATTCAGTTGGTGCTGATGTAGTATCAGAGGGTAAAGATAAAACAAGGTATCAAAATAAAAGTGGTGATATTAATTTAAATAAAAACACTATTAAATGGAATGGGCATAGAACTACTTCACATAAAACAATTGAAGAAAAGATTAACTTTATATCAAAACCACATTATGATAAATATGTGATGTTAGGTAGAAATAAAAAAGATTGGGATAATGGTATCAAACGATATTGGTTATTAGTATTTAATGCAGACATTATAGATTACACAGCTTTAAATTGGAAAGAAACATATGGTAAAAATGGAGAGGTAAATGGGTGGAGTGGTAGTAAGGATAATTTACCATATACAGCTAAGATAAGTAAATCAATGTCAGACCAATTATGGACAGAATGTGATATTGATTATCTTGGTAAAAAAATTGAGATATTGATTTGAGGGTTTGCAACCTCAATATGAGTGGGAACTCACAACGGACAAGGCTTAGGCGTGTGAAACAAAACGGTGGGAAGCGAGTGGTTGACCAGAGTTCCCATTCTGTAACAATGTTGTTACAAACTGTTACAATTATATTGTTGTTTATTAGCAAAAAAAGTGTTAACTTATACTGTAAGTTAATTAAGGAGTTATATGAGTTTTAATGAAAGAGATTTTAAGGGTTTTACCTTTCGTAGTGGGCCGGTTAAAAACACTGTTAAACAAAATAGTCATTTTTGGTTAGATGATAATGATGACTATGATGTTGATGAGTTTTTAGGTTTAGATACGAATGTAAAAAAAGGTAAAGACTTGGTTGCTTTGGCTGGTTATAAAAGAGCCATTGGTAACTTTGTTAATATTGTTACTGAAGATAATATACCTGTTGTCTTCAATTCAAATGATTCAAGTTATACTGATGGTAAAAAAGTTGTTATCGGTTCTAACTTAGATGATAAGAAATTTGATGTGGCTGTTGGACTTGCTCTTCACGAGGGTTCTCACATTAAACTTTCTGATTTTAATTTATTAAAGAATTTAGAAATTGAGATTCCACAAGAGATTTATGATGTGGCTGAGAAAGTTGGTGTTCAAAGATATGAAGTTATTTCAACTATCAAAAACATTCTAAACTATGTTGAAGATAGAAGAATTGATAGTTTCATTTTCAGAACTTCTCCTGGTTATAAATCTTATTATCACTCAATGTATGAAAAGTATTTCTACTCAAAGAATGTAGATAAAGGTTTATTATCAGATGAGTTCAGAACAGAAGAGATTGAGTCTTATATGTTTAGAATTATTAACTTACATAACAAGAACAGACAACTAACTGCTCTTAAAGGTTTAAAAGAAATTTATCAAACTATCAACTTAGGTGGTATTCAAAGAGGTTTATTGTCTGAGACAAGACAGGCTTTCAATGTTGCTTGTGATGTGATGAGTATTGTTCTTCTTAACATTGATAAGATTGAAACAAAAGATTCAGATGATTCTCAATCACAAGATAGTGATTCTGATTCACAGGATGGTGATTCTCAAGAGGGTAATGGTTCAGGTGATAGTAAGACTATGTCTGATGAAGAACTTCAAGATATGATAGATAATAATGAGATTGAATCTTCAACAACTCCTGATGAAAATCTTGGAAATGATGATGGTTCTGATTCTGTTGAATTAACTGAAAGACAAAAACAAATGTTGAAAAAACACTTTGAGAAACAAGAAAAGTTTCTTAATGGTGATGTTCAAAAAACAAAATTAAATAAAAAAGAAAACCAAGATATTCAGGCTATTGAAGAGTCAGGTGCTACTTATGAGAATGTTGGTAGTGGAGTTGAGAATGATAATTGGAGTGGAACTATCAGTAAAGGTACTAAGTGTTTGGTTGTTAAAAAACTAACACAAGGTTTGATTGACTCTAATCAATTTGGTTGTGCTCAGACTTGGAATCAAAGTTCTTATAGTAATTATGAAGAATATAACTTTGTTGAAGAAGGTTTAAGACTTGGTTCTATGTTGGGTAGAAAACTTCAAGTTAGAGGTGAAGAGTCTCAGTTGAAATTCTCAAGACAAGATTCAGGTAAGATTGACAAGAGATTGATTGCTGAACTTGGGTTCGGAAACTCAAATGTTTTCTCTCACACTCTTACTGAAAGATATAACAAAGCTTACTTACACTTGTCGGTTGATGCTAGTGGTTCTATGTCAGGTGACAAATGGAACAAGGCTATGACTTCGGCAGTTGCGATGATTAAGGCATGTGATATGGCTGGTAACATTGATGTTGTGATGACTATCAGAGCTACTCATTCTAAAGGTAACACTCAAGGTGTTCCAATGATGATGGTGTGTTATGATTCAAGAGTTGACAAGTTACAAAAAGTAAAAAGTTTATTTGGGGCTCTTAATGTTAGTGGAACTACTCCTGAGGGATTATGTTTTGAGGCTATTGAGAAAGATTTGATTCCAGGTAACTCTAATCAAGATAGTTACTTCATCAACTACTCAGATGGTCAACCTTACTTTGATAACTCGGAAATCTACTACTCTGGTGAGAGAGCTCAAAGACATACTAAAAAAATGTGTGACAATATGAGAGCTAAAGGTATTAGTGTGTTGAGTTACTTCATTACTGATTACAAAGTGAGTGATGATTCTTATGACGCTAAGGCTTTCAAGTCAATGTATGGTAAGGACGCTGAGTTCATCACTCCAACTAATATGATGGCTGTGGCTAAAACAATGAACAAAAAATTCTTGGAGGTATAGAATGACTAAACAAGATATATTAGATAGAATACAAAATGTTTTATATCAGAATGTAGATACTGAATCAGGTGATTTAGATTTACTACGACACGATTTAGAAAATGATATAATAGAAGAAGGAGAAAAATGACTAGACAAGAACTATTAGACAGATTAGAAAGAATAAAAGATAGTATGGATATGGACTTTCTAAATAGACAAGAGATTGAGGGTATTGTAGAAGATATTACAGAGCTACAATGGAATGTTAATACACAAGGAATTAAAATAGAGGTAAATTAAAATGGACGAAAGAGAAATAATTTATGAGAAGGTTGGCAACTACACCAAATATAAATTGGTAGAGATGTTAATTGAAAAACATAAAGACAAATTTAAAAATTTAAATCAAGTGGAAGAGTTAGCAGATGAGATTTTAGAAGTGTTAGCAATCTCTGGCTTGAAACACTACAATGATTTAAGAGAGGGGTTCAATGAGGATAGGCATTGATTGCGATGGAATTTTAAGAGATTTGATTACTTGTATTACAGATACAATAAAAAAAACTCACCCACAACACGCAGATAAAATTCTTGAACCAACATCGTGGGATTGGGAACAATGGTTACCATTCTGGACAGATGATGAAACTGAAAAGTATGTTTTTGAAGATTACTATTTAGATTTCTTTGGAGTTGGTTGTCCTCCAATCAAATCAGCTGTTGAAGATTGGAATAAGTTGAGAGCTTGGGCTATTGAAAATGGTCACAAGTTAATTTTAGTATCAGCTCAAAGAGAACATTGTATTGAACCAACTGAAGAATGGTTACAACGCTGGGGATTTGTTGGGTTTGATGAAATACATTTTACTAAACATAAATATTTAGTTGATGTTGATATGTTGATTGATGATTCACCTGAAAAGTTAAAAGACTTTCAAAACAAAAGTGTTAATAGTGGTGAGGCTATATGTATGAAACAATCTTGGAATAAAGAATGTCATACCAAGTATAAAAGTATTGACAGATTGTCAGACTTAATGACTCTATTATAGTTTGGTACACTTTTTGTACAATATATAGTGTAGACATTTTTTATTAAACAAACTAGGAGAAATTAAAATGATACTAACAACAAACTTATTAGATAATTTTTTTGATGATACTTTTGCAATCAGAAAAATGAATAAAATAAATTACACAGATGATGTCACTCACGATGATGATGGTGCTACAATAAAATTAAAAGTACCAGGCTTCAATAAAAAATCAATTGACATCTCTGTTGATTCTGAAACATTAATAATTGAAGGTAAGACAGATGATGATTCATTTGTAAAAAGATTTTCAATTGATAACAAGTTTGACTTTGATTCAATTGACGCTAAGGTGGTTGATGGATTATTAACTTTATCCATTCCATACAAAGCTGAAGTGAAACCAAGAAAGATAAAAGTTAATTAATGATTCCAGAGATGATTGATTTTCAAGGTAGTAAGTGGGTGGTTGTCGGTAAGTGTTCGGGGGAGCGTGTTGATGACCACACCAAACTTAAATCAATGTATGGTTGTGATTTAGTTTTAAAAAACAATCAAAATCAATTTTGGATGTTGAACAAGGTTATAGACGCGGAGTTTGAAGAACTCTAAATAGGTTATGTTATCTTCATCACAAAAAGGTTTCGTGTTTACGAAACCTTTTTTGTTTCTATCTTATTAATACTATTTATAATAAAGTAGGAGAAATAAAATGTTGGGAACGAAGAATTAATTACAATAATAATAGCCCTTACCTTAAACTATGTTGATGATGTAACAGGTCCACAACATCATCATTATTTAAATACATCAGTAAAAATATCTAAAAACTATCAATGTCCAAAAAATTGTGCAGCAATTCATCCGCACTTTGTTTATTATAACTCCCTTACAAATGGTATGGTTATAGATAAATCTTTACTTGGTGAGAAAATAAAGAAAAAAAAATCTCGTAGAAAAAAATAAAGCTTGACATATATATAGAAAAAGTCTTATATTAAAAGGTTAGAAATATGTCAGAAGAAAATGAAATAGAATTAATGAGTTTTACAGAAGATGGACAGCGATGGTTACAATGTAAATCTTGTTACGAATATAAAAAAGTTGAAGAGGGTATCAAGGCGGTAACTTGTTCAAGATGTACAATGATTGGAACTTTGAAAAGAAAACCAATGAATGAGTTCTTTGCAAAACAAAGAGTATCAACTGGAAGACCTGCCGGTTGGCATTTTATGAATGAGTTCATTGACAAAGATGGTAGAGTGTTTCACAAAGGAAAAGAACAACCTAAATTAAAGGGAACTCTTAAACCTACTAAAGTGAAACCACCAAAGAAAAGAAAGAAGTTAACAGCTGATGAGAAGTTATTTAAGAAAGCAGCTGATTATAAAAAAAGATTAAAAGCTAAAAGAGGTAAAAAGTGATAATAAAAGATAAATCAAAGTTACAAGAAAAATGTTCATCTGTATCAATAGTAGAAGGTGAGGAAATTGGTGTTAGATTATTACACGAATTAAGAGAATCAGAAAATGGTATTGGTTTGGCTGCAAATCAAATAGGTATCAACAAAAGAGTTTGTGTAGTGAATGTAAAAGAACCATTGGTTTTAATCAATCCAAGAATCGTAGAAAAATCAAAAGAACAATTTATATTTCCAGAAGGTTGTTTATCTTTTCCAGATTCAAAAGTAAAAACTACAAGACATCAAGACATTGTGGTTGAAGCTGATAATCACAGTGGTAAATTATCATTTAGTGCAAACAGTAAAGAAATCAATGATGCATTTGAATGTGTTGCTATCCAACACGAAATAGACCACTTAGATGGAATCACAATGTTTGATAGAGAGTTCAAACAAGAACCAATTGTCAAAGGTGTTAATGCTCCAAAGAAAATCGGTAGGAATGAGAAAGTAACCATCACCAAAGGTTCTGAATCTAAAATACTAAAATATAAAAAAGCTGAGTCTTTATTGGGGGATGGATGGACATTAGTAGAACAATAAAAGATGTGATACTAATCACACCCTGGTTATTATCATTATTCCTATTTAGTATAGTTATTGTAATTACAAATTTATTATTGTTATTTACAGGTAATTTGATATTTATATATGAAGAGATAAAAGGTAAAATATATGGAAGATAAAGAAATAAAATTAGCAAAAGTATTGCAAGATATGAGTTTTTCCTTAAAACATATTGAAGATATAATGGCTGATGATAGAGAACTATTAGTTAAATTAGTCAAACAGAATAATACAATAGTTGATTATCTAAAACAATTAGAAGTGGATATAGTAGAAGATTATGAAAATGAACTTGTATCCGACTTATCAGAAGAAGAAAAGAAAAGAATAAAAAAGGCTAAAGAACTTAAAGAAGTACTTAATGATTTTATGGATAAGCGTAACGATTTAAAAGAGTTTGAGAAAGAATTAAAGAAAAATAAGGATATGTTGACACCTGGTCAAGTAGGTGAAAGTTAAAAAAAATCACTCGTTTTGAAAAAAGAGTGATACTTATATACAATGGTTATAAAAAGAATTATATGAAATACACACACCTTAAAACAATCAGTTCTTGATTGTTTAAAGAATCCCCCTGGTTAATATAGATGTTATTAAAAAACAAATCCTTTGGGATTATTATGTGCGTTTTATATGATAGTAAACAAGAGTAAGTTAATAGTTAGGGAGAAAACTAATGAAGAAACTAAGTATGAAGACTCTAATCACCTTATCAATCGCTATGTTAGGATTGTTTGGTATTGTTAGAGCTGAAGAAGCAGTAACTGAAACTGCAGAACCTGTTGTGTCAGTAACTGGAGAGTTCAGTACGGACATTACCTTTGGTGACGCTACTACATTTGTTAGTCCATATAGTGGATTAACTTTTAGTGGTGATGGATGGGTTTTAAGTACAAATCTAACAGATGGTGTGGTTAACATTGAAGAAGCGAAGTATTCGTGGACAGTCGTAGACGGTGTGACTTTAACATTTGGTAGTCAAGCAGAACCTTACGGATTAGCATGGGGCTTACATAGACCATCTAACAACTGGTTTGTATCAACTCCAAGAGACCATAGCGTTACGAATGGTGTCGGATTTGGATTGAACAAATTTGGTGTTGGAGCTGATTTGTTTTGGGGAGGAGATTCAGTAGATGAGAATGATGAATCAGAACTTTATTGGGCTGGTAGATTTTCTTATGGATTGAATTTGCTTGGGATAGATTCTAATGTAGGACTATCGTTAAATAGTGACGAAGCTCAACTAATAGATGTGTCAATGGGTAATAACCTATTCACTACATCGTTTGAGTATGATTTGTCTGAAGAGGCAGATGGTGCATATTGGCTAAGAGGAGTGGTAACACCACCTCAAGCTCAAGGTGCATTTCTACTTATCGGATTTAACTCCGATGAAGTTGTGACATATGGAGTTGGGTACAAATGCTCGGACAATATGAAAGTTGTTTCCGAGTTCACTTCTGGATTAAAAGATGCAGAAGGTAATGAGGTAACGAATGACTTTTCTATTAGAGCAAGTTATTCATTCTAATTAACAAATAAATCGGAGAATAAACATGAATGTAAAAAATATATTCGGAATGATTGGTGATGTATTAACAGGCATCGCTGGTATATTAACTGGCTTAGTATCAGTTTCAATCCTATCAACTGTAGTATTTGGTAGCGGTTGGTTAGGTACTGATATTATTGCTAATATTGGTAGTCTTGTAGGCTCTTTCCTAAATGGTGGAGTTACTGGATTATTAGTATTACTTATCCTATTAATGTTATGGGACAATAAGTAAGTGATATAAATCACAATTGAAAAAAGGGTTGCTTCGGTAACCCTTTTTTTTTATATTTAATTCAATGGAATCCTTAATATATATGATATTTATTATTGAATAACAAAAAAAACCTATAATCCAAATAGGAGGTGTTTTATGTCAAAAGTAAAAAGTTCACAAAAAAAGGTTTCCCTTTCTGAATTAAATAATCATTCCACAACTAATAAAAGACAAGCGTTAAAGGATTTAAATAAATTAAACTTTGATGAATTACAATATAAGAATCCAGCACAAAGACGATTTTACAAAACTATATCTGATAAAGATATAACATTTGGAATCGGACCAGCTGGTTGTGGTAAAACCTATTTATCTGTTCACAGAGCTTTAAGAGAGTTAGGTAATAAGGATTCCAAGATAGATGGAATTGTTATTGTCAAACCATTGGTAGAAGCGGCTGGTGAAAAGATAGGATATTTACCAGGTGATGTAGAAGAGAAGACAGCACCATTTATGATGTCGTTTTATTATAATATGGAACAGATTGTTGGTAAACAAAGATTACAAATCTTAAAGGATAGTAATACCATACAAGTAATACCACTAGCATTTATGAGAGGTATTACTCTTTCTAATAAATTTGTTATATTAGATGAAGCACAAAATGCAACACCTGAACAAATAAAAATGTTCGTAACAAGAATAGGTGAACATAGTAAATATATAATTACAGGTGACTTGGAACAATCTGATATAGCTAAACATAAAAGTGGATTAGAAGATGCAGTAAAAAGATTCGCTGGAGTTCATGGAGTAGGTTTAGCTCAATTTAAAGAAAAAGATGTAGTGAGACATTCATTGGTTAGAAGATTACTGAAAAGATACCACGAAGGATTTAATATAATAGATGAAGTATCAGCTGAGAAGACAATATCAATGTGGGTACATGAGAATGGTTTGGATAGTCCAAATGATGGTTCAATGGATGATACTTTTTATAAAATAAAAAAATAAAAAAAAGCTTGACTTTAATATCAAAGAAGTTGTATATTGGTTATAGTATATAATGGAGAAGAAATATGATTAAGACATCTTATGCGACATTTTTATCTGCAGTATGTATGATAATTTTAACTTGGTTTCTTTCTGAATCAATGGGGGGAACTAGAGCAGAAAATAAAATGTTGAAACAAAGAATTAGTGAATTGGAAACACAATACACTAACAAAATAGCTTACGAAGTTACAGTAACTACATACAATCCAACAATACATCAATGTGATGATACACCTCACATAACAGCTGATGGTACACATTTCAAAACTTGGAGAGCATCTTCATATCGTTATGTTGCTTTGTCAAGAGACTTGTTATCTCGTTGGGGTGGCCCATTTAATTATGGAGATTATATTGTGATTGAGGGTGCTGGTGATAGGGATGGGGTTTATCAAGTCAGAGATACGATGAATCCAAAATGGACAAATAGAGTGGATATTTTGACTACTAACAGTAGGTTCAAATATAATGATGTTATAATGTATAAATATGTAGATGAAATAATAGTGGATAATAGCTAAATGAAAAAGATAATAAATAAACTAAATAAATGGTTAGTAAGTGTTACAGAATTGTTAAAGAATGTTTTAGTATTTGCTGTAATATGTGGGTTGTTATTTAATGACCCATTTGGTATAATAAATACCATAAGTAATTTAATAAGTAATGTTGATGAAAAAGGACTAGCAGGTTTTATTTCATTAGCAATAATAGTTCTAATATATAGGAGATAGTATGAAATGCATGATGAGTTCGGATGGTACTAATATCATAAGAGTATCAGATGAAGAAGCCTCAAAGTTATATCACAATGAAAATTTTAAATATGTATCTAAGGCGATATGGAAAGAAAAAGTTCGTGATACGGAACAACCACAAGAACCTACAAATAGTAAAACAAACAAATTGTCAAAAGCCCAAAAACGACATCTGAGAAAATCTAATAAGTGATAAATAAATATATTGTATTAACTATAGGAATATTTTTATTAAACAATATTCTGATATGGTATCAGCTCAATTCCCAACTTGTTTGGGATTGGGCTAAAGGTACTAAATCTATGTGGATTATGTCTTTATTAGGTATTCCTATTAGTTTATTATTTTGGTATGCTACAAAGGTAGGTTATCAGGGATTTGGAAATCTGTGGGCTGTGAGATTTATGGGATTTGCAACTTCAATGTTAACTTTTCCAATTATGACTTGGCTGTATCTCGGGGAGGTTATTACTTTGAAAACTTTGGTTACTATACTGTTAGCTATTATTATAATGATCTTACAGTTATTATGATCATTATTTAATTATTAATTAGCTTAATTGATCTATAATTAGTATAGTTTTCCAGAAAACGATGAAAAAAATTGTAATAATTTGTAACAAAGAAAAAAAAAAGCTTGTATAATTGAAATATAATGTGTATATTGTATATTATGAATAGGAATAAATATGTCATTTGATAATTTTTTTGAAGAAGTAAAAGAAGAATTTAACTACGAAGAGAAGAAACAAGAGTTCATAGATAATTTAGATATGTTGAAATCTATGTCTGTTGAAGAACAAACACTTTATAAGAAGTGGCAGGAGTTCAATAAGAATCCTGACTTTCAAAAATATGCTTATAAGTTTGATTTATTTAATAAGAAGATTTGGAAACCAACAGATATAAATAATTTAGAATTAACAATATCTGAAATAGAAAATCTTGACCCTTATGTTGAAATCGTAGATAACAAGAATCAACAATTGGTTGAGAATTGGACACTTCTTAGAAGATTAATCCATTCAATGGAATATGTAGCTAATCCAGGAAGAAACATTAAAGTGATTGCTAAAGATAGAAATACTAATAAAGTTTTAGGTATGATGTCATTGGGTTCAGATATTACATCACTTGGTGTTAGAGATGATTACATTGGTTGGACTAAAGATAATAAATTTAAAGATGGTAAATTAAGATGTACAAGTATTGGAACATCTATTGTAGCAACTCAACCATTTGGATTTAACTTTCTTGGTGGTAAATTAGTTGCTATGTTATTAACTGATGAATCTCTCAGAGCTCATTGGAAGAAAACTTATGGTGACGAATTAATTGGATTAACTACCACAGCTCTTTATGGTGTTCATTCAATGTATAATGGAATCCCTTTATGGAAAACACTTGGTGAATCTGCTGGTAAGATTGCATTGAAGCCTGATGATTCAGTTTATAAGCCATGGCTTGAATGGATGAAAGATGAGAGAGCTGATGATTATAAAAGAATTATGACACCGAAAGAAGGTGTATCAGGTCCTCCAACAGGAGTTAAACAAACATTGATTTCATATATGTTTAAAGAATTAGGAATTGTTAAATCACATTACAATCACGGATTTAAACGAGGAGTTTACTTCAGTTCATTTTATGAAAACGGAAGAGACTTTTTAAGAGGTGAGATTGATGATAGTGATTTAGTTATGAGACCAAAGTTTGCTCAAGGTTCTGAATACATTAATAAATGGTGGAAAAGAAAAGCAATTAAAAGATATACTAAATTACATACAGAAAATAGATTGAAGCCTGAAATGTTATACTACTCAGATATATTGGGTATGTCTTGGGAACAATGTAAAGAAAAATATTTAGGAGAAGTAGGTAGATGATAAAAGATGTAAGTGATTATTTTGTAGATAAAAATAAAAGTACTCAATATGATTATAAGATATTACTTTATGGTAATTACACATATAGAAAAAACTTAGAAGCAGATAGTTTGGTTGAAGTGTTACGACATACTATACCATTCATAAGTAAAAGGTGGAAAGTTCATTTCACTTTATTGATACCTGAATTTGTTCAATCGTTGGACTTCCCAAATGTTGACCAAAGAATATATGAGTTACCAACTTATATCAATACAATGAGACAACACTTCAATACAAAACAATTTATGAAGCATGTTGATTGGAGACATAACGATTTTGATATTGTTTATACACATCTACCTGAACATACTTTACAGATAGCAAATTGTCTTAGTAACAATTCAAACCTATCACCAAAGTTCATTGGTTACTCACATTGGTTTGAAGTTCCACAAAATGCTCCTTATGGTGATAGAGGTGGAATACATAAAGATGACCCAGCGAGAGCATTATATTTGAGTGTTGCTGGTTTATTAATGCAAGATGAGTGTGGAGTAAATAGTGATTGGTTGAAACAATTAACAATCAAAGAAGCAAGTAAACATTGGAATCAAGGAGTGTTGGATAGATTACAAAAAATTATTCAACCACATTATCTTGGTGTTGATAGAGTTAATGTAAGAAAAGATTATAAAGATAAGACAGTAGTGTTTAATCACAGAGGTGCTGGATATACTGGTTGGGAATGGTTTGTAAAAGTATGTGATGAAATATGGGAACAAAGACAAGACTTCAAAGTATACACAACACTAACACAAGTTGATAGGCCGTGGAATGAAAAAGTTAATTGTGAAAGTCGTGATGAATATATGGACTTCTTATCTACTATGAAATTTGGAGTAGGAACATTTCAAACATATTCTGCTTGGAGTATTTCAACAACTGATGGATTCTCAGTTGGTGTTCCTTATTTGTTACCAAACAAACTTTGTTATCCTGAAATGACAAGTGTTGCTAAAAATCCATATCCTTATTTATATGATGATAGAAATGATTTTATTAAAAGGTTTAATGAGATGTTGGATAATCCAATCACATATGATACAAGTGATTTAGCAGAAAATATGATTTGGGAAGAAAGAATATCTAATTGGTTTGGTGGTTGGAAAAATGTGTTTGAATTAGATTCAATTAGTGAAACAGAAAGTGTTTTAAAAATAAAAGACTTTATTAAAGACAAAGGTTTTGTAACCAAGAAAAATATATTGGATTATCTTGGTTGGGGTGTTAGAATTAAATTCAGTCCTTATAGAAATGCTTTAAGAAAATATAAAGAAATTAAATTTACCAAATATGGTTATGAGTGGAGAGAAAACAAATGAAAAAACTAACAGCAGATGAAATACAAAACAATTGGAATACATTAATAGATGTTATTAATGCACACATTGGTGATGACAGAAGAGATAATCTTTTAAAGTTCTATAATGATTTCCAAGACAGAATGATGTTTGCACCGGCGAGTGCTAAAGGACATTATCACAATGCGATGCCGGGTGGATATGTTGAACACATTCTTCACATTGTAAGTCACTCACTTGAGTTAAAACAATTGTGGGAAAAGAATGGAGCAGAGATAAACTTCACGGATGAAGAATTGGTCTTTGCTGCTTTACATCACGACTTAGGTAAGGTTGGTGATTTGGAACACGACTATTACATTCCACAAACATCAGATTGGCATAGAAAAAATCGTGATGAAATTTATACTCACAATCCAGCACTTCAATATATGAAAGTACCTGATAGAGGATTGTGGTTACTTCAACATTATGGTGTTAAGGTTACGGACAAAGAATACATTGGAATTAAATTAACAGATGGTTTATATGACGAAGCTAATAAAGCATATTTGATGTCTTACAATCCTGACTTTGGATTAAGAACCAATATGGCTTACATATTACATCAAGCTGATATGATGGCGACTCATATTGAATCCGACCAATGGAATAGGGGTATGGAATCAAGTGAACCAATTAATACAAAAGTTCCAAAAACAAAAGATGAACAAAAACAAGTAGACAATCTCAAAAAAAGTTTTGATGAATTGTTTGCGAGTTAGGAGATAAATATGTGGTGGACATTAACAATTTTATTCTTTTTAATTGCAGTATTTATATCAGTACTATTAAGATACTCTCTTAGAAGAATAACACAATATGAGGAATTGATTTTAGAAATTCAACAAGTTATAAAATTCTCAACAGATAAAATGAAACTTGTAGATTCTAAAGGACATTATGAATCAGACGATGAGACTGGTTTTTTCTTTGAACAACTAAAACAAATTCAATTATCCTTAGATGGAATATTTGAAGAGGAGACACAAGATGCCAAAAAAGAAAAATAAAGTAGTTAATGATGTAAGAGAAGAGATTAAAAAAATAGTTAAAAAGAAAAAGCGTAAAGTTTATTTTGGCCAAGAGGTTCAAGATGCTATTGTGGAATATAATGCTTCTGAAAGAGCTAGTGAGAGAAATGTAATTTATGGGACAAGAATACATGCGGCTTTTGATAAACTTGCTGAGAATATAATTAATACCTTTAAATTTACTTATTTTGATTATGGGTTTGAAGATATTAAACATGAAGTTGTAGCCTTTATGGTAGTGAATATGCACAAATATGACCACACAAAAGGTTCAAAAGCTTTTAGTTATTTTTCAGTAGTTGCTAAAAACTATTTAATTTTACATAATAATAACAATTATAAAAAATTAAAAAGTCATAGTGGTATGGATGTATTGGATAAAGAAAAAAATATAAGTACAGATAATTCAGACTATAAACAATTAACTGATGAAATAATTAACTATTTTGAAAATAATGTTCAAACAATGTTTAAGAAAAAAAGAGATTTAAATATAGCTTATTCTATTTTAGATTTGATGAGGCAAATAGATGAGATAGAGAATTTTAATAAAAAAGCTCTTTATATTTTGATAAGAGAAATGACCGATGTTAACACATCTCAAATAACATCTGTAGTTAATGTTTTTAGAAAACATTATAGAAAATTATCAAATGAATATCATAAGAATGGTACAATAATTCCACTAAAAAGTGGTTCTTTCTTTTAAATACTAAACCCTCTTAAATGAGGGTTTTTTATTTCATACAATTTCTTACAAATTTTATATTTATATATGAATAAGTACATTCAGAGGAGATTGTATGTCAGACGAAAAAGAAATATTTGAGGGTAAAACCTTTCAAGACTTAACAAAAGATATTTACGAAAACACTACAAAGCGTAAAGTTCAAATAGATTTGTTAATATCAGAGATACATGGATTCATTACAACCATAGATGATGTGGTTATGGTAGCACCTATTATAAAGGAATATATGGATACAGCTGTTCGTAATGATGAACATTTGGTAAAACTAGCTGGTGTATTACAAAGAATTATAAGTAAATCAAGTGGTGAATCTGATGAATCAATGTTATTATCAGATGCAGAAAAGGAAGAATTAATGGGAACACTTCAAGATACTGTAGATGATTTACAGAAAGAAAGTGAGAAACTTGAAGCTACAAAAAATAAAACAATTGGTTTGGGGGGCAATTAATGGGTTCAACATTTACAAGAGCAGACAATGTTACAATTCCAGGTACTTTTGGTGACCCAATAAGTGTTCCTTATTATTTACAATTTGTACCGGGTATTGTTACGGAAGTTGTTACATCTGATAGAAGTTTTCAATCATTTAATAAAGCTGAATATACAAACACAATATTAGCTATGCCACATATCACAAGTAAACCTAAAAGAAAAAAATCTGATTTAACAAATACAGATAGATACTTTCCTTTAATGAGAGGTTTTGTTGATGTACCTGCTAAAGGAGACCCTGTTTTACTTTGTGAAATTGGGGGTATAAAATATTATCTTGGACCATTGAATACACAAAATAATCCAAACTTCAATAATGACTTTATGTTCGTGCCCGAAAAACCAATTACAGATATTGTCAAGATGGCAACTGATGAAAAAAGAACAATGATGGGACAATCATTAAACTTTAAAAAAGTCAATCACAATAGAATGATGAAACCTATAAAAAAAGAATTGGATAGAGGTGAAGCAATTAATGAAACACATGGTGATATGCTGTTTGAAGGAAGACATGGAAATAGTTTAAGAATTGGAAGTAGAGATAAAAATCCATATGTTTTTATTTCCAATGGTAGACATTCAAATAATTTTAATGAAAGTAATGCTGATGGAAGTTTAATAAGTATTACTAATTCAGGAACAATTAACCAACATTTTGGACAATACATTGAATTAGAAAAACCTAATCCTGATGATGATACAACTTGGACTCGTACACCAATCCCATTCATATTGGGTTCTGATAGAGTTGAAGGTAATCAACGGTTAATGTCAAGCGTTGTAAAGTCAATTAATCAAGTTGATGATGTAAATCAAGTTTTATATAATTATGATAAAAATCAAGTATTTATAAATTCAGATAGAATTATATTTAATTCAAGGGGTAATGAGCAATATAATGGTGATATTTATTTATCAGCTAAAAACAATATTCATATTGGAGCAGGTAATACATTGTCAATATCAACAAATAAAAATTTAATTATAGAATCTAATAAAACATATTTAGGTGATCCAAATAAAGAAACAAATAAAGATAAAATGGAGCCATTAATTTTAGGAAATGCGTTATTTGATATTTTTGATGAATTGTTTAGTATATTAGAGGGAACAACATCAAACCAATATTTTCCTTTAGCATTAGGTTATCAAGGAGCACCACTTAAAGCTGTATTAGATCCATTGAGACAAAAAATTGATGCTATAAAAAGTAAACATCATTTTATAGAACCAAATGATAGAGGATAAACAAAGAGGTAATTATGAAAAATAAAAAAACAATAAGACAAGTAATAAGACAAATAGTTAGAGAAGAAGTAGCGTTGGCAATCAAGGAAGTAATAACTGAATTGAAACAACCAATTGAATCTCAACCACAACATAAAAAAATCACTGAGAAAAAAAATTATTCATCTAATTCAGTATTAAACGATGTATTAAATGAAACAGCTCAAGATGGTGAATGGAAAACATTAGGTGGTAGTGAGTTCACTTCAGATAGAATGAATGAATTAGTTGGTAAACAATATGGTGATATGGTGAATAAAAATACATCACCACAAATTCCATCAAGTGACCCAATGAGTCAATTCTTAAATAAAGATTATAGTGAAGTGTTAAAGAAAAGTAAAGAAAAATCTAAAAACAAAATTGGAAGATAATAATGGGATTAAAAGATGATTTAATAGAAGCTAAAGCTCAATCAGCTTTAGCTGCTGGAGCAAACCATAATGATATAGATACATCAGCAGGTTCTGCTATTGAGGTTGAATCTGAACTGATTAAAGAAGCTATTGTTGATTTTTTAACTAAATGTGAGTTTAGAATTACACAATTAAATGCTAATGTTGTATTGGAGGATTTTAATATTCCATCACAACAAGCTGATATTTTACCAACAGTTGTCAGTACGGATATTCCATATCCAGGTGGTGCTCCATCTCCACCTGTAAATGTCCCATTAACTGGTGGTAGAAATGGTGTAATAACAAAAACCATAGATGTCAACAAAGCTGGTGGAACTACAGGTATTTTAGATTCAACTGGATATGTATACATAGGTGGAGATCCAGATTCACAAGATGGGTTTGATGTAAACACATTAGATGGTATCAGAGATTTTACAAGAGTGGAGTTGTTTAGAGAAGATATTGAGGATTTATTATAATGGCTATAAAAGATACATCAAGAAAACCATACATTCAAGACAATGATGATAATATGAGAATTGGTATAGATTTACCAATTCGTAAAGGTAATGATAGAGATGGATATTTTGCAACTACTTCAACAACCATTGAGGCTGTAAAAAACAATATAAGAAATTTATTAAATACCAATAAAGGTGAAAGATTGTTTCAACCAAATCTTGGTATTAATTTGAGACAACATTTATTTAGTCAAATAACAGAGGAGACTCTTATAAGCATTCAAGATAGTATAACCTCTACATTTAATTTTTGGCTACCCTTTGTTCGGATTCAAAATATAAATTTAAAAAATGGTACGAATGTAAATTCTATAGTGATAGACATTTTATTTAATATAAAACAAGACCCAAACACATTAGAATCAGTTCAAATATCAATTGATAACGATACAAACAACCAATCAGCTGATGCTGGTACAGGTGGTAGTGGATATTAATGGAGAATAAATAATGCCAACATACGGAAAAAAAGATTTTAAAGAATCAAATGTAAATTATTTAAATAAAGATTTCAATTCGTTGAAACAATCTTTAGTGAATTATGCTCAAGCATATTTCCCAAATACATATAAAGATTTCAATGAAACATCACCTGGTATGATGTTAATGGAAATGTCTGCTTATGTTGGGGATGTTATGTCATTTTACATTGACCAACAATATAAAGAAATGATGTTACCTTTAGCTGAAGAACGAAAAAATATAATCAATATGGCTAAGATGTTGGGGTATAAAGTAAAACCAATCATTCCCGCATTTGTTGAATTATCATTTACATCTGAAGTTAATGCAGTGACTACCAACAGAGCTGAAGTTGATTATTCTAATGCTAGTACTTTTATTGAGGGGATAAAGGTACAGTCAAATGCTAATTCAAATTTATATTTTGAAACATTGGATGTTGTTGATTTTACAATATCCTCTTCTGCTGATACAAGTTCACCTGTAATTGATACAGCAACTGATGGTTTAACCACAGACTACACATTGACAAGAAAAGTTAGAGCTGTTAGTGGTGAAACTAAAACAAAAACTTTTACAATAACATCACCACAGAAGTTTAGAAGAATAACCTTACCTGAAACAAATATAATTGATATTATATCTTGTAAAGATACAAATAACAATGAATGGTATGAAGTTGATTTCTTAGCACAAGACCAAGTACCTGTTAAAAAACATTATGCTCAAGATCCGTTGAGAGATAATGCTTATACTAACTTAGATGGGACAGAATATTCAATGGATGTTCCAGTTCCATATTCTTTACAATATATTAAAACAACAAAAAGATTTACTCGTGAAACAAATACAGATAACTCAACATCATTAGTTTTTGGAAATGGTATATTAAAAAATGGTAATGTCATTGATGATAATTTTTTAGATTTAGAACAACTTGGGATAATCATACCTGGTCAAACAAATGATTTGAATGAATCTATTAACCCATTATTGGGTGATGAGTATTCAACACTTGGTGAAACACCAACACAAACAACTCTAACCATAACTTATAGAATTGGTGGTGGTATTGAAGCCAACGCTTCAGTTGGTGACTTATCATCAATCATTGGAACACCAACTAAATTAGTTGATGGTGGCGCAACTATTGGTGGTGTTACGAATACAACACCTGCTATAGGTGGAGCTAACGAAGAAGATACAGATGAGATTAGAGAAAAAGCTAGAGCATTTTTCACAACACAAAACAGATGTGTAACAAAAGAAGATTATGAAGCCAGAACAATGAATATGTCTTCACGATTTGGAAACATAGCAAAAGTAATTGTTTCAAGAAATACGACACCAGCAGCAACAGATATTCAACAAGCATATCAAGATGCTTTATCACCTGATATTGATGAGATAGTTAATTTATCTGGTAATTTTCTTAATTTATTATCATTTTCTGATAATTTAACATCAACAGGAACTGAAACTGCTTTAGGTATAATTATATTATCATCTGATAACTTAACTCCTGACCAACAAGATTTTTTATATAACCTTCAACAAGATTTACAAACTTTAAGAAATAATTTCCCTATATTACAATCCAATGTTTCAGATTTACAAGAAATAGTCAGT
>Ga0209756_1000945_pt1 | contig 27597 bp, 36 predicted proteins | sample ETNvirenome_6_85_FD_184071 | JGI IMG/M metagenome (GOLD analysis project Ga0209756, IMG submission 184071) | Marine viral communities from the Pacific Ocean - ETNP_6_85 (SPAdes) (version 3) | ecosystem: Environmental > Aquatic > Marine > Oceanic | place: Pacific Ocean | collected 2013-06-19 | reverse complement strand
TAGCCCTGGACGTAGAAAGTTTTTACAAGGAATAGCGGCTCTAGCTGCTCTTCCTGTGGTTGGTAAATATTTTAAATGGGCAAAACCTCTTGCTAAAACAAAATCATTAACCTCAGTTCCAATTAAAGCAGGAGTTGATGGCATGCCAGCGTGGTTCAAGCCTCTTGTAAATAAAGTTATTAAAGAAGGTGAGGATGTTACTAAGAAATATGCAAGCGTTGAAAGGGAAATTGTCCATAAGACCGAACTCCCTGATTCAGGAACAGATGTATTAGTAACACAGGATCTAACTACTGGAAATGTTTCGGTTGAGCTTGGAATGACTAAACATGGTTTTGCAGATGGTAAATTTGGTCAACCGGTTAGATTAGAATATAAAGCGGCTGAAGAAATAGAACCAATATTAGCAAAGCATATGGATCCTAAAAATCCAAAAGGTGAGTGGTTACCAAATAAAGGTCAAAAAACCAAAGAAGAGTTCTGGGTTGAAGAAGCAGAATTTACTGGAGGACATCCAGAAAACGTTAAGTTTGAAGAATCATCTTTTAATAAATTTGGTAAACATGAATCTGATTTTAGTGAAGTTGAAGCGTTTGCAACAGGCAAGACTAAAAAAACAAGAAACATTTCAAGTTTACAGAAACAAGACGAAGATCTTGCTGATCATTTTTCAAACTATCCAGAACCTGATGACTTTGCATCCGGTGGCGTTGCGGAGATTTTAGGAGAATAATGAATCCAATAAAATTTAAAATGGCTAATGAGTGGATGCAGCAAGAAGATGCAACTCCACAAGAAGCATTAAACACTTGGAATGAAATGGAAGCTGAGTTCAAAGCTAATCGTGCCGTGGTCCAAGGACCAGGATCCATGGTCGGTACACCAACCGAAGAAGTTACACAATTCGATAGAAGAATTTATGAAACCCCTGAAGGTGAAAGAGTTTCGGAAAAATCTACAACTTTCTTTTTAAATGGTCAGTGGATGAATGTTCCAACTATTCATAATGGTCGCTCATTCACGGACGATCAATTAAGGTTCATGATCAAACAGGGTCAAATACAACCAACCTCGGTCCATGGATCACGGAACGAGGCTGAAGAAGCAGCGGGTCAAAGATCTAGTATGATGAAGAGTCATACACGAGGATTTGACGAGGGTGGACAAGTCATCGGTAAACCAGGCGGGTTAGTTGAATCTGGGGTTGAGTATTATGCGCAGAAGAAAAAAATAGATTATGGTTTAAAAAAAATAAAAGGACCCATATCTGGGTACTCAGCTACAGGAGAATCGGTTAATCTTAAAAAGGTTCAAGAATTGGTTGATGAAGCAAATGATGGAGTTAGATATAAAAGTGCAGAAGATATAGCCGAAGAATACTATAAATCAAAAAATATAAAAAAATATAAGAGAGAATATAAAGGTAAAAAAGTAAAAAAATTTCCTAGACTTTGGGGTGGGACAGCAGTAAATGAAATTTTACAAACATTACATCCTAAAGAATTAAAAGTTCAAACAGCTGTTGAAAACTTATTAGCTAGTGATGAACCATTAGCAAAATTAAAGAATACAAATAAAAATTTAAGTAATCTTCAATTTAGTAAATTATCTCCTTGGAAACAATATATAAGTAATGAAACAGGTCTTGCCTCTAAAGGAATTATAAACTCTTTGAATAAACCTGAGTTTATGAATGGTTGGTATCAAGAAAATAAAAAACTATTAAATAGTTTTAGTAATTTCAAAAAAGATATGGAGGGTTTTTCTTTTAATGAACAACTTGATTATGCTAAAAAGGTAGCAGGAAATAAACCGATATTTACTGGAATGAAAGGAAAAGCTGGAAGAAACAGCGCAGTTTATATTACGATGAATAATGCTTTAAGAAGTTGGAACAATACTAAAGGTGATGGCCCTGTTCAGTTTTTTGATAAAAATGGAAAAATTACATGGAAACCAAATATAAAACTTTCTTATCCCAATGTTTATTTCACCCATGGTAAAAATAAATATTCTGTAGGAGGATCTACAATTGGGAATAGAAATACAATTTCTATAAGAGCAGAAGGAAAAAATTATTTCCCTGAAGTATGGGAACAAACTAATTATAGAAATCAACTATACAAAGTTCCAGTAGATGATCCTTTTAGAAAAGGAAAAAAAATTAAATTTGGAGAATTGATGACTAAAATCCAAAATAGAGGGTACAAATGGAAAAAAACAGCAGGCGTATTAGATTTATTACATGGACCAAAGGGGGTTAGTTTAGAACCTTTCACTAATTTAAGTTTTGGAACTAAAAATTTAAACTTGACACTGTATCACTTAGATAAAATACCAATTAAAGGTTTAAAAAATAAAATGATAAATCAGGTTATGGGAGAACTTAAAGGTTTAGAAGGGGAAAAATTAATGAAAGCAATTCAAACTCAGCAAATAGATCTAGGTAAAAAAATAGCTGCAGGTGAAAAATTTATAATTCCAACAAAGTCAAAACTGTTTATGAAAGCTCTTGATCCAAAAACACAAATACTGGGACCTATAAGTAAAAAAGAAGAAGCCTATATGATGAGTAAATTAAAAGAATCAGCAGCGTCTACTAAATCCAAACCTCAAGTAAGAAAAGAAATTGGAAAATTCATAGAAAAAGCTTTAGAGAAACAAAAAGTTCCTAAGGGTGAAAGAGGATTCATCGCTACTGCCCTGCTCGAGGATTTTGGAAAAATGGGTTTAAAAGGTGGAAGACTTTTAAGATGGCTTCAGTTAGAATATGACGTTGCATTTGAAAGTTTAATTTATGACTATCATAGACGGTATGCGGGACAGGAACCTGGACTAGCAAGAGAAGCATTATTTCTTCCAAAACTAATAGCAAAGTGGATTCCAGAGGCTAAAAAAATTCCGCTCATTGGTGGTTTGTTTGAACCATATGAAGCAGGAATAATGGAAGGACCAGGAGAGGTTTTAGAAAAAAGACTTTATGAAATTAAAGGCACGGAGAAAGAGAACTTGGGAAAAGTAATTGGAGAGAAGAAATTAGTAAAAAGTTATATTGATAATAATAAAAGAATGGAAGAAATAAGTTCCAAATGGGATAATTTAGACTTCCAGAAAAAAGGATCGTCTAGAGTTCAACTAACTCCAGAACAAGTAGAAAGCTTTGAAAATCAACAAGCAGCATTAGCAGAGGAATATCAAAAATTAGAAAAATTAAATAGTCCTGATTCAGTATCAGGATTCTATGATGCTTATCAAACTGCAAAAGAGAAACAAGATACTGAATATGGTGTAAAGAGGATTGAAGCTCATAAAAAAAGATTAGGGGCTGATGAAGAAAGACTTGATGAATTAGAGTCAAGTACAGCTTTGTCTGGACAGGAAAAACGTGAACTGAGTAACTTAAAAAGAGCTCAAAAACGTTTTGAAGATGAACGCGAGAAGAAGCGTCACGAAGCATATTTAGAGTATAAGGGTGGTAAAGAGAGAAGTTTTTATCTTCCTAAAGGAAAATTAAAAGAACGAGTGGAAGACCCTTTATTTAAAACGCCTTATACGTTTTTAAAAACAGATGACACAAAAAAGGATATTTGGGAACCTGGTTTAGATTTTTGGGATTACTATGGTTTAACAGATACACAAGTAGGGCCTGTTGTTAAAGAAGGAACTAAAGACAAATGGAAAACAATCTATGATATGGGTGGAATTGATCTTATGGACAGAATTGGTATAGCTGGCGGTGTGGCTAATATGGCCGAAGGCGGCATAATGAGTTTGAAAAAGAAATGGTAAAAGAAAACCCAACATTAGTTAAAAACATGAAGCATGTTAAATGGAAGGCGATACCCCCTTTAAAAGGACCAGATCCTAAAGGGTTGATTAAAGGAGAAAAAAAGGATAAGAATAAACAGGAGAAAATATATGGCAGATATAGATAAAACTCTCCCTAATATTAAAAGACCTGAAGAAGAAGTTGCAGAGGTTATTAATTTACAGGAAGAGGAAACACCAAAAGGTCCCGTTGAAGTTACGGAAGATGAAGAAGGTGCTACAATTGATTTTGATCCTAATGCAATGCCTTTACCAGAAGAGGGTGATCATTTTGCAAACTTAAACGATTTATTACCAGAAGATATTACTGATCCAATCGCAAATAGATTAGAAGGAGATTACAGAGAATACAAAGCGTCTCGTGCAGATTGGGAAAGAGCTTATACGGTTGGTTTAGATCTTTTAGGATTTAAATATGAAAATAGAACTGAACCTTTCCAAGGAGCAAGTGGTGCAACTCACCCAGTTTTAGCTGAGGCTGTAACACAGTTTCAAGCTTTAGCTTATAAAGAATTATTACCAGCAGATGGACCCGTAAGAACCCAAACTATGGGAGCATCGAATCCACAGAAAGAACAACAGTCACAACGTGTTAAAGATTTCATGAACTATCAACTGATGGATCAAATGAAAGAATACGAACCAGAGTTTGATCAAATGTTGTTTTATTTACCTTTAGCTGGATCTACTTTTAAAAAAGTTTATTATGATGATCTGTTAGGTAGAGCAGTTTCTAAATTTGTACCCGCGGATGATTTAATTGTTCCATACACAGCAACTTCTTTAGAAGATGCAACATCTGTTTGTCATGTAATTAAAATTTCAGAAAATGATTTACGTAAACAACAAGTTAATGGTTTTTATTCTGATATAGAATTAAATAAACCTCAAGACGTAGTTACAAATGAAGTAAAGAAAAAAGAATTAGAACTAGAAGGTTTAACTAAATCACAAAGAGTTGAACCATTATATACAGTATTAGAATTCCACGCAGACCTTGATTTAGAAGGTTTCGAAGATGTTGGCAAAGATGGTGAACCAACAGGAATAAAATTACCTTACATCGTTACAATCGAGCAAGGTAGTCGGAAGGTTCTTTCGATAAGAAGGAACTTCGCGCCCAATGATCCATTGAAAAATAAGATCCAATATTTCGTCCACTTCAAATTTCTGCCAGGACTTGGATTTTATGGCCTTGGACTCATTCATATGATTGGCGGATTGAGTCGTACTGCAACTGCGGCTCTCCGTCAGTTATTAGACGCGGGAACTTTATCAAACTTACCGGCAGGATTTAAACAACGTGGTGTCAGAGTAAAAGATGATGCCGCAAACATACAACCAGGTGAATTTAAAGATGTAGATACACCGGGTGGAAATTTAAAAGATGCTTTTGTATTTTTACCATACAAAGAGCCATCGCAGACTTTATTGCAATTGATGGGAATTGTCGTTCAAGCGGGACAAAGATTCGCGTCGATTGCTGACATGCAAGTCGGTGACGGGAACCAGCAGGCCGCTGTTGGTACGACTGTAGCCCTATTAGAGCGCGGCTCGAGGGTAATGTCAGCAATCCATAAAAGACTGTACGTATCTTTAAAACAAGAATTTAAATTACTATCAAATGTTTTTAAAACATATTTACCACCTGAATATCCATATGACGTTGTAGGTGGACAAAGAAATATCAAAGTTACTGATTTTGACGATAGAGTAGATATTCTACCTGTTGCAGATCCAAATATATTTTCAATGTCACAAAGAATTTCATTAGCACAAACAGAATTACAATTAGCTATGTCTAATCCACAAATGCACAATTTATATATGTCTTACAGAAAAATGTATGAGGCTTTAGGTGTAAAAGATATTGATAGAATATTACCACCACCTCCACCGAATCAACCTAAAGATCCGGCGATCGAGCACATTGATGCAATGGCTATGAAACCTTTCCAAGCGTTTCCAGGTCAAGATCATAGAGCTCACGTTACAGCTCACTTAAATTTTATGGCTAGTAATTTTGTTAGAAATAACCCTAGTATTACTGCTGCGTTAGAAAAAAATATTATGGAACACATATCGTTGATGGCACAAGAACAAGTTCAAATAGAATTTCCTCAAGAGTTTGCAATGTTACCACAGATGCAACAGCAAGCAGTTCAAAACCCTCAAGTACAACAACAGCTTCAACAAATATCCCAAAAGATAGAAGCTAGAAAAGCTGTTCTGATTGCAGATATGACTGAAGAGTTTATGAAGGAAGAAAAAACAATTACATCTCAATTCGATCATGACCCATTACTTAAATTAAAACAAAGAGAAGTTGATTTAAAAGCAATGGAGACGGAAAGAAAACAACAAGAAGTAGATGCTAGAATTAATTTAGACAAAGCTAAGATGGTTCAAAACAGAGAGATCACTGATGATAAACTGGAACAGAACGAGGATTTAGCTGAATTAAGAGCAGATACAGCAATTGAAAAATCGTTGATATCAGCTGATGTTAAACTGACTTCAGATAGAATGAAGGCTAAAGATGTTAAGACCTTGAAAGGTCCTAAATCTTAGTATATATATAAACCCTAGGAGAAAAATATGGCAAAAGAAGGTAAAGGATACAATCAGTCAATGTTCACTAATAAAGATGGATATCTTAAAGGTGGAAATAAAATTTCTATTCCACCGCAGAATTTAATAAGAGATCCAAGAGCTAAATCTAGCATTAGAGGATCAAGCGCTAGAATTGCAACTGGTGATAAAGTGACTGTCCGAAGTACAGGTGGCAAAGGTTCATCTACTAAAGCTAGAAAACAGACAGCAACTTGGTTCTAATATGTGGTTTAGTGCTGTTAAATTAGCTCTGAACGCAGGTACTCATATTTACAAAAAGCGTAAAGAGACTCAAATGGCTATGGCTGATGCGCAATATATGCACGCACAGAAGATGGCCCGAGGTGAGGAAACTTACCAGGGAAAACTTTTAGAAGCCCGTCAAAACGACTACAAGGACGAGGTCGTTTTATTAATACTCACGTTGCCCATTTTGGTGCTCGCCTACGGGGTATGGTCGGATGATCCGGCGGCGATGGATAAGATAAAAATGTTCTTTGACCATTTCCAGGCGCTCCCATCATGGTTTACTAATTTATGGATACTTGTATGTGCGTCAATTTTTGGTATAAAGGGTACACAAATTTTCAGAAATGGAAAAAAATAATAAGGAGCAAATATGAGAAATGATTTCGGAACAAGACCTTACAAATCTAGATTCCCGTACAAAGCTGGGAAATCTGCTGGTAAGAAAAAGCAGGGATATATAGATGAGAAAGATGAATCGATCGGTATGCGTTTAGGAAAAGGTAAAGCTACTAAAAAAGATCCTAAAAAAGCAAAAGCTGAAAGAGACATGTCTTATGGTAAGTGGGGCAAACGTTCCAAAGACTGGAAAAAAGCATAAGGAGAACTTATGACTATAAATCTACTTGCAGGCATGGGGAAGGCCTACCAGAAGTATAAAAAAGCTAAAGCTACAGCAAAAATGAAATCTGGGACATCTACGCGTGAAGAGCGTCTTAAATTTGGTAAAAGAGATAAAACAATTAAATCTGTTCCTGTTTCTAGCGACGTTAGAAGAGGTAATGTTAAAGAAAGTATAAGAAAAGGTAAACAACATTTTTATTTAAAAAATATTGATGAAGTTAATAAACATGTAACAGATATTAAAAAAGGCGAAAAAGCTAAGAAAAAATTAAAACAGATGCGGGAGACTAAAAGAGCTTATAAAATAGGAAAAGAAAAAACTTTCCCTTCTGATCCTGCACAAGGAAATAAATAATGAGAAGTTTTAGATCACCAAACTCTGGACAAACATCGTTGTCTTTGCAACATAGCACAAGTCCAAGTTCAGGTTATAAACCACCTGCAGGACACAATGCTGATGGTTATACAAATGGTGGGGATAGAGTTAATTTTAGAGTGGGTGGAAGAGTTGCTTTAAAAGAAGGTTCTAAGAAGAACTGGATACAATCAGTAAATAAATCAATCAAAAAACGTGGAACTAAAGGCAAATGTACACCGATTACAAAAAAAGGTTGTACTGGACGAGCAAAAGCGTTAGCAAAGACGTTTAAGAAAATGGCTAAGAAAAGGAAATCATAATGGCACACGACACACAAACAGAAACATGGGACAAAAGAAAAGAAGGTTATGGGAAAGCTAAACGAAGACCTATAAGAAAACAACGATCTGAACCAAGAGATGAGCAAACTCAAAGAGATCCAAGAGCAAAACATAACATAGGTGGAAGAGCTAACTTACTAGAAGAACTAGGTCGTGTTGAAGGTGAACACTCAAATAAAAATAGAAGAGCTGAAGTATCAAGAATTCATGGTGAATTGAATAAAGGCTATGCTAAAGGTGGAAGATCTGGTTATGGTTCTGGTGGTGCAGTCCTTAAAGGCAAAAAAGTAGGCTGTCAAATCAAGTAATGAAAATTTTAAAGAAAATATGGAACTTCCTATTCGGGAAGAAAAAAGAACCAGTAGTTGTGGAAGAAACTCCTGTAGTTGAAGAAAAAGAAGAATCCACAGTTCAACACTGTGTATCTCACATAAGATTTAGAAAGAATTGCCCGGATTGCTTAAGAGCAGTTGGGGTAATATAATATGGTGGATTTAGAAAACGTAATCTACAAGTTAAGAAGAGCTTTAGATAATAGAATTAAACAATTAGCAATCTCTGTAACGTCCGGAGGGGTTGACAATATGGAAACATACAAGTATATAATAGGACAAATAAACGCCCTAGAGGCAACTAAACAGGAACTCTCTAACCTGCTAGACGATAAGGAGCAAAATGAGTCAAAAGGCACAGTCATCAATATCAACGGCACAAAGCCCAAAGATAATCACACCAAATAAAGAATTAGTCGGAGTTAAAAAATCCGAACCTCAAAAAGAAGTTACAAAAGAAAAAGATAAACTACCACAACCGACAGGTTGGAGAATGTTAGTTCTTCCATTTAGAATGAATGAAAAATCTAAAGGTGGAGTCATGTTTGCACATGAAACTATAGACAAACAACAAATTGCATCACAATGCGGAAACGTATTAGCAATGGGATCAGAATGTTATAGGGATAAAGAACGTTATCCTAATGGTCCTTGGTGCAAGGTTGGTGATTGGGTGGTCTTTGCACGTTATGCAGGATCACGTATACAAATTGAAGGTGGGGAAGTTAGGTTGTTGAATGAAGATGAAATTTTAGCAACCGTCAAGAATCCAGAAGATATCTTGCATAAATACTAAACATAGAAGGAGAAAACTATGCCAATAGATGAGAAAAAAACAGTTGATATTGATACTTCAGGTCCTGAAGTAGATGTAGCTGTTGAAGAAAAAAAGGATGAAGCCGTTATTGAGACGGAAGCTCCTAAAGAGGAAACAAGTGCCCCGGAACAAGAACAGGAACAGGAACAGGAAACAAAAAAAGATGAAACAGTAAAAGAAATAAAAAAAGAACAAAAAGAAGATGACTCTAAATTAGAAGACTATAGTAAAGGTGTTCAATCACGTATTGCTAAACTTACTCGTAAGATGAGAGAAGCAGAACGTAGAGAAGCTGCAGCTGTAGAATATGCTAATGCGTTAGAGCAAAAAAGAAAACTTGATCAGGAAAGATTTCAAAAAGTTGATTCTGATTATAGTAAGAAAGTTGAGGAGCATGTAAAAACTGGAATGGAAACAGCGCAAAAAAGTTTAGCGCAAGCCATTGAAACAGGAGATGCAGCTGCTCAAGTCGAAGCAAATAAACGTATTGCCGAATTAGCGTTCGAAAATGCGAAAATACAACAACATAAAGTTGTACAGGAAGAGAAACCTGCACAGCTTTCTGACGGTGGAAAACTACCCCAAAAAGCTCCACAATCATTACCTCAAGCTGATCCTATGGCTGAAGATTGGGCTGGTAAAAATAGATGGTTCGGAACTGACCGACCCATGACTTTTACTGCGTTCGAGATTCACAAAGATCTAGTGGAAAAAGAAGGTTATGATCCTAAATCAAATGAATATTATGAGGAAATAGATAAGCGTATAAGAGTTGACTTTCCCCATAAATTTGATAATAGTGGAGATAGACAAACGACTAGACCCGTTCAGTCGGTGGCTTCTGCGAATAGAAGTGCAAAGACTGGTCGCAAAACAATGAGACTCACATCGTCTCAAGTAGCAATAGCTAAAAAATTAGGTGTGCCACTCGAAGAATATGCAAAACAATTAAAACTCACGAAGGAGGCGTAAGCATATGAAAAAACAAGACACAAAAACTTCTCGTGCGGCGGATACTCGGACAAAAACTGAACGTCCAAAAGAGTACAAGCCACCATCCTCTCTGGATGCACCACCAGCGCCTAATGGCTTTAGGCACAGATGGATCAGAGCTGAATCTGTAGGATTCCAAGATAGTAAAAACATTTATGGAAGACTTAGAGAAGGGTATGAATTAGTGAGAGCTGATGAATACAAAGATTCTGATTATCCTGTAGTTACTGAAGGCAAATACGCTGGAGTGATTGGAGTAGGAGGCCTATTGTTGGCTAGGATACCCGAAGAACTCGCGCAGCAACGTGTTGATTATCAGAAAAAACTTACTGAAGGTCAAGACGAAGCGGTTGAAACCGACTTGCTTAGGGAACAACATAAGAGTATGCCGATCGATGTCGATCGACAGTCTCGTGTAACCTTCGGTGGTACAAAGAAAAGTTAATTTTTTAACTATTCCTTATCATCGATTTAAATTAACCCGTCTATAATTTATTATAGACATAAGGAGTAATAACTATGGCAAATAGTGCAACAGCTGGTGACGGTTTGAATGCTACAAGTATGCTTGGAAATACTCCTGCACCGCAAGGTCAATCTGCTTATAAGATTGACGCTGCCTACGGAACTGCTATTTATAATGGCGCTCCGTGTGTTAGTGCTGCAGGATATATGACTGAGGGTACGGTGGTAACAACTGGAACCACTTCATCTGTCGGCGTGCTAAATGGTGTTTTCTACAATGCGGCTACAACTTTGAAGCCAACTTGGGATAACTATTACGCAGGCAGTATTACTCCGGCTAACAGTGAAGATATCACAGCGTTCGTTAATGATGCGCCGTGGCAGAACTACGAAGTTTTTACAGACGCAGCAGTAACGCAAGCAGGTTTTATGGAAACATATAACATGAATGCAGCTGCTGGAAGTTCAGTCACAGGTAAATCAACTAACACGTTGGATATTGGATCTACACATGCTACTAACTACTCATGGCGATTATTAAGACTTGCCGAAGATCCATCAAACAGAGACATAACTGCAGCTTATGCTAAAGTTGTTGTTGTTTGTAATCTTAATGAGTTTGTTGATAGCGCGTAATAGGAGCATATAGACATGGCAATATCAAGAGCACAGCTAGTTAAAGAACTAGAACCAGGCCTAAATGCACTATTTGGGCTGGAGTACAAACGGTATGACAATGAGTCTGCCGAAATATACGTAACCGAATCATCTGACAGAGCTTTCGAAGAGGAAGTAATGTTAGCAGGATTCGCTAACGCTGATGTAAAAGCAGAAGGTCAAGGAGTGAATTATGATTACGCTCAAGAGACTTACACTGCTCGTTACACAATGGAAACGATCGCGCTTGCTTTCGCTATAACTGAAGAAGCTATCGAAGATAATCTCTACGATAGACTAGCTTCTAGATATACAAAAGCATTAGCAAGATCTATGTCAAACGCTAAACAAGTAAAAGCAGCTTCACCTTTAAATAATGGTCTACCTTCGGTAGCAACATTTAAAACTGGTGATACTGTTTCTTTGTTCTCAACAAACCACACTACTATAGCTGGGGCTTGTTCGAACACACTTACTACGCAAGCGGATTTAAACGAAACTTCATTAGAGCAAGCACTGATTGATATCGCTGCAATGACTGATGAAAGAGGTTTAAAAATCGCTGCTAGAGGCGTGAAGATGATAGTCCCATCTGCTAACCAGTTTAATGCTGAGAGATTATTAAAATCTCAAGGTAGAACTGCTACAGCAGATAATGACATCAATGCAGTCAACTCTATGGGAATGGTTCCTCAAGGATACAGAGTAAACCATTTCTTAAATGATTCTGATTCATGGTATGTGATTACGGACGTTCCTAATGGTATGAAACACTTTGAGAGAACTCCATTGACAACTTCAATGGAAGGTGATTTCGATACTGGTAACGTTAGATACAAAGCTAGAGAAAGATACGTTTTTGGCGCATCGGACTATAGAGGTATCTACGGCGTTGAAGGTGCGTAGAATCTAAATTAAATTTGTGGCGGGACACAGTTCCGCCACATTTTCTAAATACGGTGAGAAAATGAAGAAATTCCTAGTAAAAATATGGGCTTACGATCACTATGCTTCTTTTGAAGTAGGAGCTGACGATAATGCTGAATCTATTGAAAACTCTATCCTTGACAAAATTGGAGAAAAGAGTATAAAGTGGGAATCAACGGGAATGTTTAAAGACAGTCCCCACAGAATAACCTATGAGGAGGTTGTTGATGGTACAAGAGCTGTACAAAGAAAAACGGTCCTTGGAGTTGAAGTGGCAGTTGGAGTATGAGCAAAGTGGTAAATATACTCTCAATATGGTCGAAATTGATAACGCTATTAAAAATGTTATCACTGAGATTAAAGCCGAGGAACGTAAGATTGCAGATAGAGAAAATGCAATTGATAATGCTGCCGCCCAAGTTTCTGTGGCTACTTAGATAAACGCCACATCGCTGAAATAACGTATTTCTGCAAGGACCTCTTGCACTCTATATAAATCTACTATATAAACTAATCACTATACAATTAATTAGAATACTGACGCGTATAGTCGACGGCCTAGAGACAGTATTCGGAAAACTAGGAGGATAATTATGGCAATGACAACATTTTCAGGACCAGTAAAATCTTTAAGAGGATTTATTGCTGCAGGACCTGATGAAGTGGCAAACATCACATCGGAAACTACATTAACTTTTGCTTCGTATGCAGGAAAAGTTATTAAAGTAAATGATGCAGATGGTGCAATTACACTTCCAACAATAAAAGCAGATAGCAAAGGTGCATCAGCTGGATCTAATGATCCAAATGCTAATAATCAGTTAGGTGCTGTTTACAAATTTTATGTAGGCACAGATTGTACAGATTGCGATATTAAAACAGACGGAACTGACAAATTTGTTGGTCACGCAACTGTTGTGAACGTAGCAGACGGTACAAATAGTACATTTGCACCAGCGTCATCTAATGATGTTATCAGCATGAACGGTGGAACTACAGGTGGAGATAAAGGTAGTACAGTTACTATTACTGCACTTGAAGACAACGTTTATTTAGTAGAAGCAATGTTGATCGGTACAGGTACCGAAGCAACACCTTTTGCTGATAGTTAATAGTTAAAAACTAGGGAGCTCCTTCGGGAGCTCCTTTTAAGGAGAAAATATGGGAACATATGTAAGTAATGTAAAAGCTACTCGAGGAACGGCTTCTTTTGCAATTTTTGCTGGACCTTGTAGAATTTTAGGAATCTGGTACGTAAGTGATGGAGCCGCTGGCAGTATTACAATTAAAGACGGGGGTTCTAGCGGAACTTCTATTGCTGTTTTTGATATTGGTATTGGTGGAACCAGTGCTGGAGAAGCATTATCTGGTAATATCATAATTCCAGGAGATGGACTTTTGTGTAGAACAAGTGGATATGCAACTTTAAGTAATGTAGATAAAGTTACTGTATTCTATGGATAGGAGTTTAGATGGCAAATACAACATCAGGCTCTTACACATTTGAAAAGAATTTTTCAATTGACGATATCATTTCAGAAGCTTATGAGAGAATAGGTTTAGTAGGATCTGCTGGACATCAAATTCATAGCGCACGAAGATCATTAAATATTTTATTTCAAGAATGGGGTAATAGAGGAATCCACTTTTGGGAAGTGGGTGATACCAATGTTGATTTAATTGAAGGTCAAGCAGAGTATACTTTCTATAGATCATCAGATGATGGAACATCTTCTGTTACAGTAGGTGGAACTTCTGGTGCTTCTACTTATGGATTATCTGATGTTTTATCTGCTCAATATAGAACTGATAGAACTGAAACTGATCAAACTGATTTACCTATGACAAAAGTTGCAAGATCAACTTATGCAGCTTTTTCTAACAAATTAACTAAAGGAACTCCCAGTCAATTCTGGGTACAAAGATTTGTAGATAAGACTACAATTACAATTTACCCAACACCTAATTCTACAGCTGCATCTAAAGATATGCACATTTATTTTGTTAAAAGAATTCAAGACGTAGGAGCTTATACAAATGCAACTGATGCTCCTTATAGATTTGTTCCTTCTATGGTTGCTGGTTTATCATTTTATTTATCTCAAAAATATGCACCACAAAGAACACAAGAATTAAAATTATTTTATGAAGATGAATTAGCAAGAGCTTTAGCGGAGGATGGATCAGCAGCGAGTACGTATATTACACCGAAAACTTATTATCCAAATATATAATGGGAAAATTTTCTAGAGGTAGATATTCATTAATGATTTCAGATCGTTCTGGAGCCGCATTTCCATACAGAGAAATGGTTCAAGAATGGACTGGTGCATGGGTACATAATTCTGAATATGAACCTAAGCAACCACAAGTTTCACCAAGACCACACGGTGCAGATCCACAAGCTTTAGAACATGCTAAACCTGCACGAACAGAATTTGCAACAGAAGATCTTTTACCATATAATCCATTTACAACCACAGCTTCTTCAACAACCTTAAGTATTTCTTTTCCAAGTAATGGTTTTAATGCTGGAACAACTTATGTAAGATTTAGAGAAGTTAAAAGTCCCGTGGGCGGTGTTGCAATAACAACGTTAGAATTAGAGACTACTTTAAACGGGGATATATCTGATTCTGCTACTACTGTTACTTTGACGGATGCAAGTGAGTTTCCAAGCTCTGGATATATTGTAATAGAAAAAGTGGATCAGGATTCAAGTTCTTCTACTTATGGACAATATTTTAATGAAACTATTAAGTATACTGGAAAATCAAGTAATGATTTAACTGGGTGTACTAGGGGTACAGCCGCTCCTTATAAAGGAGTAACTCCCACTAATACTACAGCGGGAACTCATTCAAGCGGTGCAAAAGTTTTTGGTTCATATTTAGCAACAGCAGTTGCAACAACAGTTAATACAGTAGGTCAACCATCAACCGAAACTCAATATAATTCTTTAACAGTACCTCTTGTTTCAAATGCAAGTAGTACTGATACAGGAGGCGGTTTTCTGTGTACAATTGGACCCGTGAATGATAGAGAATAATTATGGCTGGATATACACTTTCAGAATTAGAATCGGACATTAGAAGTTATACTGAAGTAGATAGTACTGTTTTTAGTGGTGCTCTTCTAGGCAGATTTATAGAAAATGCAGAATATAGAATTTTTTATGATGTTCCTATGGATTCAGATAGAGTGGAGTATGAAGGAACCTTAGCCGCAGATGTTCAAACTGTTAGAGTTCCTGCAGGTATGGTTTTTGTAAGAGGTATTGAACTTTTTAATTCTACTTCTTCTAGAACAGGTAGAACATATTGGCTTCAAAAAAGAGATAGAACTTTTATAAGTGAATATGTGGGAGAATTAACTGGTCCTGAAGGTGGATCTACAGGGCAAGATACTACAGGGTTACCTAAATATTATGCTATGTTTGGAGGAGCGACTGGAACTGGCTCAACTACATCAGGAAATATTATAATGGCTCCTACACCTGATGCTAATTATTTAATAAATATACATGGAAATATAGTGCCAACAGGATTAGGAACTGCTACAAGTGGAACTTACATAAGTAAATACTTTCCACAAGGGCTACTTTATGCTTCCCTGGTGGAGGCTTATAGTTATTTAAAAGGTCCAATGGATATGTTGACACTATATGAAAATAAGTATAAAACTGAACTACAAAAATTTGCAGGAGTGCAAATTGGGAGACGTAGACGAGATGATTATACAGACGGTACTATCCGTATACCAATTGAATCTGCGAATCAGTAATTAGGAGATAAACTATGGCAATAACATCGGCAATTTGTAATAGCTTTAAGCAAGAAATCTTAGAAGCAGAACATAATTTTACAACTACTACTGGAAATACTTTTAATTTAGCTTTATACACAAGTTCTGCAACTTTAGGAGCGAGTACAACAGCTTATTCTTCAAGTAATGAAATAACAAATACTTCTGGATCAGCTTATAGTGCTAAAGGAAAAGCATTAACAAGTGTTACACCAACTTTAGATTCTTCAACTGCAGTTTGCGATTTTGCAGATGTCTCTTGGACATCAGCTTCTTTCACAGCTAACGGATGTTTAATTTTTAATGATTCACATTCAACAGACGCATCAGTTTGTGCAGTAGCATTCGGTGGTGATAAAACTGTATCTAGTGGAACATTTACAATTCAATTCCCTGCAGCAGCAGCAACTACAGCGATAATTCGTATAGCATAGGGAGTAAGTCCTTATGGCTAATACTTGGAACAGAACCGGCACAACCTGGGGGCAAGGTCTTTGGGGTGAACAAGATAATAATTCAGCAGAACTTACTGGTCTATCAGCAACAACATCTCTTGGCGATGTAGTAGCTTATGCTGAACAAGGATGGGGTCGTGATGCTTATGGTGAAGAACCATGGGGCGATAGTTATGATCCAAACATTATTATTGAAACTGGTTTTGGATTAACTTCTTCTTTAGGAACTGCAACAGTCACAACTGAAATAAATGCAGGATGGGGATCTGATGCTTATGGTGTAGAAAACTGGGGTGAATCGGGATTAACTTTAGAAATAACAGCTCCTGATGGTCTTACAGCATCTCTTCCAAATGTAGGATGGGGATATCAAACTTGGGGATCTGACTCAACTGGTTGGGGTGGTGAGTATTATTTAGCACCAGCAGACGTAATGGGTTTAACAGGAGTAGGTGCTACTTCAAGTCTAGGTACACCAACTATTATATTATCACCAACGGTTTCGTTAAGTGGAGTAGGAGCAACATCTTCAGTAGGAGCAATTGCACCAACTGAAATGGTAATAGGTTTAAGTGGTCAAGGCGCTACGGCTTCAGTCGGTGCGATTACACCAGCAGATGCAGTGGGATTAACAGGAGTAGATGCTACTTCTTCTGTAGGATCGCTAGATGTTAGTGATGCACAAATATTTAATATAAGTGGAGTAGGAGCAACGAGTGCAGTTGGATCTATTTCTCCAACAGAAATGGCTATAGGATTATCAACTGCAGGAGTAGCAACTACTGGAGTAGGATCAATTTCTCCGACAGAAATGTCTATAGGATTAACTGGTATTTCTGCTACTATTAGTCTAGGACAGATTGGTGGTCCAATAGCATGGGAAAAAGTAACTCCAAGCCAGGGTGGTAGTTGGAGTAAAAAAACAGCTACACAAGGCGGTAGTTGGAGTAAAGTTACTCCACCATAAGAAATATATGTTATTGACATTATGTATAAAACAAATTAAAAATAACAACTTAAGCAGGAGATAAATTATGGCTTCAACATATACACCATTAGGTGTTGAAAAAATGGCAACTGGTGAGAACGCCGGTACATGGGGAACAAAAACCAATACAAACTTAGAAATCATCGAACAATTTGCTGGTGGTTATACTACTCAAGCAGTCTCTGATTCTGGAGATACAGATCTTTCAGTTTCTGATGGTTCAACTGGAGCAACTCTTGCTCACAGAGTAATAGATTTAACAGGTGCACTTACAGGTGCAAGAAATGTAACTATTCCAATTGACGTACAACAAATGTATGTCCTTAAAAATTCTACAACAGGTTCTCAAGCTGTTACATTTAAATATGTGAGTGGTACAGGATCTAGTGTTGCATTTACAGGTGGTGATACATCTTCTAAAATAGTTTATGGTACAGGATCAGGAAGTAATCCAAACATTATTGATTTAGGATTTGTTACTACTACTGGTACACAAACTTTAACAAACAAAACTTTAACATCTCCTAAAATTGGAACTTCCATTTTAGATACAAATGGACTTCAATTAGCTCTTTTAACAGCTACAAGTTCTGCTGTTAATGAAATTACATTAGCTAATGCTGCTACAGGTAATAACCCAACAATCACTGCTTCAGGAGATGATTCAAATATAGGTATTGCTTTACAAACAAAAGGAACTGGAGTTATTCAAGCTGAAGACGCTGGTGGAACAGTTGCTGCAGTTAAAATTGCAGGAAAAGAAACTATGTGGATTCCAGCTTCTGCTATGTATGGAGCTACAACTAATGGTGCTGATGCACAGCAAGTTGAAACAACAGCTACTAGACCAGATATGAAAGTTTTAGATTTTGATGCTAGCACAGCTGAATATGCACAATTTTCAGTTGCGTTTCCTAAATCATGGAACGCAGGAACCGTAACTTACCAAGTTTATTGGGCACCAAGTAGTACTAACACAGGAGATTGTATTTTTGGTTTACAAGGAGTTTCATGTGGCGACAGTGATACTATTGACGTTGCTTATGGAACAGGTGTAGAAGTCACAGATGCAGGTATAGGAACAGTTGAAGATCAACAAATTACCTCAGAAAGTGGCGCAGTAACAATTACAGCAGCCGCAGTCGGAGAACAAACATACTTCCAATTATATAGAGATGCAGCCGATGGTAGTGATACCTTTACGGGTGATGCAAGAGTATTAGGAATTAGATTATTCTTCACTACGGATTTAGCGAACGACGCATAAGAGGAATAAATATGAGAGATATAAAACTAGGATCCTTTCCTAATGTAAAAGGAAATAAGAAAAGAACAATTAGACCAAAAACTAGAGGTTTTGGTTATCAAGTATTAGGCTTTGGAGCTGGAGGTGCGGGGGCAAAATTCGTAACAGCTACAGGAGGTTGTATAACCACTTGTGGTGCTTATAAAATGCACACATTTAATAGTCCCGGAACCTTTTGCGTATCATGCGCAGGAGATGAAGATGGTTCTAACAGTGTAACTTGGCTCGTAGTGGCGGGTGGAGCTGGCGGTGGAGGATCTCGTAGATATGGTGGCGGAGGAGGCGGCGCAGGAGGATTTAGAGAATCCCCTAGTGCAGCAGCAGGTTGCTATACTGCAAGTCCACTTGCAGGTGGCTGCGCTGTAGCAGTTGCAGCAACAGGTTATCCAATTACAGTTGGCGCAGGTGGCTCTTCAAGTCCAGGAACCGGTGACGGTGGATGTGGATCAGCTTCAAGCGCATTTCCAATAACTTCAGCCGGCGGTGGCGGAGGATCAAAAGGAAAAGAAGCAGGATTAGATGGCGGCTCAGGCGGTGGCGGCGGATCAGCTGACAACGACGGCGGCGGCGGACGTCCAGGAGGATCAGGAAATTCTCCTCCTACCAGTCCGGCACAAGGAAATAGTGGTGGCGGCGGTGCTGGAGCAACTTCATCAGGTGGAGGTGGCGGAGGCGCTACTAACACTGGTAGTAATGCACTTGGTGGTCCACCAAGAGCTAAAAATGGTGGTCCAGGTGGTCAAGCAGCTACAACAGAAATTATTACAGGTGGAATAACTAAAGGCGGCGGCGGAGGCGGCGGCGGAGAACCAGCTGGTGGCCTAGGCGGCGGCGGAGGTGCAGCTAACGGTGGAAAAAATTCTGGCGGTGCTGGTCAAGCTAATAGCGGCGGCGGAGGCGGCGGCTCAGGCGGATATAGCGATAACTATCCTGGAGGTGCTGGAGGAAGTGGAGTCGTAGTGATACGATACAAATATCAATCTTAATATCATGGCACATTTTGCAAAAATTTCTGAAGAAAATGTTGTTTTACAAGTCTTAACACTTGCTGATAAAGATTGTAAAGACGAAGAAGGCACTGAAACTGAATCTATTGGTCAAGCATATCTTGAACAACATAATAATTGGCCAGCTCATCTTTGGATTAAAACTTCTTACAATACACGTGGTAATCAATATTATAGCACTAACGAAGAAGGTCTATCTGTTTTATCTGATGATCAATCAAAAGCATTTAGAGGAAACTATGCTGGCATAAGCTTTATATGGGATGCGACAAATCAAATTTTTTGGGAACCACAACCATATGGTTCTTGGGTAAAAAATACTTCAACAGCCAAATGGGAATCACCTCTCGGGGATCCCCCAGCCTTAACGGCTGAACAAGAGGCAGAAAATAAAATTTTATTTGACGCTGACAAATGCCCTAAATGGTATGAATGGAGCGAATCCGCTCATCAAGCAGATAATACCCAAGGTTGGGTTTTTGTTGACGAAGATCCAGTATAGTATTAATATACATCTATAATTTTTTATGAGAAAGATTCTACTATCTGAGATAGCTGTTTATCATGGTCAAATTAAAATGCCTGAGTATTTTGAGATTGATCGAAAAACAATATTTCATCATATGTTACAAGAGGGGGTCACTGAAGAAATTAAGGAAACTCCTTTTTCAAGAGAATTAGATAAATTACGAGCTTATATTAGGGAACATATTTTTATTAAACATAATATTATTTTACAGGAGCTTGGTACTGAATCAGATTTTTATTTTCCCCATGAGCGTTCTAAACCTATGAACCATATGAATCCTATGAATCCAACAGAATCTCCAGATTACGTTTGTTTATATGGAGTAAATGTTGGAAAAGATTCTTGTAGAATCATAATTGAATATAATAATAATAGAATTAAAGGTTGTGTAAAAGAGATGAATTTAAATAACAATGATTTTATTCTTTTCCCTTCAACTTTAAAATATCACATTGATAAAAATAGATCAGAACAATTAAATTCTATATTATTTATAACTTATTTAAAAAAAAAATGAACTTAAACTATTATTATTGGTATTTTAATATTAAATAATTGATCTAGATCAATTCTTTTTATTTCTCTTTACTTTATCTTTAAAAAAGATATAAATTCTTTTATAAAGACATATGAACCTTACAAATTATTATTGGTATTTTAAATCAGCAATTCCTGAAAGGATCTGTGATGAAGTAATTAAATATGGTTTATCTCACCAAGATAAATTAGCACGAACAGGTAATTTTACTAATAAGGAATTAACTGAAGATGAAATTAAAAATTTAAAAAGAAAAAGACATTCTGACATAGTTTGGTTAAAGGATACTTGGATTTATAAAGAACTAAATCCCTATGTTCATATGGCAAATAAAAAGGCGGGTTGGAATTTTCAATGGGATTGGTCAGAAGAATGTCAATTTACTAAATATAAATTAAATCAATATTATGATTGGCATTGTGATAGTTGGGATAAACCTTATGAAAAAGAAGGACCTGATCACGGTAAAATTCGAAAACTATCTATGACTTGCCAATTAACAGATGGATCAGAATATGAAGGCGGAGAGCTAGAATTTGATTTTAAAAACTATCCCCCTCATATGCGTGATGAAGCAAAACATAAAATACAATGTAAAGAAATATTGCCTAAAGGTTCTATTGTTGTGTTTCCTTCACACCTATGGCATAGAGTTAAACCGGTAACGAAAGGAAGGAGATATAGTCTAGTTTCTTGGTATCTAGGTTATCCATTTAAATAATGTTGTTTCCAACTTATACAGTAGATAATTTTTTTGATGATCCTTATAAAGTAGTTAAGTTTGCATCGGGTTTAGATTATAAAAAAGATCCCGAGGGCATATGGCCAGGAAAACGCACAAAGAGTATATTTCATATTGACAAAGACTTTTTTCAATTTGCAACGACTAAAATAATGCGTCTTATATATCCTGACACCTATAATCAGTTATTTTGGGTGGCATCCCTATTTTTTCAACTTGTTGATTATGGGGAAGATGTTAAAGAAGGATGGATTCATAAAGATACAACTACTCAACTATCTTCTGTAATATATTTATCACAGCATAAAGGATGTGGGACTTCTATTTATAAACCAAAATTTTTTCATAGATCCATAGATGTAGAAGCTAATAAAATCAGAACAGATTATTTTCTCAATAATAAAAAATTTGATAAAAAATTTTATAATGCTTTACAGAAAAATAATTCAAGATTTGAAAAAAGTTTACAGATCGACAGTTGTTTTAATAGATTAGTTCTTTATGATGGACATCAATGGCATTCAGGGGATGGTTTTTTTGATAAAGATGTCTCAGAGGGTAGATTGACTTTAGTATCTTTTATCCATCAAATTTATAGACGGGATACAGAGCAAGTAAAATTTCCCGTACCAGAAATGAAACGGACGATAGGATAACATGGAAAAACATAATTATTTTTCTACACCTATTTGGGCAGAACACAGACCAGAATATATAAAAAGTCTTAATAAGGCTTCCAATAAATATATTATTGAAGCAAAGAAAAGAAATAAAGATTATATAAAATATTATGGTGACTTTGCAACGAGCTATCATTCAACAACCTTATTACAGGATAATAATTTTATAGATTTTAGAGAGTATATTGGCAATAAGTCTTGGGAGTTTTTAGATAATATGGGATATGATATGCATAAATACACAACATTGTTTTCTGAAATGTGGGTGCAAGAGTTTGCTAAAAAAGGAGGAGGACATCATTCACCTCATGTACATTGGAACCAACATGTGTCAGGTTTTTATTTTTTAAAATGTGGACCAGAAACTTCTATGCCTGTTTTTCATGAACCTAAAACAGGAGCACGAGCAACTAAATTACATATGAAACCAGATCTTAAAGGTATTTGGCCAGGGCATGATCTAGTTCATTATAGACCTCAACCTGGCACTTTAATTATATTTCCAGGTTATATGGAGCATGAGTACAGTGTAGATTATGGTAAAACACCTTTTAGATTTATCCATTGGAATATACAAGCAGTTCCAAAACAAATGGCTAAAGATGTTTAAGATAACACATACCTCTTTTGTTCAAGATATATTTTATGCAAATTTAAATATAGATAAAAAATTATTTAACAAAATAAAAAGATATTCAGTGAAGAGATATAATGATTTAAACACAACTTTTTATGAAGCTTTACCAGAAGATTTAAGAAATGAAATACAAAATTATTTACACATGTACGTTACCGAAGTAGGAAAACTTTTGGATAAGAAAAAACATATTTTTAAAGAAGTATGGATTCAAAAATATGGAATAGCAGATTACCATAACATTCATGTACACGAGATTAAAAAGAGTGCTTATTCTTTTGTTCTGTATATTGATGGAGGTCGTAACTCAGGAGCCACTAGATTCTACAATTTAGGTTATCCCTATGTTTATTATGATCGCTATCTTGATTCAAAACCGGTACCTGGAAAATGTGTAATATTTTTTGGTGCATTGCCACATGAATCTGTTCCAGCGAGAGATAATAAAAAACTAATTGTAAGTGGAAATATTGAATACTCATGAGTTTTAAAAGTAAAAAATATACAATTGTTCGTCAAGCTATATCAAAAGATTTAGCTGAATTCTTTACTAATTATTTTAAAATAAAAAAACAAGTTTATATTACTATGCTAAGGCAGCGGTATCTTTCTCCTTTTGAAAGAATGATGGGAACTTTTGAAGGAGAAAATGGACAGATTCCTCATACTTATTCACACTATAGTGACATTGCTATGGAAACATTAATGTTAAAATGTCAACCAGCAATGGAAAAGGTAACGGGATTAAAACTATATCCAGCTTCTACCTATGTAAGAATGTATAAAAAAGGAGATGTCTTACATCGACACAAAGATAGGTTTAGTTGTGAAATATCAACCACAATTAATCTGGGAGGGGATTCTTGGCCTATTTATGTAGATCCTACTGGAAGTAACAATATTTTATCAGGCCGTATGGTAACAACAATAGTAAAACCCAATGCTCCAAAAGGCATAAAAGTAGATCTTAAACCAGGAGATATGTTGGTTTATAGTGGCTGTGAGCTAGAACACTGGAGAGAGAAATTCAAAGGCAAAGAATGTATTCAAGTATTTCTTCACTATAATAATAGAAAAACACCGGGAGCTAAAGAGAATATGTTTGATACGCGTCCACATCTAGGCTTACCTCCTTGGTTTAAAAAGAACAAGTGAAAATTATTTTTTTATGTGGCATACCTAGAGCTGGTAATACTTTGTTTAGTTCGATTATTAATCAAAATAAAAATATAAAAGTTACCGCTAATTCTATACTTCCAGAGATTTTATATTATTTATGTGGATTAAAAAACAAGGATGTATTTCAAAATTTTCCCGATCACCAATCTTTAAACAATGTGATTGAAACAATTATAGGGAGTTATTATAAAGATTGGGAGGCAGAAGTAATCATAGACAGAGCGCCTTGGGGCACACCCGATAACTTAAATATAATAAAACAATTAATTAAAAAACCAAAATTTATTATATTAATAAGACCAGTTATTGAATGTATTGCATCTTTTGCAAAATTACAGATTGATAATGGTATTTATACTAAAGAAAATATTCACTTATATGTTGAAGAATTAATGAGCACAGAGGGTATAACTGGAAAAAACATATGGAGTATTAAAAATTTAATTAAAGAAAAAGAAGATTATAAAATATTTTCCTATGATGATTTAGTTAATAACACGGATAGGTTCTTAAAAGATTTAAGTGCCTTTATAGGATTTAAAATAAAACATTATAATGAGTTAAAGCAGTTTAATGTTAATGATGTATACTATCAGGATGGGATTGAAAATCTCCACAAAATAAGAATCGATCAAATTAAACGTCAAAAATATGATATACGTGATTATTTACCAGAAGATATAATAGAAAAATATTCCGACTATGAAATAATATGACGTTGATTTCTGGGCATAATTTAGTAAAGTAGCTTTAAAATAGGAATAATATGCTTCAGAAGATAGGATTTTTACCAGGATTTAATAAACAAAAAACGCCCACAGGAGCAGAAGCTCAATGGACGGGTGGGGAAAATGTTCGTTTTAGATATGGTACACCTGAAAAAATAGGGGGTTGGTCCTCACTCGGAGACAAGAAATTAACAGGTCCTACGCGAGCTCTTCATCATATGGTTAATAAAGAAGGTATTAAATATGCCCTCTTGGGTACTAATAGAATTTTATATGTTTATTCAGGGGGAGTTTATTATGATATCCATCCTTTAACTAATCCATCAGGCACAGCAATTACCAGTGCATTTACTACTACTAATGGAGACACAACTGTTACAATAACTTTTAGTTCCGCTCATGGTATGGTTGCTGGAGATATAATTTTATTTGGGGCTGCTTCTACTTTTTCTTCAATCACTGATTCTGTTTTTGATGATAATACTTTTTGTGAAAAAAAATTTATGGTGTTATCTGCACCTACTAATACAACTATTACTATTAATGCGGGAGCTACTGAAACTGACTCAGGAGCCACAACTTCTGGAGGAATAACTTATTATAGATACTACCACGTTGGTCCGGCTGATCAAGTTGGAGTTTACGGCTGGGGTATATCTCAGTTTGGTGGAACAGTTACCAATCCTCAAACAAACACTTTAGATGGAGCTTTAGGAGACAATGTTTATGGAACTGGAGGATCAGGAACGAGTATTACTTTAGATTCAGTAACTGGATTTCCAACAACAGGAACGAATTATATTTTAGTTGGCACGGAAGAAATTTCTTATACTGGAGTTTCAGGAAGTGATCTAACAGGAATAAGCAGAGCTGCTCGAGGAACAACAAGAGCCGCCCACTCTGATGGAGCCACGGTTACTAATTATAGTGACTATGCTGCATGGGGCCAAGCAGCAGCTTCAACTGATAAAGTTGCTGAACCAGGTTTATGGTCATTAGATAATTTAGGTACTACGGCTATTGCTTTAATTTGTAATGGAGCTGTATTTGAATGGGATGCAGATGCATCCAATGCAACAGCCACACGAGCAACCATCATATCGGGAGCACCCACAGCTTCTAGAGATATGATTGTATCAACCCCTGATCGTCACTTAGTTTTATTTGGAACAGAAACAACAATTGGAACAACATCAACACAAGATGATATGTTTATAAGATTCTCTTCTCAGGAGGATATCAACACTTGGGCACCTACTGCAATCAATAGCGCTGGCACACAAAGATTGGCTGCCGGCTCACGGATCATGGGAGCTAAGTTAGGGAGAAATACAATTTACGTATGGACAGATACCTCATTATTTACCATGCGTTTTGTAGGTCAGCCCTTTACTTTTGCCTATGAGCAAGTAGGGACCAATTGTGGATTGATTGGAAAAAATGCATCGATTGAGGTTGATGGTGCTGCGTACTGGATGTCTGAAAATGGTTTCTTTAGATTTACAGGTAAGCTAGAATCCTTAGACTGTTTAGTAGAAGACTATGTTTATGATGATTTAAATAAAACTTCTAATCAAATGATTTATTGTGGATTAAATAACTTGTTTGGGGAAGTATTGTGGTTCTATCCTACTTCAGATTCTAATGTTAATAATAGATGTGTCATATACAGTTATTTAGATTCAACAATCAATAGACCTATTTGGTACACAAATGCTAATTCTCTTTTTCCAAGAACGGCGTGGATCGACTCATCTATTTTTGGTTTACCTCATGCCGCTAATTATGATGCCGATACAGATACATCTTTTGATGTGACTGGAAACAGTGATGGAGTTACTTATTACTATGAGCATGAAACAGGAGTTAATCAAGTTCAAATAGGAACAACAGCAGCTATTCCTGCTAATATATTATCGGGAGATTTTGACATTACTCAAGATCAAAAACAGGGAATTACTTTTAGAGGAGATGGGGAATATATAATGAGAGTAAGTAGATTTTTGCCAGACTTTTTAACTCAGGCAGGGAATACTATTGTTGAATTAGACTTAAGAGATTTTCCAAATGACACAGCAGCTAGTTCATCACTAGGACCATTCACCATTACATCTTCTACCCAGTATAAATCTTGTAGAGCTAGAGGCAGAGCGGTTGCAGTGAAAATATCTAATACTGCAGTAGATTCTAATTGGAAATTAGGCACATTTAGGTTAGATGTACATGCAGGAGGAAGACGATAATGCCTTTCAAATCAGAGAAGCAAAGAAGATACCTATGGGCCAACGAACCAGAGATCGCAAGAGACTGGACGGATACTTATGGAAGTAGAGTTGAGGCAGCTCTTGGAGGAATTATGGCACTAGCTCAAGGTGGAAGGACTGGGTTTTTTACAGCAGGTCTGGCTGCAGGGGATAATATATCTCCGGGTACCAGTACAAGTGGTGGGTTAAGAAATAGTGCTCAGTCAGGTATTCTCGATAATAATCTTTTAACTACTAAAAATATTAACACTGCACAAAAAGGATTAGATATTTATACTCTTGGGAAGCTTATTAAAACAGGTACCTGGGATTATAATCCTCTCGCTCATCTAGCTAATATGTTTTTATCAAACCAAGCTAAAAGAAAAGGCTCAACTGAAGAAGAGACATGGCAAAAATAGTTCAATCATTAACCCGAGCTAGTGAAGACTACAGACAGGATGTCGCTCAGTCTTTGGTAAGAGATTTAGATGCTGTATTAGAAAAATTAAATACTACATTTCAAGAAGAATTAAAACAGGAGATAGAAGCTAGAAGCT
>Ga0209756_1000941_pt1 | contig 27677 bp, 50 predicted proteins | sample ETNvirenome_6_85_FD_184071 | JGI IMG/M metagenome (GOLD analysis project Ga0209756, IMG submission 184071) | Marine viral communities from the Pacific Ocean - ETNP_6_85 (SPAdes) (version 3) | ecosystem: Environmental > Aquatic > Marine > Oceanic | place: Pacific Ocean | collected 2013-06-19 | reverse complement strand
GACCTTCCCACCAGGGAGCATCGATCGAGTTGCCAACCTCGAACGCTTCGTCGAGATCAGACACATTAATGACACCGACCTTGGTGTAATCCTTGGGCCAGACGCGATCGCCGTCCAAGTCGCGGAACATGGGGTCCCACATTCGACCGTTAGCGTTCGGATTGGCATGCCAGAGTTCGTATTTCATGATTCTCTCCTCGCCCTTCCCTGGGCGCTTTCTTATTATACCACGTAGCGGGCTGTTTTACACGTGAAGTTCTTGCGAACTTTAGTGCAGAACCCAGGTCAGACTGGGTCGGCCCCACCATCCGAAAATGAAGGTGATCTGTTTGTCACCAAGGTGCAAGTAACGGTGACCCTCTCGGGTCTTCATGTATGTTGCGGTCAAGGGGTTCATTACTTCACCTCATCGGGGCTGCGGAGCCACTCGGCATGAACCACTTCCACATCCGGAAGAAATCCTCGGCCAAAATCAACCTCCAGCTCGTAAGCTTCGTAGCCCGGGTCACCATCCCAGACTCGGGACAAGACCCGGGCGGGTCGAACCACACCACGGGGACCGATATATTCAACTCGGTCGCCAGCTTTAAAGGATCCTGGGTTGCTCCACTTCATCTTGTTCTCCTCGCCCTTCCCTGGGCGCTTTCTTATTATACCATGCCCAGACCAATCTTACACGTGTTACGGCCGGATTCGATCCCACATCAATTTTTCGAATTGCGCCTGCTTACCGTCCAGCAAGCAGAATAGCGCTGACGGGTTCAAGCCCTCATTTCGGCACCGCCCAACAATCGACAGCGCCTGATCTCGTCGAAGATCAAAGAACTCAAGCTGCAAGTCATCGTAAGCGAAAGTGTGATCATAGCACTCATCCTCGAACTGGTCTCGAAGATCTTGGACCAAAGTATCAAGCTCCTTATGCAGCTCGTCAGGCGCTCCCTTAATGGTCTCTTCGATATCATCACCCTCAGAGAGGTTCTCCCAAATTCGTCGGGGAGTCAGATCGCACACCAATCGGTGGATCCGAACGTACTCATCAAGCTTCACTTTGACCCGGAGGCCAGACTGGAACTTAACAACGTAACCTTCGAAGTTTCGAGTGTCCCGAGGCAGATCGTCCAGAGTCTCAACCTTCCACTCCTCGGGCTGCCGGAATCCCAAGTCTCGCAAATCTGAGGGATCCACTTCCTGTCCGGACTGCGTGTGAATCGCTCCTAGTAGAACCAGCTCCTCTTCATCGTAGGAAACCACGATCCGGTTTTCCGGATAGATGATCTCGAACAGGTAAGTCAGCTCCGGATCCATCAACGGCAGCGCATCCACATACTGCTCCCGCAGCATTTTGGTTCCTTTGACTGCCTGCGCAGACTCGAAAGAACCTCGAGTTGAGATTGCCAGCCCATCCGGGGTCGGGTAGGTGATTCCCAATGATCCATCCATCTTCTCGTACGCCGTGAAAGGCTCACCAAACGGAATGTCCGGCAAGTCCGGCAAAACATGCTCACCCAAGTTGAAGAACTTCCGGAAGGGCCGGGAGACCACGTTGCCCTGGTCGTCGACAATCAATCCTCGGCAAACCAATGTTCCGGCGTTCCATCGTCGCTCATGCGCAACCGACGGTGAATAGTTGAGAACGAACAGGTCCAACTTTGGATGTGGTCGGCAAGTAATGTGGCCCCCTTGTATTTCGGTCGCGATCAGGGGATCCAGGGATTTTAGCAAGGGCAGCTCTTTCGATCGTATCAAAGGTCGGTTTTCCATATCAGGCTCCAAGCCAGGCCTCCCGGCTTGTTTATTATACCACTTTCGAAGGCAACTTACACGTTAGCAGCATGGATATGCTTGATGAGTTCGCACTGGCATCGAAGCAGAATCTTCAGATTTTCATACGCTGGATACTGCCGAGAGAATTTCCTACGTGAAATCTTGACCATCGGCATGAACCACTTATCAACCTCAGCAATGTATGCAGCCTGCTTCTCATGGGTGAACACACCCTGCATTGTCTGGAGGTTGTGGGCTCTATCAGCCAGCTTGATAATGCTGGCGATTGGGCAGGCCGCCATTTCTGCGAAGTACATGTTGTATGTTTTCGTGACGCCGGGTGCCTTCTTCGAGAGGCGCCAGACTGCCGAGGCTACCACTTTTCCGAATCGTTCCTCAAGGCGTGCCTTTGTCCAGACATCGCCGTGATCCTCAAGGATATCATGAAGGAACGCTGCAGTAATAACCTCTTCAGGAAACTGAAGGTGTGGTGTCAGGGTTGTAATGAATCTTGCCACACTCAAATGATGATGGAAGTTGGGTGTCTCGCCATCCTTTCGTGTTCCTGTCTCCAGGCCTCGAACCAGCTCAAGTGCATCTGCTGCTACATAGAAACCCTTACCCTCCAGCCATCCCCTCATTACAGCGAGCTGTTTACTATGTCTTTCTTGTATACCAATCTCAGTCATGACTTCTCCTCCTAATTCATTATACCCCTTACGATGGTATCTTACATGTAATCGGCATATTTAGATTCATGAAACTTACAGAAACTCAGCTGCGGCGACTTGTTCGCAAAACGATTAGGCAAGAACAGCTAAACGAAAGTGTTATGTTTGGTGCCTTCTTGAAAGCCATCAGCAAGAAAAACAAATCCCAAAGCAGTGATTATCAATCACATACACAAAAACCTGATGATAACTGGATGGGGAAGAGTCGATCGAAGTACGAAGCCGCGGCAATTCGAATGCTCAAAGACGCCGGGCTCATGACACCTGCTGGAGCGATCGGCGGTGAGAAGGCACAAGACAAAGAGATTTCCGAACTAAGTGATCAAGATCTGAACGGGTTGATTAATCGTCTAAGGGTGCCTGGATTTATGGATAAGCTCAGACGAAAGCTGGGTAGTAACGTGATAAAAGCAGAACACGCAATTAAATGATAAATCACGATCCTAACATTTCAAAGGTTTGGTTGTCTCCAGCGAAAATTGAGGGCGCTGTAAACTATTTTCATGTATCGTCTAACTGGCTGGGCAACACATTCACACTTACGCCGCGGATTCCTACCGGACCATACGTCGATGAGGGTGGATGGGTCATTGAAGATACGACGACCCCTCGGATTTCCCTGGCAACCTCACTCAGAAAAGCATACAAAGCTGTGAACGCTTCAATGAAATGGGATGACATGTATGTCTATGGAACACGAAATGATATTGACGTTGTCGTTCCGTTTGGTGATACACGGCCACACTCACCCAGAAACCCTTACGGCCCCACATTTAGTCTCTCAAGATATCTCGATTGGGTTGAATCGAAAGGCTGGGACCTTCCAACAGACAAGCAGGAACGAGAACTATTCACACACCTCGTTCCAGATGCCAAGAGAACCGGCGAGGTTTGGGCACTGGAACCAACAGATGTTGTAATTTTGGGTGAGGTACGCTGGAACAAGTTTTATCTGGCCAAGTGGATTGAAGAGAAGGCAAGCAAAAAGCTCGGAGCTGCTAACGAGAAGTGGAAAGATCCCAACTCAATTTTAGACTTGGTGATGTAATTCTCATCTTTACACCTCGTAGAGCAATTCTTTTAGCGCTTGTTTCAAATATTTTTGTCCACCATCCCCAAGAGATGAGAACACTTGCGAAAGAATTTCTTTAACTGCGTCTTTATTTTTAGCTGTGCTATCCTTACCGGTAAATGGACCGTAGTCCCCCGTCTTAGGGTCTGAGAATGCGTCTGGAGATTTATCTAAAAGAGCGTTTTCTGGACTCTTTCTTCTCAAGAATTTGAGATTGAATCCGATCCCTTGTCTGAGACTCTGGGGACATTTTTATTAGTCTCCGGAGGCTGATGAGTCTAGAGATCCCGCCACTGTGCCCTTCTCGCGCGCTTTTACTATTTTTGGTATTAGCGATTTTGCTTTGTTTAGCATGCTCAGAGCAGCGGCCTCTTCCATGTCAGCATAGCTGAGGACAAATGCAGCTATTGCAAAAGCTTGATGGTTGATGTTACCACCTTCATCAACCATCTGGTCGATGGCGGCATATTTTTGTGGACTTACATCTGGATCTAAGAGCTTCTTTAGCATCGGGGGTAGCTTCATACCCTCCAGCTCATCGATATCTAGGTCTTTATCCTCTTCTTTCTCTCTTAGTAATTCTTCGTTAATGATTCTTCTGAGCTGTCGCTTGGTGATTCTCATATCATCTCACTCCCTTATTATCTAGTAAGTATCTGTGGCTATCCAAAAAAAAAACTCAAATCATTTCATATTTGGATAACGACTCTTGCCTGATGCCATCCATTGCTTCTTGACCTGCTTCAAAAGTGAAACCACTTCATCCTTTGGCAGACCCTCGCGAACAGACATGTTCATCAAGTTCTCCAGCTCCTCGTCAAGAACATCCGATACAGGAAGCTTTAACATCTTAGCTTTCTTATAGAATCCAGCCATGTGTGCCTCTGTCTCTGCTTTTGACAGGAGGTATTGTCTAAGACTATCAATGGAATCATATTGGTCAATCATTCCGGATAGCCCTGACAATGTCTCAGATGACTGAAATGCATGCTCGATCTCATGACGGAGGGCGTCCTTGATGTCTGGCACAAGTAAACTGAAATCACGGAAATCATAATTGCGAGGTAATCTTATCATGACCACGATTGCATTCTCGTTTGACCTTCCTCCACCCTCCGGATATTCGAAGCGTCCAGAAACTCCGATCCTTTCTCCTTCTTGCATGCTCACAACAAACTCACCGATTGGGAGCTCGCCGACTTCGGGAACCAACTTTTCCTCGAGGAAGATTAAAGCGTGGCCCTTCTCACTAAAGTAACTGCGCACGTTTTCGTGCTTCAGCATGTTGATGATTTCGCGTGTCAGCGCTGTTGTAATCCGTTCCAGTTTTCGACCGGTGTATTTCTTTTCGATCAAAAGAACATCTGATATTAGCTTCTGGTTTGCTCGTAATCTATTTGCTATCATGATTCCCTACTGGATTGCCACGGATTTTCCCTTGGCAGTGATAGACTTAATTATCGGGGACAACTTGTCTTTTCCCGCCTGCAAGAAAATCTCCACCTTCAGGAATCGACCCTTGACGTTGGCAGCCTTGAGATCAATGGGAAATGTTGATGGTGGAAATGGACCAAATTCTTTAGACCAAGGAGATGTCTTCAAACCAGCCAGTGTATTAGCTACAACATAACGAACTTTGAGATAACCCTTGGGCGGAATTGTTGCACTGACATCAAGCGTCTCCCAAACTGTCGTGGTTTTGGTTTCATTAACTGTACCGCCCCATCCACTAAATCCGAAGACATGTGTGTAATGACCTTTGGGTGCAGTGTAGTTGTTCAATGTGTAGCCTGTCATGTCTGAATACGTGTATGGGCTTTTGCCTACAGGATATTCTCCAATTACTTGGCCAGACTTTGGATCGACCTTGGAGGCACTGGATTTTTGCTGATTAACAGCCCAAATGTAGCCATCATAGTCCACAGCAATTCCTACCGGATAACGTCCAGAACCTAAAGAAAAATGTGCAACCACAGTCAAGGTGACGGCGTTAATCTTGGCAATGGTGCTGGTGCTGTCCAAGGCAACGTAGACATGTCCGTCGTTACTGGTCGCTACACCACGTGATCTCTGATTATGTTGTACTGGGCTCCATTGTCCAGTTACAGGATCATAACGCGATGTGTAGTTATTGGTGTTGGCGATCCAGATTCTGCCGAACATGTCTACATTGATGCCATACGGCGACCCCTTTCCTCCGTGGCCCACTTTGGTAACGGATTTTGTCTTGGGATCTACCTTGACCAACGAGCTGCAACCTCGACCAGAAACCCAAATGGTGCCCTTCTGGTCGATAACTAACCCATATGGATTACAATTGATATTGATGCTGTTTACCACTGCGCCGGTGCCAGGATGGAGACGCCACAGGGTTTTCTTGCCCCATCCGCCAACCCAGACATGATTGTCTTTGTCAACACCAGCAGCACGAATGGTGTTCTCTCCGTTGTCTGGTTTGACAATGAACTTGACACATTCATCAGATCCATATCCCAGAACATTCTTGCCTGTCGATGTGTCGATCTTGCCGTTGCCGTTCTTATCTTTGCAATTCTGTGTTTTGTTGGTGATCTTCATTACCTGACCACCTGATCGGCAACCGACCCAGACATCTCCGTTCAGATCAACTGACGTTCGTGATGGACTGCTGCAACTGGCATAGCGTCCCACCTCTTGACCGGTTTTTGTATTGAGCTTACTGACAACTTTGGAACCCGTGCCTGCGATCCAAATGTGATTCAAATCTACGTTGGCTTTTTTGACATCGAGTTCCAGGTATCCATTCTTGTTAATACCAACTCCGTTGGAGCTCTCTTTGGATGGGTCGAATGCATTGCCGTAGTCTGGCCCATGCTTCTGCTGGGTGCATGCCATATCGCAGGTTCCGCATGTGGATAACACGCCCTCATCGATTAGACCATCACAGTCGTTGTCCTTTCCATCACAAGCTTCCGGGGTTGGCAGCACCTCGCCGTTGCATTCTCCCCAGTATCCTTTCTTGCATAGCCTGACGCCCGCCTGACAAACACCCTTACCAATCCAGGCAGGTTGTCCTGAGTAACAATTGGAAGCTACACCCTGGCAGGTACATCCAGCGAAGTTCGCCGTGGTGCAGTCCGGACAAACAATGGCAAAGCTTGGATTGCTATCATCGCAATCTGGACCGGCTGCGCAGTTTTGACCGAAGCCATCGTTGTCCGAGTCAGTGCATTTAGGTGTGACTGGAATATCAGGCTTGGTAGCAGTGTCTGGCGATTCGGCATCAACCTCCGCCTGGATATCTTCTTGTGGCTGGTTTGTATCTGGCTCGAGAACCTGTGAATCTTCCTGGCTGGCAATGTCCCCTGACACTGTATCCTGTTGATTGACGGTGTCCTGTTCCACTACGTCCGGTGTGACAGGTTGCGACATGTCTGTTTTGATAGTATCGGCAGGGCCGGAGTCAGGTGTTGAGAAAACTATTGGGGCCTGTGATGGCCCGGTCTGTGTGTCGTTCGAACATGCCAAGACTGGCACCAAAAAACACGCGATAAGAATTGGCGCCAGTTTCTTCATATTTCTAAATATCCTTGTCAGAAGGGCTCTTTCGCCCTTTGTATTTCCACGTATCGGTTCAAATACCACAAAGCCTTTTCCAGGTCCTGTACTCTTTTTCCTTTTCGCTTACTTCTAGCAATGTATTTGATGACATTGCCCTCGTAAAAACCCAAACCCCAATCATCAATCACATCGATGACTTCGAACTTACCGGCATTGTAGTGACGTGGGTGGTCAACGCTCGACATGGATTTCGTCTCCTTCGTGCTTGTCCAGCACTTTCTCAAGCTCGCTCGCATATGAGCTGATCATGGATTCTGTTCTCTTACGAATGGAACCTCGCCAACTGCCCCATTCGACTGCAATTTTTTCGGCAAGCGCTAGTTGCGTATCAACTGCAGACAAGTTTGTCTGTGGGTTTTTGCCAGCGAAGTCTGCCAAAATCTCTTGCAAATGTTTCACGTGTCGTTTGTTTGCTTTCATTTCTACCTTACCACCACTGTTTCAATATGGGCTCCACGAGCCCGTTTAATACAGTCCCATGTTTCACGGCATTTTCCAACAGGAAACGCCACACACAGATCTGCGCCTGCGTCTACCATCTTTTGGTTTCGGACCATCTCCGCCCGTGAACCATAAAGTTCAGTCTCGGTTGGATATGTTTCAACATCCAGCCTTAGCTCTTCGGCAATCTTTGGAACAAAATTGCTCGAGCCTGACACCGCTCCGCAAATGATTGTCGCCCCGGTTGGTAACTTGACCAACTCATCCCTCATCTTGTCAATATCAATCCACTCAATCGACCCGGCAACTATGACCCTCATTCTCCCTTGTTCTCCAGTCTCTCTGTAGAAAACACCTTTGCGATAGCTTTTGCAACCTGCTCAGCCACTCGCATGTGCTCCAGTTGGGTCCCGCTTCCAGGACCTCTTACCTCTAAGTAGTGTATCCATGATCGAATTGATCCCTTCATAAATAGCCGGGACTTGGTCAAGCCCTCCGGCAGCACCTTGCGAGCCACTTCTTTGGCGATACCACGGTTAAGGGCTTCATGATAGATGGCCTTGGCAGCAAGTGCGATGTCCACTTGCCTAAACCGCCACCAGTCGATAAGCGCTTGATCATCACTTTCAATTGAGTTCTGGCGGTTCTTGGGATCCTGAATTCTGGCGTCGCTGTACTCAAACACGTGATCACCCAGTTCAGTCACATCTGAATACCGCTGACTGAATTCCTGGAAGCAGAATGATCGATGCCGCAGGATCTGGCGGGCAATGTCCCGAGTGGTTTCAATCTCCAGCGTGACATCCACAAGTTCAAACGGAGACCAGTGACGATTCTTCTTAAGGTATCGAATTAACTTGTCGGCTGAGCCGACATTCATTTGATTGGCAGGATTCGAGACCCGTGCACAATAGGCAATCAGGTCCTTGGCATCTTTGATGTCTGTATCCTTGAGTTTTCCGGCAGGCTGCGTGAACGAAACTAATTCCACTTTCATTAGACAATGATTCCTTTTCTTACTTCGATAAACTCAGCCGATTGTTCGGATCCGGTTTCAATGTAAAACTGGGAGTGTGCTGGTATCTCAAAGTTGGTTCCTATGGTCAGCGCAGTGCAGTGTTCTTTCGAGGATCCTGGTTCAAAATACGTAACGATCAGAGCCCCTCCAAGAATGTAGAAAGACACGTGATCAGTTCCGGCGGACTGGATTGGGGCCTCTTGACTGGTGTCCATGAAGTGATATCGTGCTATGAAATGCTGATTTGTGGCGAAAGTTTCGATGGTATGACCGCCACGATTTTCAACTTTGACTGAATTAAACATGTCTATTCTCCGCCCAATTAATCAAGAAGCTGACAACTGGACTTAGTCGTGGTGGCATCAATTGAGACAACCGGGAGATTGGCACCCATCGATATTCATCGTTCTCCGGTCTTCCCAGTTCTGGGCTCGGCGGCAAAAAGGGTGTCGTATCGGATACCCGATTCCCTATGAAGTATGTTGCTGTCTTGGCTCGCCTGCCTCGACCGTAAGTTACCGATGGAGCAACCCCACGTGTCAAGGCCACATCAACTGGCGTTTCTAGCGAAGTTTCCTCTTGAAGTTCTCTGATGGCGGCTTGTTGTAATGACTCGCCAGGATCAACCTTACCCTTTGGAAAGTCCCAATTGGAATATGCTCGAACACAAAGAGCTTCTGGCTCCTTAGGTTCCCAATCAATCACAACCACACCTGCACTCTGAATCATGGTCTGCCTCCATCCTAATAATATGACAAGGGAGAACCATTTACACTTTACTTGCTGTTGGGTCGTCCTGATTTCCACGTGGCTGCGATATCAGCCATTCCTTGCAGGCCAATGTAAACTAGCGAGATTGCCACAAATTGCTCTCCGTCCAGTTTATCGGCGAACAGAAGTCCCGTCGTGGTTAGCCAGACAAGTAGCTTACGACTCATGAATTTTTCTAGATATCGGTCAGCGAATGATTTGATTTCTGTCATTTCTCTCTCCTAGATGTTATCACTAACTATCTGCCTGGAGAGCCTCGATAACAACTTGTCGGAGAAGGCTTTCGTTCTGGTGCCGGACGTAAGGTTCCCCGCCGTATGATACAGTTCGAACCATATCAACACCTCGAACTGCCAGAAGATCACGCTGGAGATCTCGTAATCCAAATTCAGCATCATCAACAAAGCCCATGTCGATCATGATCATGTTCTTCCCTTCAGGTGCAGCATCACGACTTCCCTCTTGATTTGATGTTACTACATTGGGAATAGCACGAATGTCAGTTAGAATGTCTGTGACTGTTGGCTTCTTTTCTCCATTGACATTGATTCTCAACCTGAAGCTTACTTTGACGACATCAGCATAGGATTCCTTTAGCTGGCGTATTTTGGTTGATAGCTGACTTCCCTTTTGGATCCCACGTCGCTTGGCATCGCCCATGGGTATCTCCAGTACATAGGCAACGTTGTCATTACATCTGCTCCGGCCTGTTTTGGGCTGCATCTGGTCAGTCTTGATAACACGACCCTGCTCATTGAAGAAGACAATGTCCAACGGGATGTAAGTGTTTTTCATGTGAAAGGATGCCGGTTGTCCATCCATAAAGAAAAGCATCCCATCGGATCCGACCTGTTTACGACCCATCAATCCTTGCACACGATCTTTCGGGGTGCTAGCCACCTCCACATTCAACAGTTTTCCATCAATGGTGATTTGTTTGGTCGCTATACTCTCAGAAAGGATTGACTCGACCAGCTGGTCATCTTCCAGATCGAGCAAGATTTCCGGATCGACCGGTGCGTCTTGACGCTGGAGGCTGGTGAAGATTTGTGGTTCATTTCTCATGTTAATATCCTGAACTTGTTTCCAGGTCCCATGGTCCCCAGTGTTTGTACTGCGTTATCTTCTTAGCCATTTCGCTGTAAGTGTATTCATGAACATTGTTGATTGTGCTGATCTTACCCAAATGGTAATATACACTTGCTGGCATCCTGATGTTGCGACCATTTGACTTATCAATAACTGAGTCTGTTTCTAGATCCAGCACAAAACCATGGCCGTATGTCACACCCTCCAGCCCACCCTGGCCGGCGACCTCGGCGTGAACCAGTCGATATCGAGTGGGATCTGAGGCCAGCATGCCCTTCGACATCATAAATCTGCCGGCGGCCTCGTAACAGTCACCTAGTTTTTGCTTCTTTGATCTGGTCATTGTTGATCCGTGTGTGCTACCGGCTTAAATATGCCCAGCTCGATCAGATCATCAAATCTTTCGGGTTTGATCCCTGCGAGATACTTCACCCAGATCATTGTCTCCTCGTGATCGTTGACAAAGGGTTCACCCAGAACAACCCCGACTGATCCTATTCGATGATTGGAGACGGTGCAGCCATCAGATATCGCTGCTGTTGGCCCTGTTGTCTCTCTTGTGTCGTCCATAGTAATACCCATTCAAGCTTTCCAAGAAGCACACAGATCGTCTGGCGCATGTCGAGAAAACTAGCTGGGGTCGTGGACATCCCACTTCTTCTCTCGTGACCAGAAATCAAACGTGGGGGTCATTTTTCCAAGCACGTAAAGGGCAAACATGCTCTGGGCTTGCATTGTTACGTTGACGTCAGGTCCCAACTCACTCTCAAAGTTTCTCATTCCAATGTCTGGAATGTCTCTTGGCAAGTCTACGAACTGATAGATGATCTTGTCTAGGGTTTTTTCGGTGACCTCTTCGAAGCTGATTGACGCCGACATCACCATTTCTTCGCAGGATGAAATCTCAGGTTTCTCTGTAAGTCCGTTCATGATCCATCCCAAGAATCGGTGGATTTGCACTTCCAATCAAGAAACTTCTCCATGATCCCAAAGCAAAAGGAGGGAAAAACTATGGGCAGGATAATCACTGATAACCCTAAAATGAATAGTGCCACCAAAGCTGCCAACAAAATCTTCATCACTCCTCCACTGTCTCTAAATCACTCTCCGGACACCAAGTTCAAAATATCACGAGCTACCGGAATCTTCTTGGGAAGCTGCCCCTTTTTGATTAGCTCCCTGTTTTCCTCAATCTTTCTGCCAATCAGCTTCGAAAACGGCCACATAAAGAAGTATGAGCTTGAGGTGAACTGTTTTGACATCCACTCCTTCTTGGTAAATCTGCCGGTCAGTTCATACTGAACTGCATCTGTTACAGCATAACCACGAAGCTCCCAAAATGTTCGGAAGAATGAGGGCCACGGAAGAAAAAAAACCAGAAATGCCAGGCCGATCGGCCCAACAAAAATCGAAGAGACTGACAGCAGCGCAAGCCACTGTGGGAGCAAATAGCTCAGACGAAACATCAGGGAACCAGCGATTCGCTCGTCATCCATGTGAACCATCTCGTGGCATAGTACTTGTGCAGTGCTGCCTGGATTCTTCTCCATCTTTTCACGTGATGGGAAGTAGATCTTCTTTCCAATAACTGTCACAAATCGAGTCATAAACTTAGAATTGAAAAACAGGGCTTTCCCCAGAAGCTTCATCATCCAGCTTTCGTTCTTAAATTTGATTTGGGCATCATAGTGCTCACTGGCAAACTTCGCAACTCGATCAAAAAGTTCTTTGTCAGAATCCATGTCGTGCCTCCATCTCTAGGTATCTACTCCAGCCTATGACGATTCGTTGTAGTTCCCATTATAAAGAGCTAGCCCAGAGTCGCAAAGCATCTTGTTTCCCTTTTTGTAGTTGCACGGAGCGCAACAAAGGACTAGGTTCTCCCACTTATCCTCACCGCCACGAGACTTAGGAATCACGTGATCCAGCGTTGACTTCTCGTATGTCAAACCCGTACCGCAATACTGACACGTTCCTCTGTCTCGAACATAGAGATTTTTTCGGGTCGGCTTACGTGGTTTGTATGGGCGATTGATAGCGCCGGCAAAAACACCCTTCTTGAACCTGACTGCTGTGGGCATTGGGATTGGGCCGTCAACACAACCAATTGTTTCAGATGGGTGAATATCCACAATCTCAGCCTTGCCTCCAAAAACTATGCTGATGGCGCGCTGCCAGGACGTGATATAAAGCTGCTCAAAGCCTGTGCTCAGAACATGTACGTTGGGCGAAGTTGTGTTCATCGTGATGATATCCTTTGCTTAAGGAGTGCACTTAGTTCGTTTCATTATAGAAACCACAATCAAACTGTTCATCCAAGAAACGAAGCTGGAGGTAAATACTTATGCAGATGAAAGTAAAGCCTTCTTTTCTGTCACTCTATATCATGATTGCCAACATCGCAGATGCCTATCTCACTGACGTCGCGGTGACGAACGGTTCAGCGACAGAACTTAATCCTCTGATGAATTATCTTCTGGGTATTAGTTCCGGAACGTTCTACGTTACGAAGATCTGCATGATCTCACTGGCAGTTGTTCTGATGCTTTGCATCAAAGATAAGCCAGCTGCACAAAAAACCCTCTGGGCTGGTGCTACTATCTACACTCTAGTTCTTTTGATTCACTGTATCGGACTGCTGACGTAAAAATTCATCCAGCTTACAATCAATTTGTGCTAGCTTTTGAGAGCGGCTGAGTTGTTTGAATCGATACTCTAGTTTGGATGCCTGGCTTCGATCACCAACTGCGACACAGACCTCCATGCTGACAGGCAGACGGGCCCGAGTATACTTGGCCCCTTTGCCTGCGTTGTGTCGGGCCAACCGTTTTGAAAAGTCATTGGTGATGCCTGTGTAAAGTGTATTATCAGAGCATTGGAGAACATAGAGAAACCAAGGATTAGTAACGATCGTATCGGTATCTTCCGCCGCTGTATTGACCATCGCCATATCGTCCACCTTCAAATCGATCTGGTTCATCCGGATCTCCTTGTGTGATCTCGTGTCCATCTTCAAATTCAACAACCATTCGGCTAATATTTCCTCCAGGATAATATGCATTTACGACCGGACCATGTATGGCAACCTCGTCAGGATATGTGGCTCCCAAATCACTGTAGTCACCGTCATCTTGCTCGTTCACTAGAACAACTGCTTCATAGATAATCTTTTTTAGCTGCTTGCGTGTGATTTTCATACTAGCTCCTCAATTAGCAAGGTTAAGTATCTTTATCGAGACCGTTTCGCTTCTTCAACATAGAGCTCTGTTGTCCTGACGTTTCTCAAACGTCCATCGTCTAGCTTAACAATAGCCATTGCAACAACCGGTGGAACACCACCAACCATCAATCCGGCGCCCGTGTTCTCGTAGTTAATTGACTCAACGATCCCACAAATATTGGCATCCAAAAATGCCCTAACCCTGTCTCCCTTTCTAATCTGTGCCATTATGCTTCCCCTGTTTTTGCCATCATCAATATCTTCGTCTTGTCAACAACTTCTTCTATTTCCTTCCGGAGTTTTTCACTGTGGTTTTCAATCTCAGACTCTTTCAACTCATCGAGCATCGACCAAAGCGATCTATTCTCATCCTCGAGTTGTTCAATTAGCTTTATTGCAGACTGGATTGCCCGTCGTAGCTTGAGTGGGTTCCTGCCTCTTGCTGCAGATTTCAGTCTACGAATGGTCGGTCGTTGAATCATATGGAATCTTAGTATGCAAGTTCCAAAACGTAATCAACAGTCTCATCCCAGGAAAGGGCACCCTCGCGCCAGGCGTTGTACCACCTACGGATATCAGATTCATCAGCTGATATTGCATCATCACTCAAAACATCTGTTTCAAGGCGGAACTTCCAAGCAGCAAATGATGCTCCTCGGGGAGGCTCGCCTGCGAAATCCGTATTGATGCCGGGTGACCCCATATCACTGGTCCGAATGAGTTCCTCTCCGGTTTCCCAATCTGTCACTTCTCGAATCAGTCGTCGGAGTCGTGTTTTTGTAATCTTCGTCTTTCTTTCCTCAAGGCGTCTTTTCACTCTTTCGTAAATATTGTGGTGCTGGAACCTTAGCAGGTATTTCTTGATCTTTTTGAGCAGTGTACGGGTGAAAGCCGCATCCGAATGATCGGAAAAGAATTCATTGAAATTATATCCAAAATCCACTTGCTTCGCCAAGTTTTGAAGTTGTCCATCTCCGTAAGTCGACAGCAATTCAAGCGATTTTTCCACGCCAAAGGCGACTGCGAGCCTTTCAGCAAATTCATGACCAAATGCATCAAGTTCAATATGAGAACCCAGGTACTTGTCACGGCCTGCTCCTGGTTTCGGAATTAGACCCCAGTCTTCGTAGTTCTTTTTAGCCTGGCCCCGAGTGATGCCCATGCTTTTTGAAACGCGGTCATACTGCGCGTTGTGGACCAGTTCATGACGAATTGTCTTGGCAATGTCAGCAGCAACCACATTCGGGTCCGGATTGAAATCCTCTAGTGACTCAATTGCCAGCAACTCAAGTAGAAATCTATCCTTCTTTCCCGTGAGTCCTGCACTGGCAGCAACAACAAAGCTATTGGGATCTTCATTAACGATCTTCAGCCGCTGTTTGTCTGTGATGGAATCGCTATCCAGAGTCACAACAAATACGGACACGGGCAATTTGTTACTTCTGAAGAATTCTTGCAATTCTTGTTGCAATACTTGAGCTGCATCTGTTTGGAAAAACTGGCCGCCATAAACTGCGGAGCTACGAAACGCTGCGTCTAGATTGTCCTGTTTCCAAAACTGAGAATCTTTGATTGCATCTTCTAGGCCGCCATACAGGAAGCGCTTCATGGGCAACCGATTTGATACTTGCTCGTGCATAACAACCTTGACTAGCCTGTCTTTTTCTTCTCTTCTTGCTTGAGCAGCTTTTTCACACGGAGCTTAACGATCTGCTCTTGTAAAATTGCACTTCTCAAATGAGAACGAACACGGCATCTAATCTGCTTTTTAGTCAACATCTCAATATCCACTACTTGTTTAAGTCATGATACGCAAGGTATTTGTTGACTGATTGCAACATTGCCTTTGACTGGGAGATTTTGTGCTCACACCAGTGCGGAACTTCTCGTGCACCGACAAGACGACTCTTCACCTTTCGGGCATCTGACATGATTTTTCGCAAATCACCCGAGAATCCTTCAGCCACTGGAGACGTACGTGTGTAGGGTTGCTCAGGATACAGGCCAGCAATATCTTCGTCTGGCGTGTAGAGATTTTGTGCTCGCATGCGGTATTGTTCATGCTTGGTATGACTAACGACTTTCTCCGCCATGTACAAGTCGCAGCCATGATCGCGAATCAAGTCGGACTCATTGATAGCCAACAGTTCAGTCAGTTCAACCGGTCGTAGCGGAGCCTGGCACAAAGCTTTCACTATAGCCAGCTCTAAATCCTTCTTAGCCTCAGACAATAATCTTCGTTTCTTGCTCATGTTTTCCTCGATGCTGATACTACATATCTGTGTCAAAGAGGTTTTTGCAAGGTCGGGCTAATCAAACTTGATCTACACAAAGCTCGTCTTCGAGTAGGGACATCACCTGGTCAAACTCATTGCCCTCATGAGGCTTGAGACGAGCCTTGGCTTTGGCTGCAGAAAGTGCTGTTCGAAACACCTTAGGTGACACACGATCCTTGAAGTCAGCCAAGACACACTTCTTGTCTTCTTGGAGTGTCTTGATCTCGTTCTCGATCTGCATGTATTTCTCGAACAGGGCTTTCACATCATCGTTTGTCATCTTTGATTTCCTCAATTGTCAGTGCGACAAAGAACGCTATGCAGACCAGAAAGTTGATCAGTGCAATGTCGTTCCTGTCAGTGATTACATTATGAACAAGCATCACAGTGTTCAAAGAGATTCCCACAAAAAGCAGCCGCTTTCGGAGTTTATTGAATCTTTCTAACACTGTCCTTGTGCACCAAGATTTGGGTTTGTGTATCGATCATGGCAACTACGAAACTATCACTTCGTTGTTCTACAATCGTCACCGGTGATTCTTCCTTAAGAAAAATACGCTTTGGATTCGTTGTACTTGAACTCAAATAGGCACCAGGAATCAGCATACACAAACTTCCATTACTTGGATTTTGATTGCTTTTGTTCATACTTTGGTGTCTTCTTCTTTTTCGGCTTGGGCTTGAATGCCGGAACCGGTTTGTCCGCAGATACAACTGGTGTCGCCACCTTAACCTCTGCCTTCTTGCGCTTCGCAAAAAACTCTGCCAAGTTGGCAGGTGCATTCACCGGTCTGCCTGCAAAAAACTTTTCTGCCTCTTCCAGCGTCGTAATACCCGCCAGAAACTTCTCAAGCGAAATCCTGCGCCGTTTCGAAAAATATTCCCATTCCATCAGTCTTTGTCCTCATTAAGCAAAGAAGCAACACCCAATTGAAAGTGAGGATTTCTCGCAATCTCCATGAGCTGTTCATCACTTATACATATCATGTTGTTGTCACAAACAGGCTTCGCGATTTTCTTCATTGCTGACAACAGCACATTGCGGGCATTTGACGGCCCAATCTTGATGCCAGCTTCAGTACAGGCAACAGCAATCTGTCGAAAGTTTTTTGCAGCTTCAATCCCAGAGATGGAACAGTAACCATTGTCAAACTTCTTTCCTTTAGGCATTGTCATTTTCGTCGTCCTCAGTGTTCAGGCCAAATCGCATCTTGATGATAAGACGCTCTCTGGGTGTTAGTGATGCCATGGCATCCCGCACGGTCTTAGCGAGTCGTGCGTCGTCAATCAATTCATCGGGGCTCTTCTCACCTGATGGCAGCACATCCTTCAGCGTTCTGCTGCCGGAGTCGTCCGAGTACATAGGTGTATCAAACGACCTGGGACGGGCGGCCGACTGCCGCAATGACCTCAGTGTGTCTGTCGTTGTGCCAAACATCTTGGCAGTTTCCTCATCTGTCGGTGACTTCCCAAACTCCTGCAAGTAATCCTTCTCAAACTTCGAGATCTTAAAGAGCTTGGAAAACGTATTCACAGGCAGTGCGATAGGCCCAACATTTGATGCCACACACTGTCGAATGGCTTGCTGAATCCACCAGTAGGCATAGGTTGAAAACCTGAACCCTTTCGACCAATCGAATTGATCGACTGCTGTAGCTAAACCAATTAGCGACTCCTGAAACAGGTCATCGACATCGATCCCACGACCAGTGTACTTCTTGACAATACTCAGGGCAAGTCGCAAGTTAGCCCGAATCATCCTATCTCTCGCCGCCATGTCACCCTTCTCAATACGCTTCGATAGAGTTACCTCCTCCTCACGGGTCAAAAGTGGTTCCTTAGCAACGTGATTGTAGATGCTAAATGATGTATCGCTCATGTGCTCTCCTTATTTTCCAAAACCGCGATTCTGCGCTTCGACCTGAAGATAGGAGATTTCCTCTTCAGCATCCCGCGTATCATCACCGTTCCTTCGGATTTTTTGAATCAACCGCTTCAAACTGACAATTTCATTGTATAACTGATTGTCTTCCATCTCCTCAATTTGCTTGTTGTTATACATCGGAATGTTGTACTTCATCTTCTATCCTGCTCCTACACGTCATCAAAAAACGAAGCATTGGACAAGACATCCTCATCCTTTGCTATTATACACCCAATTGACAGCAAATTACACGCCACAGACAAAGAATGTTCTACTGCGGATACAATAACTGTGTGTGGGTCCAAAATTCCTAACTCAAACATGTCTCCATACTTGTTGTTCTTACCGTCATAACCACAAGAATCGGGGATTCGCTTGACCTTCTGTACCACGAGATCCGGAGAGACATTGCAGTTTTCTGCGATCTGGCGCAGTGGCGATTCCATTGATGACAGGAAAGCCTTGGCACCGGCGACGAATGCGTCAGTTGAGCTTTTCTGGCGGAAATGCTTCTCAGCTTTCTTTTTCGCACGCGTTAGAGCGACCCCGCCGCCTGGCTGGACACCTTCTCGAAGTGCAACCCTCGATGCATGCAAGGCATCATCGACTCTGTCTCGGCGCTCTTTCATTTCAGACTCAGTGGCACCGCCAATCTGGAGCACAGCAATTCCTGCGCTGAGACGTCTGGATCTACGGTCCGCAATCTTCTTGTCATCAATTGTTGCAGCAGGATCAGTTAGAACCTGTCTTGTGTGCTCTTGCCTTTCTTTTACGTCATCAGTTTGCTGTGTACCAAAGAGCAACGTCGTCCTGTTGGTGACTGTCACTTTTTTCGTGCTGCCCAATACTGTATCTAGTTCTGCACCAGACAAGTTTCGCTTGGCGTCAGTAACAACCTGGCCACCAACCAGAGCTGCGAGATCTCCGAGTGCTGTCGCACGTGCAGACGCAAACTCCGGTGACTTGATAACACATACCTTCAACTTCGCCTTGATACGATTGAGCACCAAGGCTTGCAGTGCCTCGCCGCCGACTGCGTTGCAGATAATCAACAGCGATCCACCAGTGGCAGCAATCCTCTCTAGAGAAGAAATGATAGGTGCCAGTGACGAAACTTCGTCATTGATGATAAGAATGTCAGGATCTTCTAGCTCAGCAATTTGTCTGGCTGCATCGGTCACGAAGTAGGGACTCACATATCCCTGGTCGATGTACGTTCCGTCAACAATGGAAAGTGACGTATCATATCCCTTCGCTTCTTGAACTGACACAGCACCGTCCGGACCGACACGATTGATAGCATCACTGATTAGTTTACCAAGATTTCGGTCGCCGTTCGCAGAAATTGTTGCCACATCGATCAACCTATCGCTTGAAATCTGGACGCGTGTCTTTTCAAGCTCGCCCAAAATAGCGTCAGATGCTGCTCGCATTCCACGAAGAACATCGGTTGTTGCATGACCTGCTGCGATAATCCTGTCACCCTGGTTGATTATCTCGTGGGCCAAGACAGTGGCGGTTGTTGTCCCATCACCTGCGACCGCTGCCGATCGTTGTGCTGCTTCTCGAACAAACTCGACACCCGCATTCTCATAAGGATCTTGCAGTGAAATCGCATTGGCTACAGTGACGCCATCCTTTGTTAGATGAGGAACTTGCCCGGCCAAACAAATAGCGACAGTCTTGCCCATGGGACCCAGTGTAATTCTAACTGCGTCTGTCAGTTTTTCTACGCCGGCCAGCAATTTCTTGCGCGCATCGTAATCGAATAGCATATCCGTTTTCATCCGTGGAGCACCCTCTTGTTACCCTCGTGAAGCAGATCCGTTGTTCTTCCCAAAATTCGTGACGATCCAGTCTCGGCATTTGTGGCGACCACCAGATCGCCTGCGGTTGTGACGTATTCAGATTCAGAAACCAAACCCTCTTTTCGAAGACGTTGCAATTCAACATCTGAGATCGGGCCATTGCCCTTAGCAACTAACATATTTTCCTCCAGCATTCGTAAAGCTTTGAATCCAACCTGGCCATGCCTTCCCGGTCATCGACTTGAACTCCCGTTGTGAGAACTCTTCAAAAAGCCTATCTACAAGGAAATCCGATTGTTCGACACGTAAACCCTTGATGGGAACATTTTTTAGTTTGATGACAGCGTACGAAACATCAAAAGCTTCGCGGCGGCCTGGCTTTGCAGCCAAGAATGCATCTCGTACTTCATCACTGGCACACAACTTGTCAGCTGTTTTTGCCCCTACACCAGGCACACCAGGCACACAATCAGTGGCGTCACCTCTAAGTGCTTTCCATGTGACGTAATCGGCATGCTTCCACTCCGGGATGAAACTCTTCTTGCGAGGATTCCAGAGCTGGACCTTATCCGAGATCAACTGAATGAAGTCTGAATCTGACGAGACAATCACCACATCATCGTTTGGGTGCAGCACAGTTGAAACATGCGCAATAACATCGTCTGCTTCGAAGTTAGGATGCTGGATGTACACAAATCCCGTTATGTTCTTGACGGTCTCAAAAACCTCAGCCTTCTCGCGATGAAATTGTGAATCATCTAGGCGAACTCGGTTTCCCTTATACCCTTCCATCAGCGCCAGTGATTGCTCAGGGTTCCCTTCGTCAACCACATATACGATACTAGGTGTGTGTCGTTTGATTTCACCTAGCAACATCCTGAAGAAATTGAAGTACAGCTTGTGATCTCCCTCACCAAATCCAAATCTGGCACGATGAAGCATGTTGTGTGAATCAATAACTAAAACTCTCATCTAAGTGCCTCAGGGATATTGACCCGTGCCTTTGTACCGTCAGGCAATTCAACTACCATGCGGTCGTCTTGTTCGGTGATTTTTAGGTTGCTAGGTTGCTCAACATCGCTCTTTGGCTGAAATGCTTTTGCACTTTCCCTTGCCAACGCAATCAATTGTGTGATCAGTTCTGATGCTGTTAACAACAAATGTGATTCAGCCTCTTCCGGTGATTCAAAAACATGACCCTTGATCTTTTCAATGCAGTGCTTCGTGTTAGACGTGTCATGAACGATATGCTGGACAGACACGCCATCCAGATTCTCTTGCGTCACTTTCGAAATCACCTGGACTGGTGTCACAGATTTCGTTGAAGTCATGACCAGCCACAAGACTTGTCCTATTTTGTACATTAAGCTTCCTCGAATTCGTAGGTAAAGTTGATGGGTGTGTCAGTCCAATACTTGATAGACTTCAACAGCCTCTCGCGGCGCTTGACAGCTCGATCTGAACAGCTTTCTAGCTTTCGACGGAGCTTCGTGAGCTGCACCTCGTTCTTGTTTTTCACTGCGCCCCATAGAATGTTGCACTTCGGATCTGCCACATGTTTCATCATGCTCGATTTTCCCCTGGATGAGAAGCACGGAACTGAGAAATCGTCTGTTGTAAGACCAATATAGTGAAGGACGACGAATTTTTCAAATCTTTTATCAGCGATGACGTAAAGATAGTCAAGCGATCCTTTCTTCTTCAGTGTTGCGTAATCTGTCTGAAGGCTCACTGACCCACCTGAACCTGATGGCGTCGTGATCTTGCACTCCAACTCCTTGTCTAGCTCACCGATAACAATATCAGGCTCACCGGTACGGCCATTGTTGATGACATCCTTGTAGTCTTTGCTCAATGCATCTGCGAAAAATCGCTCTTGGACAGATGACATTAGCACATTTCTTCGACCGGAATTACCCATCAAATCTAGATCGTAATTGTGATGAAGAGATTGAAGATCTGCATGAAATGATTTCATACATCCCAGTGCTTGTGCCACGTGTTCACGAGTGATGTACAGCATATGTTATTCTCCAGATCGTGAAATGATCTAGATACATTATAACACACACCGAGACGTTTTACACGCTAAGAGCAGTCCGGATCTTTTCTGTTATTTTCTTGCCTGACTCTACTGCTTCCATAAGCGGCTGCAGTCCCAAAGCTGATCGCACCTTATCGTACGTCACGGCGTCCAGGTTGTGCTTCAGCGTGTCAGTGTTGGCATATTGGGTCAGTGTGAGTTCAGTTACAGGCAGATCCTCACCGTCTGGCCCGGGTTCAATCTCTCCGGTCTCTCGGGACTCAAAGATGAAAAGCATTTTGGGCATTTCCTCATCATCGGGTACTGCGATAAATGGAATGTGGCTAGTTAGCCCGTCACCGTCCTCTTCTTCGTAATAAATCTCTGGAACCCACTGTTGTGTTGTCATCAACTTCTCCTAATTGCTGGCCTTGGCTTGCGCTGTCGCAAGTGCCCGTTGAGCCTTATCGTAATTTTTGCCAACACTTTCGTAAATCTGCAACAACTCTTTGACTGCCGGAAGATCAGTTCGTTTTTTTAGCTGTCCAAGTAGATCGCTATCTAGACTCACCTCTTCACGGGCCGACTTGATTTCCTCCATTAGCTTGATCAAGCCAGGCGACTTCCCATCTCCATTGACAGCTTGCTCATTGAAGTCTATCTTGCCTGTGTTGAATGCAGTTTTCTCAGCCTCAGCAAATACAGCTGCATCATCCATCGCATCAGGTTCCACATTTTTCGTCTTGGCTAGCTTTGCACGGAAGTCATCAGATGCTGCCAGTTCTTTGGCTTGCTTCTCGATTTGCGACAAGACGCCACTCAACTCTTTCACATCTTCCGCTTCGATGATCTTGTCATTGACACTTTTCGTCAATACCGATTTGAAATCTTCAGGGCTGGTTGCAGCAACCAAGAGTGCACCCACTTCCATTCGACCTGTTGATTCAGCTATCTCCTTAATGATACTTGTGTGGCCCTCAGCTAAGTCAATTACTATCTTATTGAAGACATCGTCTAAGCCGGTGTCAGCCATAAAACTCTTCAGCCAGCTTTCTTCACTGGTCATGTCGTATTCTGTTTCCTGTTTTTCTTCTAGCTCTTTTAGAATCGATCCGGATCTGGCGTGGTTTTCCCCGAAAAAAAGCTTTGACAGCTTGTCCAATGTTTTTGTTCCCTTTTTGTCCTTGTCGCCATCTATGACATTAAGAATGGCATTCAGTGCACTTTTTTCTGTTGGCATTCTTTCCAGCTTGTTAATCAGCTGCGACCACGTTTCGCCAGCCATGACCTCAGCTGCTACCTTTCCAGTGGTAATGCCAGTGGCTAAGCCAAGCGATGCAAAATAAACGCCAGGAATTAGGGCAAATGACAATAGCGGATCTGCAGTTTGAATTGCTTTAAGTGAGTCACCTATGATTGGATTCCACAGCGTACGCAACTTGTCTCGTCGCTCATTAAACTTGTCTCTTTTTTTCTGCAACTTATCCGGGTCCCACGTCAAAAGCACGCCTAGCATAAGTCTCGCAGAGTTTCCAATATCCATGGCGGTAAGCTTGAGGGCTTTGAAGACATCAGAAAACGGCTTAACAAAAGCACCAACAGCTTGCGATCCCTGGGGTGACCAACGCTGTTCAACAAGATGACGTTCCCGCAGCAACTTTTCATACTTGCGCCTAGCAGTTAAATAGCTAATTTTTGTCTTGTAGTCTATTGTCATGTGATTTCCTCATAGCTCGGGGATAAGTATACACAAGGAGCGAAGAAAGTGAAGACACTTGTAGTATTCGATTTCGACGACACGCTATTTCATAGTGGTGCACGAATCTTGGTTCGTAAACCATCCGGGGATGAATGGCTTTCAACACATGAATACGCCATCTATGAGCCTGGCGATGACGACGAATTTGATTTTTCTGAATTTGCAGCATACCCACCTCGTCCCGAGCCCATTGTCCGTGTAACGCGTGCACTTCAAAGTGCTGTTCTTCGATGGGGAATAGAGAATGTCATTATTCTGACCGCTCGCGGCTACCCAACACCGGTTGAGGAGGTTTTAGAAAACTTCCAGATGCCGCCAATTGAAGTCGTCGCAATAGCATCCTCAAACCCAGAAGACAAAGCTACTATGTTGGAAAATCTGGTTACTGAGGTTGGGTACACACGATTAGTGTTGTACGAAGATAGCAAGCCTAACATTGCTGCTATTCGGAAACGACTCGCTCCGATTCTTGGTGACATGTTTTTCGCATATCGTGTGATCCCACGAGGCGACGATGTTAGAGTGAAGAAAGAAACCCGCTAAAGAATTCCTGACATTCGCAAAATTCGGGAGCTAGACTTCATGTCTGACTTGTGGTGTGACTCACGAACAACTGTTTCTGTCAATTCTCGTTTTGTCAATTCCTTGTTGACTTGTCGAAGCTTGCGTCGCAACACGCTCAGGACACCGTTGTAATATGTACGTGCGTCAGTCCGTCTGCTTTCATTGTCTCGTGTGTAGATGGCATCTTCAATACGATTTTCCAGATCGACACGGCATTTCGTGCTGAAGAATTCGACGTAGCGGCCGTCCTGTCGTCGATGCTTTCCAGTCTTCTTCTGTTCAATTAGGTAGATGACATCATCATCGTGGTCGAGAGGAAACATCAGGACGCTCCAACAACTATTGCTCCGTCGCTATTGGATTTTTTTGACTGCGAGATCTGTACTTTCGGCTTTTTCTTAGGCGTCTTAGTTACTGCGCCAACATCGTGCGGTGAATCGGTTAGCTCACCAGCTGATTTTGTACCGGCCAGGACCTGTGCCAAGCTGTTCAAATAGATCAGGACTTCTTTTCTCTCTTGACTGTCAAGCTCATCAATATAAGCCTTCAAGTTTTTTCTGACCTCTTTGTTTTTGATTGACTTTCCGCCTCGCAGTAAGTTGATGTTCTTGGCAATAGCTTGAAAATCAGGCTTCTTGAGCTCTTCAGCTGATGGGTTTGTCAGCTTTTTTGAAGTTGAAGTGCCAGGCACTGGATTTTCTCGTTCCTTCTTGGCTGATCTCTTAGCTAGTTTTTTTGTAACCTTCTTGGGATCACCCGACAGCTTGGAAGCATCCTCTTTGTCCGGTTCTTCAGCATCCTCATCCTCAGCTTCTTCAACGTTCTCTTCTTTCTTTTGCTTGGTTACATGGAGGCTATCACGACTCACCATTTTTGCCTGTCGTTTTTGACGCAGGCGCTCTTCTTGATCGAAGGCACCACCAACAGCCTGCTCGACTAACTTTTCTAGACCATCGAGGAAGTTCATTTTATGTACCGAATCCTGTTTGAAGCTTTCTCTCGATACAGCTTCTCCCTGTCCCTGTTTCCACAGGCATCTTCTGCGACCTGCAGCTTCTCTTTTCGCTCTTTGTTTTTGAGCGCTTTTTTCTCGATATCATCCATAAATTTGTCGAAGTTGAATTCTTGCATAACTCTAAATATCCTCCAGTCTCTAAACGCGATGTATGAAAAGCCGAACCTTCCAAACGCCATCCTCACAAACAGCTGCCGTATTATTGATAGTGAGTGTGGCACCAAAAATGCTAACATCAAGCTCGTCCTTGATGTCGAAAAAATGATGAAGGTGATATTCCGGTGTTTCAATTGTAATGTAGTCTGGAAATATGTCCCATCCAATCATCTTAAACGGAATGTCGATACCCGGCACTTTAATGAAACAAAGCTTCGGAACATCATCTGTTCGTTTTTCACGCAAATACGAAAGTCGATCCTCGAGTTCTGAGCTCATGATCAGCGTATCAGAGTTCTGTTGATTTGACATCGTCATAAATTTGATCCACCTGTGCAGCCCACTCAACGTCCAGATCAGTCACACGTTCCAATACTGTTGTTGATACATGCGCTAACACAGCATTCTTTTCCACCAAGAGCTTACCGTAATGACCCACTTCATCTTGCATCTGCACCACGTCCTCTATGAAAGATAGCATGGATATTGATGATTTGAATCTGAACAGTTTGCGAAGAGATTCAGGGTTGTCATTTCTTGTCCAGGTTTCTTTCGTAACAGTAATGGGCAAATCTCGGCCTGGTGCTTCAGTCAGCAATCCGGATTGTGGTTCAAAATACTCGCGCATTAGTGAGGAAACCTTCATCTTACCTCATGTCGCCAAAGCCGCATCAACGTCTGGATCTTTAGCTGCCTTCTTCAAAATGTTCATAAGCTTTCCCTTGTTGAGTTTTGCATAATTCTGCAGTGCATGCTCAGCAAAGTCATCACCGCCTCGAGCAATCTTCTGGAGTGCTGCGAACTTGTTTGCAATTTCATTACCCAGTTCTCGTGCACGGTTGGGTTTGATCTTGCCTGACTTCACCAAGGACTGCAGCTTCGCAACAATGAGTGCATCACTTCTTGGAACAATACCAACCAACTGATGGATCACTGTTTGATGTGCAGCTTTTGGGACGCCTATCGCATCAAGTTGTTTTGCAAGGGCTTTTCGGCTAACCTTCTCAATTTTCTGGGCTGTTGGCATCATTATCGCGTGGAACAAAAAATACTTGAATGAAGGCAGCGTCGAGACATGCTCTTTGGCTTGTAACATCTCAGCAGCATCTGATGCGTCGATCAGCTTTGCCTGCTCAAGGAGATCGATATACTCTCCCATGGCAAACTCAATTATTGCATCGAGCTCATCGTCTGGTACGTTTGAGAAATACTGCATTTGAGATTGCAGTTTGTACAGCAAGTTTTTAACACCACTCGGGCCTGCAAATCCAGTGGCTGCAGCGATGTCCTTCAGTGAAGTCGGTTCGGTTGCCGGCACGGCCTCCTCTTCCTCGTCTTCATATTCCGGGCCAAACTCATCATCAAATTGCTGCTGAAGGCGTTTTAGCTCGTCATCACGCATAGTTTCTTTCAGTATCGCCAACACTTTTTTTCTCAAATTTGCTTCTGTCATTTCTTCTTCCCCACCTACGTTTTCAAGATTTGATTCGGCTGATAGATTCTCGAGTGCATCTTGACACTTCTTGTAGAATCTCTGAATCTGGTCATCCGGCACGTCTTTTGCCAACTCAGCAACTGCTGCTGTCAACGTGCGAATAGTATCTGGCGCCCAATCCGGGTCGTCAATTGGCGGTCTATCAACCACAAGCTGTGTTGCAACCATTTCGGTTGGAACAATAGGCGTTGTCTTCTCAGCTCCTGGACGATCAAAAATTCCATAAGCAACGTCACTATGAACACCGCCCGATTGGACAGCACCCAAACCGTTTTCTGCGATTCTCTTTTTTGATCTTTTCGATTTGCGCTTTAGGCGATACCTTTTCATGGTACTAACTATCCATCAACGCACCGTTTTGACAATATGGGCGCCGCCAACAATAATGCCTGCACCAAGTACGATGCCAGTGCCTACAAGAAAAACCGGCGATTCATACCACTCCTTGGGCAGATAGTTCTTTCTCAGGAATTTGATCTGGTCATTTTTGACCTGGACTGTCTGGGTGTGCATTTCAGACAGAGCAGAATATCGACCCATCTGGATGTCCATGTCACGCTTAGCATCACTCTTGGCCCTGGACACTGCCGAATCCAGCTGGATCTTGGCAACCTTCTTATCAATCTTCGTTGATTTCTCGGCTTCGATCCTGTCAGCAAGTTGCCTGTTCATAAGCAGGCCGGCAAACGGAGCTTTGTCACCTTTCTCCATCGATGAAACCTTATCACCCGGGGCTGCAAAAACCACTGCCGGCAAGGCCATTATGCCAATCAACAACACTGTAACACAACACTTACTCGTTCTCATCGTCAGCCTCCACAACCTCGGCACCAAACGTGATACCAAACCGACGTGCCAGCTCGTCACCTGAAACTGAATTGTTATCCTTTTCTCTGGCAACAACTTCATTCCTTGCAGATTTCAACTCACGAATTTCTTTCTCTTTGATCT
>Ga0209756_1000939_pt1 | contig 27686 bp, 33 predicted proteins | sample ETNvirenome_6_85_FD_184071 | JGI IMG/M metagenome (GOLD analysis project Ga0209756, IMG submission 184071) | Marine viral communities from the Pacific Ocean - ETNP_6_85 (SPAdes) (version 3) | ecosystem: Environmental > Aquatic > Marine > Oceanic | place: Pacific Ocean | collected 2013-06-19 | reverse complement strand
TCAATTTAAAAAAAATCACGAAAATCAAAAAGAACTTCTCGCCCAAGCACCATAACACGTAATAAAAAAATATTAACACACAAAATTTCACATAAATATTCAAAGATCTAACTCAACCTACTAACTAACAACCACACTGCTTTGAGATAGTGAGATACTCCGACGCCCTAATATCATTACCCTTCTTGGACTTGGGATAGGTCAGGGTGAAGAAATTCTTCTTACCAGCAGCACAACCCTTACAATAACCATTATCTACCCGCTCACCATCACACTGATATACAACCCGACCCTTAATCCCCTGCTCCGAGGTGTAAATACTACCATATCTACCACCCTTGAAAATCTTTGCTCCAAGGCAACGCTTCTTATCCTTCGGGTCTTGAAAGGTAGCACCCTTACGCACGCAACTCCGCCACGTCTTCTTCACCAGATCTTTATCCAGGATTTCACCCTTGGTGAGGGTCGGGTGTCCCGCTGGGGTTTTGTCCCCCTTCTTATACAGGCAGGCGTTTTCTTCATAGCACTTCTTATCCGCAAGGTCTTCAGCGGTAGCATAATTCTTGGGGTCTTCATAATCCTTCTTGGCGTCCTCCTCCGTGTTGGTAGTCCAGTCAGGGTGCTTGTTGTCCTCATCCACAGCACGGCGCTTACCCGACCCCTTCTTCTTGCCCTTCTTGGTCGGTGAAAACTCCGCATCAACCTCCTTCTTCATCCGCTCCAACTCCTTCGCCCACAACATCCGTCCAACCTCCTTAGCAACCGACTTGGGCGTTTGCTCCTTCTCCACCAGCGCCTTATACTCCTCCATTAACTCCGCTCTGAAAGCGTCCCTCTTGGTGTTGAAGGCAGTCTCCTTCTTCTGCTTCAGGGCATCCTCTTCGGTTTGTGCCGCCATAAGAGGTGCTACCGCCATCTGGTAGAAGGCGCTGATTTGCTTTTCATCATCACTGCCCTTAACGAGACCCCACATACTCAACACGCCCTCCGCCATCTTGGACTCCATCTTGGCGCACGCCTCCTTCATCTGCGCTCCAGTTAGGGTCGGTGCCTCCATCGTGGGTTGCGTTTTTTTGGGGGGGGGTGGGTTTATTGCTTTTTTTTGCTTTTTTTGCTCTGGTGTGTATCCTTGTTTCTTTACTCATCCAAATCCAAATACCCGCTCAAATTTAGATTTTTAGGGCGTCTCCACAGGATTGCCCCCCCCGCTGGGTTGCGTTTTTTTCCAAAGTCTGGGGTAATCCTGTGGAGACTACCTGAAAACCCAAACTTGAAAGTTTCTATCTCCTCTCACCCCCAATAACAAACTCAGGCAAAATAACGCAACAAGACCTTAGCAAAAAAACGCAACCCAAGATGGACGCAACCCTCTGCCGCCAACTCCCCAACGAGGTAATTATGAAAATAATAAACCTCGCCACCCACGCTGCTAATCAGGCATACCATACCAGTCGTGTTGAATATTCCAATGGACTGAAGGTGTGGGTGCGCCCGTGGCGCAAGCGGGGTGGGCGGGTCATCCACTCCGACCGACGCTTTAGGATTAACCCACTCAAAAAGGTTGTTGAAGAAATTAAATCCTGTGAAGAGCGCGGCATCCAGTGCTACCACGAACTGGATGGGATGATACAGGCGACGCAAGCGGGTGGTGCCTTTGCCGCCATCCACCCTAACTTGGTGTCTCACGTGCTTAGAATTCTCGGCGGGCATCGCTCTATGGTGGGAGAGGCGCCACCATTCAACCCCTACCGCTTCTCCTCCTACATACTTGCCTTCTCAAGGCGTCACGGCGCTACCACTCTGCCTGACCTGATTAAACCTGAATAATTATAATAATTAAACAAAACCAAAAAAAATACAAAAAAATAGAGTTAGTTTTTTTTTTGTCGTTAGACAGAAACCGACATAGAACCATCTTGATTGATGTAGAAGAGAGCATCCGCGAGGACATAGACATCAATATTTTGGGCGTGAGCGGCAGCACCTGTGTGTTCTGTGATGAGCGAGATAGGGAGGGAGCGGTCAGCGGTATTAACTCCTGACTCAATAGCAACCTTCTGAAACGCTTCAAGGTCTAACCCGAATGGGGCAAACTTATAGTTATTATTCGTGCCTGCGCGACCCGTCCCATCTGTGTAGAATGTAGCAACGTGGGACTCACTACTCAAACCAAAGCGAGAACCAGTGTTGCCCCACGCCTTCTCTAACTCCATAAGCATCTCTGATGCGTTATTAACAGTGATACCACCCGCCGCTCTAACTGGGGTAGGAGGATAGACAACCGACCCTATCTTGAGTTGGTAGGATGAGATGTGCGCGGTAGTGCCTTGACCGAGGTCGTATAAAGCGGAGGAGGCACCTGGTCCGTTAGCACCATCAACACCACGAAAGGTGAAGAAAAGAGATTTCATACTCTTAACACGAGCAGGGACATTCACAACATTATTGGTCGCATTCGCCCCGTATTGACCCGAAAAGTGGCGGTAGGTCTGACCCGCAAGAGTTAAGACACCACCCGAGACTTCTTGGAGCATTCTTAACTGCTGTGAAACATCCTGTCCTACTTCAACAAGGTTAGCAACATAACGGACATCGCTAATTTCGTAAGGAACACCTCCACCCGTTTGACACAACGCAGTGGTATCGTTCTCTAACTCAATCTCAATAGTTAGTGGAGCGGACATAAGCATTAAGGGGACGAGTTTGTCGCAGTTCATTAGACCCGAAGTTAGGGGGATAGCAAATCTGTAAGAGGCACCCCCAACAATTAAATCATCAGGATTATTACTTATACCCGTATTACGACGGGTAGAAGCAGCATCTGCTGCCGTAGCAGCAATCGCCGCCTGAAGACCACCAGCGCGTGCTCCATCACCACGGATACCTTCAGTGAGGGTGCGAGTCTTCTTGTGTTCGGCGGTAGATTGACAAGGTAGGACAATAGCACCCATCAATACGTTATAGTTCTGGATATCCTCTAACACTGTTCCAGATTGTTCTATTCTTAACCGCTTAATGAAGGCGTGACCTCCAGCGTAATCAAAACCACAAGTTTGGACCGCACCCTGTGTGAAGGTAAAGACGAGGTAGGAGTGCTGGGTATCTAAAAGAGCATCCGCAGATAGGTCAATACGGATGATGTTAGCAGCATTAGACGCAAAGGTAGCACCATTCGTCGGAAAGAAGGTGCGGCGACGAGATTTACTCTCAACGGCGAGAGGTAAGACATCTGTGTAATCTAAAGTTTTTGGTAAGACTCTTTCAACTGACATTATTTTTATAACTTAACTTAGATTATTTTTTTTGCTTTTTAAAAATCTTAATTTAGGGCATCATCAAAAACTCCAACTCACAAGAAATAGCAGTTTGCTGGTGGTCGTTGAGACCAGCACCACCATCAACACCACCCGCCTTTAACCATATTTGGTTATTGGTTATAGCATCTTTTAAGGTTATAGTTAAATTTCTACCGAATGGAGTTGCTCCCAATAAACCTTCTTCTAATATATCAGCGTCTGTTTCATAACTCCAACAAGGTCTGCGTTGAATTACAACTGCTTCTTGCCCCGCAACAACAGCATTCACACCACCAAACCTTATCTCTGGAGTCCCCTCAATCTCCATATTCTGGTATGCTGCCGCCCCCCCAAAATTACTCACCGCCAAACAAGTATTAGGTATGGTCTTACAATATCTACCACTACCCGATACGCCTGTAGTCGGGTTGGCAACTATAGGAGCAGTAGCAAACTGCGCCCCGTTGTGTTGCTTACAAGGTAGGTTTGTCTCAATCATAATCCCCGCACACGGGTCTTCTATTGTTAGATTTGCTGCCGCTGCTGTTCCATTACTAACCCAAACTGGATTCATCCCTCCTCCCGTAATCTGACCTGTCGCCACAACATTGTTGTAGGGACCTGCTATATTCATTAAATTAACAGACCTTAGAAGTATTAAACAAGACCTATATTTATCACTGAAAGCGATATCACTTGGAGGTGGGATACTCCAAGTAAAAGTTCCACCCCCCAACATATTCGCAGGGTCGGGGCGAGTAACTCCTGATAAACTTAACTTAAACTTTCTGCTTTGATATTTAACGCTATCTTTGCTATCCATTATATCTTTATAATATATATATATTTTATTTCCATAACTCATCCATAGTTGCTTTACTCATTCTTGCTCTCTCCGCTCCTGTGCTTTGATGAAGACCTAACTGCCCCTTCTCCTTCATCCCCGTGACTGCCTTTGCTCCTGCTGCTACACCTCCTGCGACACCCGCTGCGCCGCCCAACACAGCTGCTAACGGCGCACCGACACCTGTTGCTGTTAATCCTGCTGCTGCTGTTGTTAATCCACCAGCAATATTACCTGATATATCAGCAATATCTTCACTACTATCCACAACCCGCTGAGCGCCGTATTCCACGTGTTTTACACCCGCCCTCGCCGCTTTTCCTGCTACCTTCTTCGCAAGTTCAGGATGCTTTTGCGCCATCTTCATCCCTAACCTAACGGGGTCAGTTCCAGTTGCCGCTCCAGTTATTTTTCCTGCTAATCCTAATGGTGCTAATAAGAAACTCATAGTATTTATATTACTATAGGTTAAAAAAAGTTTATTTTAAAAAAAATCATCTTAATTACGTCTAACTGCCCCCTTTAAAAAAGCACCAGTATGTCCCGATGAGAGAGCAGTTTTACCTGCGACTAAATCAACTTTACCTGCTCTTAAATCCCCAGCGTCCATCGCCATATTCGCCCCTAAACTACTTGCCGCTGCTCCCGCACTCGCCACTTTTTTCATACCTAAACTATTTCCTATCTGTTGGAGACCACTCCCAACTCCACCAATCTTTGTTGCTAATGGTTGAAGTTTATCACTAATTTTAGTCCCCATTCTGTTATTCACTTCTCCCATCGCCTTGTTGGTCGCCCAGTCTGTTATGAAACTCATTATATACTATACTATATTTATTAGTTTTTACCCTCTTTATTCTTCTTAAACTCCTCATAGAGTTTTTGTTCTATCTCTAATCTTTTATCCGTTGGTATCTTAATTTTTGGTGTTTCTATAAAATCAAGTTGGAGTGCTATACTCCAATCCAATCCATTCAAATCTATTAACCTATTCTTTCTGTCAGTAAGTCTTATATATATCACGTCAATCATCTTAATCTTTAATAACAATTGATGAACTGCTCCATCAGTTGGGTTAATAGTTATTATAGAACCCCTTTCTCCTTCAACTGGTATCTTTGCGAGGATACTACTAAACGCTCCACCCGTTCCACTATCTTGAACTGAGTGAGAAGATAGATTTGTCCTAACGAATAGGGAGTGGTTGTGTGCCGACATATCAATAGAGGAGAAGTAATTAATATAAGGTAATGCCCCTGTTGTATCGTCTCCAGTAAAGTAATAAGAAGTGCTATCACTTGTGTCAGCAGTCGCCTGACCTGGAGAAGCACCCCCTAAACTCCAACCCCAAGTAAAAGCATCTGCCGCCCCACTACCATTATCATCAAACCAACTATCCGCCATCAACCCACTTAACTCAAACCACTTCATATTATCAAAACCAATCTCGCTGTGAATATCATCAGTATATTCACTAAAAGTATCGGGGTCTTGGGTTAATCTCAAAGTTAATCTACCACCACCTCCAGCAGCATTATATCTCCACTCATACTTATTCGTTTCAGGGTTAAACCTAATGTGGAGTGTGCTTCCAGCAACCCACGAAGCGTGTGCCTCTAACTTTTTCTGTATCTCGGTTATCATAGATATAGCAGTATAATTTCCTGGACGTATATAGATAGTATGTTCTGTTGCGCTGCTACCACTAACCCCACTCGCAGTTATACTAAATCTTAATTTATCGTTAATGTTTCTTCTAAAGTTATAGAAAGTATAAGGGATACTACAATGATGAAGAGACATAACTATACTATGATGTGCTGGGACTGCTATAGGTTGTTGTAATAAAAATCTATAATTTGTGGTAACGAAAGATGTTCCAGGTGTCGTTAGATTACCACCCTGTGCTCGCGCATCTTCAGAAGAAATAAATATTACCCTGCTTGCGCTTGTGCTTGTTTCTGCTTCTGCCATTATATATCTAATATATAAAAATTAAGAAATTATTAATTGTCTCCTTATCTTCTTCAACTCATCCTTCTGATTATCTGTTAAGGTATCATCCTCTTTCAGTCTGGTAGATATATTCGTCGCGATGTTTGTATCTCTCGTTTTGTTAGCAAGGGCAGATTGATGGATTCCCATAAACTCTTGATAGCGTGGTCTTGCCTTAACCTTCTTTGTCTTTGCTCCGCGCGCCGTCTTCTTATGGTGTCTAACTCCGTGAAAAGCGTGTTCTCTTGCTGCGCCTAAAACCTGTTGTCTATGTTGTCTATATTCTTCTATATCTTTAGGGGCGGTAGGGTGAGGTTGATATCCAAAATTACTCATTATATTATATATAATATATTAATTTGCCGCACCTCTTTCTCTCCAATCTTGCGCCGCCCTATTGTAATCATAAGTAGGTTGTTGTTGTAATCTATCTACTCTTAATAAATCACGATAGTATGTTGGTTCAGGTTGGGCGAGGCGACGGGCGCGAGTATCGCGTCTGGCGATTGCTTGCTCCGCGCGTAATCTCAGGAGTTGCCCCATAGGGTATGACCCCAAACCACCACCCCACCCCTGAGGCGCGTCCTTAGCATCAATCCGCGGTTCAGGATTATTCTTCTTCCAATCGTGGAGCGCGTGGTGTATCTCCTCGTGGTCCAAATCCTGAGATTGGAGTCTCTTAATCTCCGCATTCTCTTTCGTCTTCCATTCTCTATATTCTGGAGGTGCGTGTTCCATCACCCATCTTTCCTCCTCTCTCTCCTTCCGCTCCTCCTTCTCCCACTCATCCTCAAGAGGTTCTCCGTATTTTGCCTCCCACTCGTGCTGGTCCAGAAGGTCTTTTAACTCCTCCTTCGTCAAGACCACCTGCTCTTTCTTCTTACGCCCTTTCCCTTCTCGTCGTCGTAACTCTCTCTCCAAATCTGTTTCGGTTAATGCTTTTGTCCCTTCTAAAAACTCTTCTCCTTCCCATCGCCTCGGCAAGGTCTTACCAAGTTCTGCCCGTAATTCGGGAGCAAACTTTTCCTCACGAGCGACTTGTTCTTTTCTCACCGCTTTCACCTTCTTAAGTTTTCGTCTAACTGCTCTCTGTATCTTAGTCGCTGCTTTACCCTGTTTCACTTTCTCAGTTCTACCACCCTTACCTCGTCCTCCTGTTCCTCCTTTCATCACAACTCCACCATTAGTTTTCTTTCTCTTTCTTACCACCTGTTTAGAATCAGTTGGATTCATACGAAATCTTAATTTCCAGTCTTCCTCTGGTATAGTCATTATGGATTTTCCTATACCCTCCATAAATCCATCCTTACCTACAACTATCTCTATTTTCAACTTGCCTGATGGTGTCTTACCAACTATTTGATATCGTGTTTGTCTATCTGGTGGTAACCTTGTTTTACCATCTTGATGAGTCGCTAACCACGCACGTGTCCCCACAGAAACAGATTTACCTTTTCCCTTAGGTTTGTATGTCCTTACCATAATTATATATAATGGTTATATTTAAATTAATACCTTATCGGCATCTCCTTAAACACACCTTCCTCTTCGCTGCCTGTTGTGGATGACGCATCCCTTTACCACCACCCTTATGACAACCCGCTTCACACTCCGCCTTTGCTATCTGCGCTGCGTTTGCTCCAATCATCGCTCCAGGTTTAGGCAGCGGGCGAGCACGAGGGTCATTAGGTTTAACTCTCCCTCGTGCCTTATGGTCTGCTAACGCTTGAGCGCCTCCGCGTGGGTCGTGAGCGATTGTTGCCGCCATACCTGCCGCCGCCATACCTCCTCCCGCCGCCGCACCTGCCTTCGCACCCGCCTTCGCACCTGCTTTGAAACCACCACCACCTGGTTTCAACTTACCTTTTATACCACCTTTTATCGCACCTTTTGCGCCACCTTTTGCTGCTCCCGCCGCCTGTTCCGCCATCCACGCCGCCATCTCGGCGCCACCCGCATCATCCACGCGCTGCGCCACCTCTTCCTTAACCTTCTCCGCCGCTCCGTGCGCTAACTCTTTACCCTTCTCCACAGCGGCACCTTTCCCGCTGTCGTAACCTGCCTTTACACCTAACGCTGCTCCACCAATTGCGAGAGCACCCGCTCCTATCTTAAGACCTAACCGAGCCCCGCTTTTGAGTTTATCACCGAGTTTTCCCATTATCTTTATAATAGTAGTTATATAATTTTAATTTAGGCGACAACTGCTTTAGCAATTGAATTACGACCATCGTTTGCCATCATCGCTCTCGCATCTCTGGGTGCTATCTTATGAGTCCCACTCTGTGTGTTATGAGGACGATGGTTTGGTTGAGCGGGATTACCTCCCATAGACGATAGAAAATCTGTCTTACCTAAATCTACTCGTGGTCTATTAGCAGAAATAGCGTTTGTTGGATGAACGATTTGGTTATGTCCTGTGTGCTTACCAAGGTGTTGTCCCATACCACTGGTTTCATTACTCGCCCGAGTTCTTAAATCTCTCTGTCTTGACCCATAAACGTCTGATATACCTTGGACGCGGTTTCCACTACCTCCTCTTTCGCGGCGGTGGTTGAAGGAGGGTTTTATCTGCTGACCCATACCCATACCCATCGGTCCAGACCCACCAAAGGGGACGGCACCTGGTCCATAAGGTCGGGCGGGTTTTATCTGAGGTTCAATCCTATCTACTCTCGCGTGGGTGACTGGCGCTGGTGGTTTTCGTTCTTGTCCTCCAAGAGCGTGTATCGCTGTTCTACGAAGAGAACCCATAACTGATTTCTTTGCTACCATATTTTTATAATATATAACAGATTAAAAAAAATATTAAAAAATTATCTTATTACTTTACTACTTTACGCACTGATTTAGGTTTTTCTTCTTTTATCTTCTCTTTCTCTTTCTTAGTTTTCTTCTTCTTCTCTTTGGGTTTCTTTATCCTTTCTATCTTATTATCTTCTTTAACCTCTTCTATATAAGGTGGTGGTGCGTCTTCAAAGTGTCCTCCAAACCCCTGCTTTCTTAACGCGGGTTGTGGTGTTATATTTCTTGACGCGAGTGAGTCCGACCTAAAGTTTAGAATCATTATATACTATTCAAAGATATTAATCAAACGGGACTTTGAACTGACCTTTACTAACCTTAAACTGCTGCGATTTATTCTTTCTTTTATTCTTCGCTTTCTTTACATCAGGTTTATCTTCTTGACCCCAAGTATATTTCGCAATCACCTCATAAAACTCTTCAGGTAGATTAGGATGCTTTTGTCTATACCAACACACCCCTTCCTCAACATTCTTAATCGCACAATAACTTGCGGGTAAGGTTTTATCTAATTTACCCATACCTACAGTATGGTTATCATCCTCCTCCTCTTTCTTAACAACTATATCATAATCAATTTTATCTTTATCCAACCACTCGGGTAGAGTGGGTCTTAAATCTTTATTGGTGGCGAGTTCATCTTTATTAATAAAACAATAGTTTAAACGACTATCGTTGCTAACAATATACTTCTCAACATTAACTCTATTATCCATTCTGGTTGCTTCGCTTATAAAAAAAGTAATATATTTATTTAGAAATCCTAACCTTTGAACCTCCCTTCGGGCGACCCGCTTTGTGTGCTTGTTTGCCTAACTTGTGGCGTTCTTCTTTTGTGCCTTTACCTCCTTTCTTACCTCCACTACCACCTTTATCACCACACTTACAAACCTTATGACCCTTGGGACACTTACAACCTTTTTTAGGTTCATACGCTTTACGAGCAGTTTTTCTAACTTCTCCTTTCTTTGTCCCACCTTTCTTCTTCTTGATAATACCTAATAGCAGAGCATCAGGTAGTTTGTCATACTGACCCTTAGTTATAGTCCCATCCTTATACGCTTTCTGAATAGTTGGATTTTTACTCGGCATCTTTATATATAACTTAGATTAATATTCTTCTATCGCCGCCTCTCTTAACTTTTCTATATCTTCTTCAGGCAGTGAATCAATAATACTACAACCTCCACTCCCGAGTTTCTTTAAGTTATCTATCTCTTCCTGAAGTGCTTTTATCTTCTTTGTTTGTTCTTCTGCTATCGCTTGTAAAAACTTATTCGCAATTTCAAGTTGCTCTATCTGTTTTTCCATTATATATCTATATAACTTATTAAAAATTAGTTTCTAACTAATCAACAATTTGTAACCTGGTATGATAGACGTCGTCCAACTCATCTATCCCTGTCGCCAACCTCGCCTCCCACGCTTTACGTAGTAACTTCTTCAAAGTTGGTCTGTGCGCCTTAACAAATCCTCGGTGGGCGCGAGCGATGTCCGCGGGACAGGCAGGATAACTTATGTCCTTCCAGTCCATCTCCCCATAAGGACCTTCGCTCCAACCTCTATCTCTCCCCCTCCCCCGAGGTGAGCGAGGTAAAGCACCTAACTCCCACTCCCAAGGTTCGCGCGCATAGCGACCGATGGGTGAGATTCCCCCCCGTTCCGAGTCTCCAACGCGCGCCCTCTTACCCGCATCCTCTTCTGCTCTCCCTATCCACTGCCCCTGTCGGGCGTAGCGCCACGGCTCCACCCCCCGCGCAATTTCCCCTACGAGTTTGTCTTCCCAACCTTCTGTAGTTAATCGTCTCCGTTGGATATCACCTCTCGCAATACTTTGAATCTTAATTGCTGCTTGTCTCTTCTTAACTGCTTTTTGAATCCTATTACTAACATCCCCCAATCTTAATAGTGCGTCAAGATTGCTTCTACCTAAATCACTTGCTACTGGATTGAATTTCCTATGACCTGCTATAACGTGTTCTTGGATTTCAGCAGGAGTGAATTTAGGTAATTTACTTTTCGCTATCTCTACTTTCCTCTCCAAGTCCTTCCGACTACCCTTAGTATAAGGATTCCAATCACTCTTTCTTGCCTCTTGTTTTGTCTTAAAAATCTTATCTGCTGGTGGTCTATACTTCTTCTTACCCTTACCATACACGACCCCCTTGACTAATACACCTGAAAGAATTTCTCCGTGTTTAGTCTTGAAAAAAACGTTATCTCCATCCTTAACCATTATATTATTGTAGTTATATTAAAACCAAGACTTATCTTCTTTTTGTTTCTTAATCCTTATGTATTCTCTGATAACAGATATATCATCCTTAATCGCTTTTATATCACTCATTAAGGCACTCAAATCTCTCTCCAATCTATTAAGGATTTGGTTATTTTGATAACCACTTTGATTATGACAGATAATACCTTTTGTATTATAGGTTTCTGCGGTAGGGCGAGGATCCATTATAACTTCTAAAAGAAAAAAATATTAGTTAAACTCTAAAACGCACATCTCCTCCTTCTTCTTCTCGCCGCCTGCGCCCAGACTCAATCGCGGGGTCTATGTATCCCACTCTAACTACACCTTCATCGTCAGCAGGGGCAGACACCGCTCTGCTTACTGGTTCTTCTTCTTCTTCTTCTATCGCTTGTAATTCTCTTTCAACCACAAGGGTCTCATCATCTAAGAGTTTCATTAATCCCTTGTGCCCGATAGTTGAACGACCACTAACATCTGCTGATGTCCCCTCGTGTCCCTTTTCTCTTTGAATTACCCACCTATCCACCGCAGGTTCATAACTATGAATAAATCCTCTTTCTTCTTCAACGGGTGCTCCGTGACGTTTCACAGCAGACCTAAAAGAAGTGAACCCCCTTAGACCCTTCCTCCCAAAATCTCCCGATACCCATAACCTCTTACCTTCAAAAGCATCAGTTGCTTTATACAAGTCGCGTTCTCCTCCTAACGATGTTCTAATAATAGTATTAGACTGCCGACCTGCTGCTCTTAATAGTTCAAGTCTTTCTCTCGGTGTTAGGTCTGCTTCTTCTACTGCTTCCGCGGTTGATCCGCGCGCTCTCGTTATATCCTCCTGCGCCTCTTCCTCTAATACCCTTAAGCGGTCAAACTCTTTCAATAATGGTGGGTCGCTCTTCTCAAGTTTCGCCCTAATAACGTCAAGAGAAGTTAATTCACTTCCAGGTCGCGCAGACTGCCAATGCTTTTCTCGTTTAAGGTCGCCGTATCCATATTTTGTCCTTAACCTTTTCTTAACTTCGCGTAATTGATCCTCCTCCTCATCCCCGAATGGTTGCTGTTCGTTCGCAGAGGGTAATGGGATACCTCCTGTTTGTTTGAAAAAAGATAATTCAAAATCCTGATGAAGTCCCCCCACCGCTCCGTGAGTGGGGCGAACCCAACCTAATCTACCAGTCTTTTTATGTCTAACTATATTACCCCATCCATAACCACGGGGTTGTCGCTCGGGAGGGACTTGAGGGCGTGGGCGCTCCCACTCGGGTTCTCCTCTTATGAAAGGTTCCGTCTCGGGTTCCGCCGCTCGGGGTGAGGGTCTGACTCTCGTTTCTTCTCGGACGCGTTCGCCACCATACTTATACCAATCGGGTAGGTCCTCATACCTTCTACCACTTCCCTTCGCGAGGCGCTCTCGCTCCTCCCTCTTAGCAGGGTCTTCTACTGGTAACTCAGGGGTAAAACCTTCAGGGCGGGATATCCCACGCGCCGCGGTCTTGGGTCTCGGAGACTCCGAGACTTTGCGGCGCCCGAGTGTTATCCGTGGTGAAGAAGGTTTGGTGCGCCTACTGGAGATAGGTTGTTCGGGTGGTCTCCAGTGTGGATTCTCTTCCATCCATCTCCTAATATCGGTATCTGTGAGATTAGTCCAGTGAGCGATTGCCGATGGTATAGGTAAAGTTGTGCCCTCTGGTTCTACCTCGGGTTCGGGTTCGGGTCTGGCGCCACCAGGTTCTACCTCCACGCTCTCTTCTAACTCTCTACTCAAGCGCCTCCTTGACGACCACACCTCAGGGGTAGGACTTCGCTTGCGTAGGGGTGATGGTAATCCTCTAATATAACGAGATATTGATTCACCACTTTCTCCTCCTAATATATCCCTCCGTTGTGCGTCTAAGAAATCTGAGTGCTCTTCGGGGTTATAACCACCTTCTATTAACAACGCGCGTGCTCGTTGGTTATATCTCTCCCACGCCTCGCTCGTTGTCCCCGACGGCGTGTAGGGGTCCAACTCCAACCTCATACCCTCTACTTCTCTTACAGGAGATTCTGGTCTGAATCTGACTTGTGAGCGGTGTGTTCCTGTTCTACTCTCGTCGGCGCGAACCTGCTCTCTTGTGCTCGGTAGTCGGGTCTGTCCTGTATCCATTATCTCCTGCCTACCTCTTCTAATATAATCACTTATACCACCGAGTCCTGCCGTCCCCTCAGCGGGCAAAAACCCAGTCCTCCTAACTTCTGCCTCCCAATCGTCTGCTCGTTGTTGTCTTCTCTGACCTTGAGTCGTCCAGTCCTCCTCCTCCAATCCAAATACACCCTCACCCGTAGGTTCAACTACCGCGGGAGTAACGACAGGAGGTTCTGGACTGAGGCGAAGCGGGCGGTCTGCTTGCTGCTCTGCTTGAGGACGAGGTGTTAAACGTATTATCTCTTGTGCTAACTCTGTTTCTCTCTCCCCTCTCGCCGCTCTCTCTGCTTCTAACTCTGCTGCCTGCTCCAACGTCCGCGCGTGAAGGCGTCCCATCTCTGCTCTAAGCGCACCAATCTCAGCATCACTTGCGCGCCCCGCCTCCGCTGCTCTCTCTGCCTCTTCATCAAATCTTTCTCGTTGCTGCCTCATCATATCTTCTAACTCCTCTCCGTGCCTACCTTCTAACTCCTCCATCAACTGGTCGTGAAGTGCTTGAGGGACACGCGCTCCTCTTACAACTTCCCTCCCAAACACTCCTCCACCAATCGCTATATCTCCTCTACCAGCGCCTCCTCCACCACCATAACCCGCTGCTATCCTTGCTGCTACTTCACCAATACCTCTATAAAATTCACGAGTCTCTCTCGCCATTCGCGCTTCTCTTGCGAGGTTTGCTCTATCTATTAGAACTCTCTCACCTGCCCGTCCTTCTTCCCGCGCCATTCTTGCTTCTTCTAACTCAAGTCTTTTTTTAGATTGTTCTAATGCTATCTCCCTCAAATCTCTCTCTTTATTTATTTGTGATTGTTGATGGATTCTTAATATTTCTTCTGGGTGAATAGTTTTCTTTCTTTTACCCTTTGGTTTCTTACCCCTACGTCCCTTAGGTCTTATATAACCTCTCCTTGTCTTCGCTTGATAGATAGCAGTCTCAGGCAAGATAGGGTCATCAGGTCGTGGATGTTGAGGCGCTGTTTTAAATACAACTCTTCTACTCATTATAATAATAATAGATATATTTAAGTTTTATTGAGTTTCTCAATCTTAATCTCGGGAGAGAACTTGAACTTATTATTCTTAAACTTGTTTTTTCGGTTGATTGAGATATCACTAACCTGTTGATAAGATAAACATAACTCATCACAAATTTCTTTGAAACCCCAATAGAGTTTGTCGTGTAAGACATTATCCTGAACTGATACGACGCATCGCCATCTATTTCCTCTTTCTTTAGTCATTATGATATTAATATATATATAATATTCAATTTTCCTTTAAATAATTTATTGTTATTTTAACAAATTACAAAGGGATTGATTGGTATATCATACAATACTCTAATATATCTCTTGGTTTAATAAGTCCGTGAAAGTAATTGGATAAGACTGAGGATTTTAATCCCATAACTTTACTCATCTCATTAATCGTATTAAATTTCATAATCTTAAAAATATCTTTTTTATCTTTACCTTCAAACAGATAAACATACCAAAAGTTCTTTTTCATTAGTATAATAGTATATTATAAATTAATTACTTTCAAAATACACGCTGGGTAAGACCCACCCGCATAGATATTGTTATAAGTTGAAGAAGTCTTCGCATAAGGGTTGATGGTATAACTACTCCCAATACTTAAACCTTCTAAATACCAACTCATCACGATGGTTTGTCTATCGTGTTCGTCAGCGTAATGGATAAGTCTTTCTGTGTTTCTCGTCCCAGTTCCAGACCCTCCACCTGTTCCGCCACCTCCACTCCACTCATTACCACTACCATCACTCAATCGTAGATAAAACCACCGATTACCTGATGAAGAAGAGTTAAAGATTTGGAGTTGAACTTCAACTGATGTTGTTTTAGCAGTAAAAGAGTTAGATAGATTACCACTAAAGATTTGTGCGTAAGAAGTTGTTAAAGAATCAGTATCAAGAGACGATGGGTCATAGACATCAAACACCAAATAAGGTTTAACTTTTTCAGGATAAAGGAGGGGCATAAGGTTAGTTGCGGATGTTAAATCTATATAAGTCGCAGCAGTTTCATCACCTGCTCCACCTCCTCCAGTCAAGGTTGTCCCACCACCAGTATAAGTTATACCAGTCATACCTGTGATAGCAGCGTCTAAATCTATCTCATCAGGATTGGCGGAGGTATCAATAGATATATTATTACCTCCAGCATAAGTTGTATCTGTCGCTGTGCTGTTAATAGTTATTGCCTCACTCGCGTTATAAGTTGCTACTGGACCTGAACCACTAACAAACTGAATATCTGTCCCTGCGGTTAAGTTAAATAAATTAGAACCGAGAGACACTCCTGATATAGTTGAGTTTGCTAAAGCACTATTAGGGATACTTGATAAATCAATCTCCCCACTTGTGATTACTAAACCCGAACCTGATTTTAAATCTGCTGAAAAGGTTGTCCCAGTTAAATCTAAACCATCTCCCGCACTATAAGTTGTATTGGTCGCGTTAAGAGTATCAGCAGTCGTCGCATCCCACGACCCCGCCCCTGATGCGAGAGTTAAGTTTGTCCCCGCAGTTAAAGCGTGGTTCAATCCGTGCCCGTGTCCCCATTCTACAGGTTGGTCTGCTCCACCACTTACAATAACTTGACCTGCTGTGCCGTCGTTAGCGGATGTTGTTAAAGATATATTATGTGCTATAGATACATCATCAAAATTACCAGTTCTTAAACCAGTTGTGCTACTCATTATATAATAACGATAAAAAAAAATAACTAATCAAAAACGACTATAAATAAACCTCTATTAATTTTCAAGATAGGATTAAAGGTGGGCGTCCAATTAAGTGGGGGTCTCCCTCGTTTCTTATAGCGCCCTAAATATTTCATTATACAATAGTCAAGATAATATTACATAGCATCCCACGCATCAGGTCGGCAGTCATCATCACTCTCCTTAACACAATCCTCACACTTGTGAGGTTTATCACAATCAGCACAGAACTCCTCATCCTTCAAGTCCTTAATCTTATCTTCAGCAAGTTGTAGGGTCTTCGTCAATCTCTTAATCTCCTCCTCACGCTCAAACAGGATATCACCAAAGTTGAGATTGTCGTTGTTGTTCTTATCAACTAACTTTTCATACTCCGCGGAGGTAGAACCCAAGGAGTTTTGGGTTGATTCAAGTTGCTCCTTGAGATACGCAATCTTCTTGTTGTTCTCGTTCTCCTTATCTATACATTCACAAACCTTGTCAATAGTCCAATCATCAGGGTCATCACAAGTTAATGCTCCTTTAATCCTGAGGATATCCTTTTCAGAAGCATCAAACAAATCTCGGTTAGACTTAACTACCTTCTTGAGTTCTTCATTCTCCTTCTTGAGATACTCAATCTCCCTGATATAATCACCCACCTCATACGCCCAATCTGGCGTCCAACCATCTTCGTGCTTCATCTGTAACTTGAGGTCTTTAACCTGCTCCTCCCAATCCTTCTCCTTCTTTTCATAAAAGGTGTTAATTTTATCCAAACACGCGAGATGTTCTTTGGAGGCGATATCCAGTTTCTCGCGTAGTCTATCAACCTGCTCCTTGAGTCCCCCAATCTCACAGGTGATATCACGAAGACGGATACAATCTTTGTAAGGTCCGTTGAACTCGGGACCACCGAGTGCCTCAACCACCGCATCCTTGAAGGTCTTCAGGTCCTTCTTCAACTTCTTAATCTCATCATTCTTCTCACCGAGGACTTCACCAAAGTTGGTAGCACCGAGAGGTGGGCGCCAACGATTCTTGAGTTCTTCATTCTCCTTCTTGAGTCCCGCAATCTCCCTGTTGGTGTTATCCAAGAGGTCATCAAAACACTTGATAGAATTCGCCTTTAATTCGTTGAATTGCTTCTCCATATACACTTTGTCTGCTTGGAGTGTCTTAACCTTCTCGCAGATCGGGCAGATATTGCCCTCCAATATCTCAACCTTCTCTTCTGCGATAATCCTATCTTTGATGTTGTCCTCCATCGCCATAACAACACTATCAATACAATCAAAGTTTTCGTCGTCCTCATCCAACCAGATTTTCTTGATGTTATGGATTGTTGTTTGGAGTTCTTTAACCTCCTCTTCAAGTTCAGCGTTGCGGGCGAAGTGGGTTGTGAGGCGAGCGTGTGCCTTTTCTAATTCATCATTCTCCTCCTTGAGTTCTTCAATCTTACTCTTGAGTTCAACATTCTCGTTATGGGTCTTGGTTTCTTTCAGGAGTAGTTTGTCGTATCTATCCATAAGGTCGCTGTTGATTGAGGCGAGTTGGGGGTCAGGTGATAGATTCATTCTTTACCCATCCAAATCCAAATATTCGCTCAAATTTAGAAATTTAGGGCGTCTCCACGAAATTGCCCCAGGTTGCGTCCCTTTGCCTTAGTGGGCGCACAGAGTTATTAGTGTTCTCCATAGTTGGGAATAGGTTTCATTATTAAAAACCACAGGGCAGTTATCAACTACGAGTAGCAGATAGTTAATACAGGCAACACTACAATTCTGATAACTACAAGTATCAAGTGTGTTGTTAATCACGGATACTAACATACAATCAATCATTATTAATCAAAGGAGATTAAAAATTTACCCCGTCTAACTGAGAGGATAGTTTTAGAGGGTCTATCCGCTTTGCGGATATAGTTGTAGTATTTGCCCCCCTTTCTCCACTCGTGTTTGTGTTTCTTATAATATGCTTCGGTCATTATAGTTTATGTAAGATATTATCGTAAGTTATTAAAACGATATTAAAAGATTTATTAAGATAAAGGAAGGATGAGTGAAGTGGATACTGAAATTGAGGCAAAGATTATTGAGAAACAACCTGACGAGGAGGAGGAGGAGGAGGTAGTGATACCACCTAAACCTAAGAAAGAGAGAACTCAAGCGCAGAAGGATGCCTTTGAGAAGGCACGCAAGAAGAGGATGGAGAACATCCAAAAGAAAAAAGAAGATAAGGCAAAAGAACCTAAGAAACCACGGGGGAGACCTCGCAAGTCTTTACAACCTAAAGCAAACTTAGTCAAGAGAGAGAACTATCCTCGTCCAGTTCAACATCAACCACACCCCGCAGTTCAACACAATATCCCTTATCAAGGTGTTGGAGGTATTCTTGGTGGTATGCCGCCAGCACAATACTATCAACCACAACCACAACCACAACCACCACCACAAGTTCATAACTATTATTATGGGTCGGCAGCGCCACCCCAGAGGGACGCCGCACCACCTATCCCAAAAGATTTACCAATTGTGTCGTCGGAAGAAGACTACACTTCTTCAGAAGAAGAGTATGATGTTACGCACCAGCAGGTAACTTTTGACAATCCAACCGACGCGAGATATTATGAAGCACCACCTCAACCCACTATGAAGTATAGATTTGGTTAGTTTTTTATATTATCTTATATATATAATGGCGGAAACCAACATTAAAGAAGTAGAACCTGAGAAAGCAATTATAGTGAATAAGTTTAACTTCACCTGTGATACCTGCGATTCAACTATCCCTAAACCTCTACCTCAACAAGGTGGGTTTGCGTGGTTGATAGTTGGGAAACCGAGAAGCGGTAAGACTAACCTATTACTTAACTTAACAACAAAAGCACACAAGAACCTAAATAGAAAGTTTGACCGAGTTTATCTATGGTCTCCATCACTTAACACGATGGAGAGTAATCCTTTTGAACTTTTACCAGACGACCAGAAGTTTGAGGAACTAACCCTTGCTAATCTCACACAAGTATTAAGTGAGATTAAGGATAGTAGCGACAAGGTGTTGTTTATACTTGACGATGTGATTGCCGATATGCGTGGTAAGGGTAAGGCGCAGTTAGAGAACAAACTTCATAAGGTGTTCTTTAACAGACGGCACTTGGCGGGTAGAGGTGGGTCCGTATCTATACTCGGCACTTCACAAACCTATAACAAGATTGACCCAAAGATAAGAAGGACAGCATCCCACTTAACTTTCTTTGAAAATAAAAATAAGAAGGAGTTAGATACTATCTTTGAAGAAGTTATCTTAATCCCTAAAAAAGAGTTTTATGATGTATTAAGGTATATCTATGACAGACCTTATCAGTTTTTATATATAGATACAACCTTGCCTGATAACAAGATGATGTTTAAGAACTTCAATCAGTTAGAAGTTAATTCACCGAATATCCTTGGTGATAGTTTTAGATTTATGGAGGTTCAATAGAGAGAATGCGCTTCTTTATTGATAAGGCGTTGTTTAGAGGAAATAATATCCTTAATGAACTCAATCCATTCTTCATCGGTTTGATAGGGGAGACCGAGAGCAATCTTAAGAGCATCATACTTATTCTCTTCTTGTTGTTGAATGATATCAATCAGTTGTGCTTTTGTTAGTTTGGTTAAATTACTCATTATATAATTAATTATATATTATTATTGTAATCCTAACTTCTTTAGTTGGGATTTAACTTTTGTCTTCTCTTGTTTATCTACTTGTTTTTTTGCTAACTCAATTAGATACTCTCCACCACCTAATAGTATGATGATTTTTTTTAACTCATCATTCTCTTCTTGAATTCTTCTCCACTTATGATAGTGTCCCCACGCTCCCTTTTCATCCATTATTATTATATTGTATTATACACAAAGTCTTAAGTATTTTGCGTTTATAACAAATTATTTTAATGTATTAAGTTATTAATAATGCCTTTTAATCACGAACGCTGGAACTTAGGACGACAGATTGAAGATAATATACTCCCAAAACTTAATAATCACTTTGATTGTGATTTCAAGCGTAGTAATGATATCTTTGATATCTTGGATTTCAAGGATGAAGAGAGAAAGATTATAGTAGAGGTCAAGGGTCGCACTAACCCCAGCACTCAATATCCTGAAACGATTATCACTTGTGGTAAAATCACAGAGGGATTGATGGAGATAGAAAGAGGATTTAAAGTCTATTACTTTTTTGTCTTCACAGATAAGATAAAGTTTTTCGCCTTAGACCCTGACAATTGCGATTTCAATATTAAATTAACTGGGACTAATCACATCCCTCATTATCTAATACCCGTAGAAGGACTTAAAGAATTTAATGTTGGTGATTAATAATGAGTGAAACTCCAACGGGTTTATCGGGATTTACGATAGGAGATTTAGGTGTTTTCATCGGCACACTCGGGTCAGTTATAACTGGTATCCTTATCGCACTTCAACATAGCAAGTGTAAGAATATCAAGTGTGGATGGGGTGGATGTTCGTGTGATAGAGATTTAGAAGCGGGACAGGCGGACGCCGTAGGCGCGGCACCTGTAGCACCTGCGGCACAAGCGGACGCGGACGCCGAGGAGGACATCATACCTGCTGCTAACCCTTAACGAGGCAATTTTGTGGAGACGACCTAAAATTTAAAAATTGATTTGTTGTTTTAAAAACACAATTATTTAAAAGAATGAATTAAATATATAGTATAAATATATGAATTATTCAGTAATCCCTTATGTTGTAGGTAGGTTTCGTGTCGCAGATTGGAGTGATGGTGGTAGTCGTAGTATAGAGGAGGTCCAATTACTACCAACAGAACCGATAGATTTACAGATATCAGCGCAAGATATAAGAGGTGGCGCTGCCGCGGGTGCTTATGCTGGGGCGCGCATACCGATACCCACTTTGATTGCGGCGCAGTTGCGCGGGTTAGTTGATGAGGCGTTGGAGGTTGCTGCGAATGATGGTATAGAATTATTATTGGAGGGGATAAGAGAAAGTCCTCCCGTTAAGATTGTGAGGGATGATATAGAAAACGCGGATGAGATTTTAAGTAGAAGTTATTTTCAGATCGTTGGAGTGAATGGGACGCCTCTATCTTTCGCAGGTAGAGAACGATTGTTTAAATTATCTCCACCTGATTTAGTGTATGATAATACCAAGTATTTTAATCCCGATAGTAAATCTATGTTATTAACTGATACAGGTGAGACTGCGAGTTGTGCCTTTCAGTATATCTATCAGAAGTTTGGTAATAAGAAGGGATTTAAGAAGTTAGCAAAAGATTTCAGGACGATTAAATCTCGTGCTACAACTGACCCTCCCCAATTTCATACTTGGGCGAAGTGGTATAAAGATGAACTGAATATTGAAAAGTTAAATAAGAATATCCAACACGGATTGCCTGACCTCAAGAGTTTTGAGATAGATTTGGTGAAGGTTGATGTGATTGGTATAAAGGATGATGAATGGACTGATGATGAGTTATATAATTCTTTATCAGTTTTAGATATTATAAGATGGTGTATGTGGGCGAAGATAAGTTGTTATGCTGTAGATTTTGACGGCAACTATTATCTATCGTATAACCATAATGATATTGTATCTGCTTATAACGATAAGAAAAGCACACACTCTCAATCTATTGTATTAAAGGTTAAAGACAATCACGCATACTTTGTGGATGATAGAAATCTCAAGATTTCAACTGCTTCAATTAACTCCAAGTGGAGGGCAGTAGATTTTGATAATCTTGGTGATGCTTTTGAAAGAAAGAAGAATAAGCAGATTACTGATACAACTCCTCCACCAGAGAAACCTGAAGGTATGGAGGGATTGTATGAGTATGAAACTAATTTTGAGAAGTGGATAGAGGATAATTCTAATGATTTCTATTTCTCACCATACTTCAAGATAAGGGATGCTATCAACAAAGGATATTTAGGAGGTAAAGATTTAATGAATCAATTAAGTTATATTGACAAGACACCCGATAAGGATGGGTGGAATGAGGTCGTAGCGGAGATGTCTAAAGAGATATATAAACACAATCCACCACCTATGCCCGAGGATTTCTTGAAGGATGAAGATAAGAGTTATTATTTACAATCCAAGGACTTGAATGGTATTATCTCTATACTATCTCACCAGTATGGACGCACTCCGATAATGATGTCGGGTAATAGCGCTCACAAGATAGATAGGTGTTGTTATGGTAAGACAAGATTGTTTAGTCGTGGTTGTATGTCTTTAGACGAATTACCTTCACCCGAAACAATTAACTTAATCCATAAGGATTATCCCAATCTACCTTTAACGAAAATACCAACCTATACCCAAATCGCAACAGAGATATTCAAGAAGAAGTATGATAATTCTCTTTATAGTTATCTGAATAGTAATATGCGAAGGGTGTTTATGGATGGTGAAATCAAAGCGGACAATCGTGTAGTCAAAGAAAGCATCAGCAGTGATTTTGCGGTGAGTTTAGACCTTAAACGAGCATACACTACCGCTATGAGGGATATGGATGTTAGGTGGAGTAAGTTTGATGGTATTAACCAATTTAAACGATACAACGGATATTTTAGTCCCAACTACTTCTATCTTGTCAAAGAGATTGGTAAAGGATATCCGTTAAGAGGTGGTGGTGGGTTAAAGTTATACCACGGGTGTTTTCTGCGTAGATTGCTTGGTAAAGGATTGGTCGTCATCAAGTATTATAGCAAACCTGTCTTAACTCTTAATCCAGGTTACTTCAAGGAGTTTATTGAAGATTGTGAAAAGATAGAAGAGTTTAACTCAAAACACCTTATCAACTCTTTTATAGGTAGTATCAAGAAGGACAACCGAATTAAAGGATTTAAGTTTAATTCTACCGAGAGTTTAACAACTTTAACTCGCAAGTTTTATACAGGGAGTATAGTATCTGCCTTGGATAGAAACACAGACTTTAACCGCAAATACAGATGGACGGATGACAAACCAATCTTTCTAACAGCGAATGCTTGTAAGGAGTATAACATCCAAACGGGGCAACCGATACGATTACAGATTATGGATAAGATTAATGAATTTCTCTATAAGTTATATCATACTTATAAAGTTTGTTTGTGGTGGCGTGAAGGGATTAAAGACCCCAAGTTAGCGATGGTGCGGACGGACGCGCTATACTTTGAGGACACGGGTAGTAAAGAACCACTCGTGGATGCGTCCAGGGTATCAGGACTACAACTCAAAGAGCAAGAACCTATCCCAAAAGAGGATTGGGATTTTAAGAAACAGGATGAATTATCAGGTATTATGATGCGTCCTAATCGTTGGAGAGAGGTGATAGATATAGATAAACGTTGGAGTATTGATAAAGGTAGTAAGTTGATATTCAACCTTATCAATCGTAATGGTGCGTGGGTTCAAGGGTGTGGTGGTGTAGGTAAGAGTGAATTGATGATTGCGGTGAGTAAGATATTTGCTCGTAATAGAATTAGATATAAGTTTAAGAAAGCGATTTTGAGAGAGCAAGATAATGTTTATTGGTATCACGAGTTAGAAGAATGGCGTGATAAGAATCCTTGCTTTTGTATTAAACTCGCTCCAACTAATAAGGCGTGTAATAGAATTGGTGGTAAGACTTTGAATAAGGGTTTAGGGATACCTGTGATGGGTATTGAGGATGCTGAAAACGATAATTCTGTCTCTTACTTTGAGCGTATCATAGCACGGATTGCTGGCGATGGTTTCAAGAAACCTGTTTATGATTATGTATTAATAGATGAGATATCTATGATTAATGGATATATGTGGAGTTTGTTATATTATATCAAACAGAGAATACCCCGCATCAAGTTTCTATTGTGTGGTGATATCAAGAGGCAGTTGCCTCCTGTGGGTGAAGAGAATAGAGATTTTATCGGGTCTTATCTTATCAAGGAGGTAGCAGGATTCACCAAGATTAATCTTAACTACAATTTTAGGGCAGGTAAGACGGGCAACTTACTATGGGACGAGTGGAGCATCAATCCCGAACGCTTTCAAACCACTCCCGAGGGGGAGGATACTCTTATTAACTTGTGTTGGACTAATCTAACTCGTAAAAGAGTTATCAACGAACTACAAGAAAAATATAAGGTGCTTAACCATACCATACTTAAGGTTTGGGATTATTATAAAGCACCCTTATCCAAATCTAATCCAGTCAATCAAGATGACGGACAAACAGAAGAGTTACTTATCTTTCGTGGAGCAAGATTGATTGCTAACAAATCTATGGAGGAGTTGGGTGTTGCTAAGAATGAGGTGTGGATTGTATTGGATTTTAGTGATGATATTACTTTGAGTTATGAAGGACGACAGATAGAACTCACAAAAGAGGAGGTATATAAGGACTTCTATTCAGCTGCGTGTATTACTATCCATAAGTCCCAAGGAGATACGTATGAGGAGTTTTACACCATTCACGATTGGGAGAAGTTGAGTAAAGAGGGGATGATGAAGCGGAGATTGAGGTATGTAGCACAAAGCAGGAGTAAAAATCCATCGGGTAATATCACCTATAAATAATCTCAAGTAAATATAAAGGATGGATATTGAACGATTGGATGTTGATAATATAATTGAGGTTAAACTCATTCGCAGAGTATTAAAAGACAAACCGAAACTATTGACTATCTTTGAGATGTTATGTGTTGTCGCAAGTCAAAAGTTAAATAGTGAAGGTGAAAGGATAAAAAAAGACCCACCCATAGAAGAAGAAGAAGATATAACTAACCTATTAGAAAGTGATACTGATGATGATGATTCTAACTCCGACTACCCCACTTCATAAGACTTTCAAGATAACGACCCTCCCAACCTTTTGGATTTAGATTTACAAACTGCTTTAGTGAAGCGCTATCCCTTTTAACCCTATCCCATACCTTTTTATTACCGCGGCGGGCGGAGCGGTGAGCGAAGTTTCTACCCAAACTATAATCATAATCCGCCCACGAAGACCTACCCGAGGTAATGTCATCACGATATTCGGCATTCAGCAACCAAAAGGCAGGCGTCCATAATAATTGTTTAACTGGGAGATGTCCCGTGCGAATTACCAGTTTGTCAAGAGTATGTGCGTTATACGCATAACAGAGGTCTTCACCCTTTAACTTTTCGTGCCAAAGAGGACACGCGTGAAACTCACTAATAAACGCAGTATCAACAATCTTATCTCTGTTGCCTCCGTCGTGGTCTTTTTGGCGTTGGCGTATGAAAGTAAAGTTTTGTTGTTTGGAGGATTGACCTGTGCCGCTATAATTGACGTCGTCCGCGTTAGGACTTGGGTCTCTAATATCTCTTCTTCTAAAACGCAAAATATCTACAACTTTCTGTCTATGGTTAGTAGGGGTGGGATATATTCTATCTAACCAATCAAACAGATAGTCTTGTGTGTCAGAATTCATAACCGCACTCGCAATAGTGCTGAGTATGTTAAATACAAACACGTTGTCTTTAACCTTACCTTCATAATCATCTCCCTTCTTGACTTGCCAGTTGTCGGGATTGTAGGCACCATTACCTTCAAAATTAGACACCCTCATAAGGAGTTGGATGGTGTGGTTGATATTACAATTATTTATGATTTTGTCAAAACAGAATATTTTACCCGACTTTTCATACAGACTACGACACGCGTCCATAACGTCTGATACAACTTGAGGTGGAATGAGACCCCCAAAACCACCAAGTATCACCTCGTCTGTAGGCATATAGAATGGGTTGCGGTTGGGGTCGGTGCGGATGAATGGGATGAGTATATATATAACACTATCCTTGTTGGCGAGTGGTGCTGTTGGATTAAAGGCGGCGTTTAACTCATCCACGATAAGACGACGCTTAATGCTTTGCTCGTATCCATCGGGCATCATAGACCCGAATGGATTACTGAGGAGAGCAGGTATGGATGAGGGTTTGTAGTATCCTGATTTGCCCTTCTCACCAATCTTATAATACCAGTCCTGCGTATAAAACGATGAAGGCAGAAAACTACCAGTTGCCTTAAGACACGCAAGGTTAAGAAGCGTCCCCAATTCATTCTGCGGGGATGAGTTAGGTTTTGGGATAGTGGGTAAGTGCGCTGCCTCCCTGACACCCATCCCAATTTATTTATTACTCACAAAAATCCAAATATCCGCTCAAATTTAGATTTTTAGGGCGTCTCCATAAAATTGCCCCGACCGAAAAAAATATAACTAACTAACTAACTAACTATGGTTTAATAATCATCACTATCTGAGGAGGACGTAACGCTGAGGAGGTTTGGGATATCGGATGGGCGCAGGTATGGCAGGTCGTCGTGGTCGGCAATCCAGTAGAGGTTCTTCAACTCGGATATGATACTTCGGTGCTGCTGCTCCGCCCAACTGACCCGCCCACAACTCCAGTTGAGTTTCTTATATTCATCCTCGGGTAGGCGCAGGGTGATGGACCCACGATACACCCAAGTGGGGGGGCGGTCATCACCGACGTCATCCACAACTTCTTGAGGGATGGGTGTGATATAGTTGCTCTGCCAGGGTTGATACCACCACGCATCCTTAAAGGTAATCCTATCCTCGTGGTATGCCTTATCCCTTAACACCGATACATTATCCCCAATCAGGGTTAGGATGTCATCACACGGGCGGAGGGAGCGGGATTGGGACATCGTGGGTTGCGTTTCTTTGCTAAAGTCTTCTTGGTTGGGGGAGAGAGAGACAACAGAAAATTAAATTTAGATTTTCAGGTAGTCTTCACAGGATTACCCCAGGGGTTGCGTTTCTTTGCCAAGGTAGGCGGGGGTAATCTCGTGGAGACACCCTAAAATTTAAAAATTGAGCGGGTATTTGGATTTGGATGGGTAAAGAAAAAGCGATAATGACGCTCAAGGTATCTACCCGCATTAGGATGGGTGAATGGGTCTGTGAAGATGGGCGGCAGATATTTGGTCGGGGTGAGACCGCTACCTCGTGGTGTGATGACAATCCTAAACTGCGCCGTATGGTGGAGATATCGGGGGCAGAATTGGGATGGGAGTTTGTAGATGACTATGAGGGATTTACACCGAAGTGGAGATTGGATTTTTATAAGATGTTTAGATGTGGTATTCATAACCTCTTGTTGGAGTTAGATGGTATGGGTGAATATGGGGAGATGAATAAGTTGGTGAAGGCATCAGCAAAGTTAGGTAGAAACCCTAAGTGCGGACGCCAATTTATTAACTTTCTAATATTAACTGCGCCAGATGGTAGATTTGGTTATACCATAGGTAAGAGATGGGGGACAGAGATTGTAATGACTTGTAATGGTGGTAAGGGTCATAGTCCCTTTTCTAAAAACTCAAAGTATTACCAACAACATAAATTCAAGTTTGGAGGTAAAGATAGTCGTAAGTTAGACAATAAGAGACGTCATTAGTAGGTTGAGTTAGATCTTTGAATATTTATGTGAAATTTTGTGTGTTAATATTTTTTTATTACGTGTTATGGTGCTTGGGCGAGAAGTTCTTTTTGATTTTCGTGATTTTTTTTAAATTGAG
>Ga0209756_1000933_pt1 | contig 27799 bp, 36 predicted proteins | sample ETNvirenome_6_85_FD_184071 | JGI IMG/M metagenome (GOLD analysis project Ga0209756, IMG submission 184071) | Marine viral communities from the Pacific Ocean - ETNP_6_85 (SPAdes) (version 3) | ecosystem: Environmental > Aquatic > Marine > Oceanic | place: Pacific Ocean | collected 2013-06-19 | reverse complement strand
GAAGATGTATAAAACACTTCCAATAATAGAACTGTATAGGTGTATACAATCAGAAGGTAGTCGATTCGGAATGCCAACCATAGCCGTTCGGACTACTGGATGTACACATCGATGCTATTTCGGTGAAGGTGGCTGGTGTGACAGTTGGTACACCAGCATACATCCTGAAAAAGGTAGATATACATTTAACGATGTAGAGCGGATATATGATAAAAATCCACATGTTAAAGAAATGATGCTGACTGGTGGATCGCCAAGTATGCACCCAGAATTAGTTAATCAGTTGATGAAGTTTGCCCACAAACGTGGTATTTTTGTCACTATAGAGACGGAAGGTTCTCACGTGATACAAACTGATATACCGATCGATCTGATCAGTCTGAGCCCCAAGTTCAGCAATTCTGTTCCAGTAGTCGGCACCGAGACCCCAAAAGGGCAAATTGTGGATGAAAAATTTGTTGCCTTGCATAATAGATATAGGTTAAATTATGATGTAATTGAAGAACTGTTATCTTATCATTCAGATTATCATTTCAAGCCAGTTTGGGATGGTACTGAAGAAAACATACAAGAAATTGAAACATTCAGATTACGGTTGAGCATACCGAAAGAAAAAACGTATATCATGCCAGCAGGTGATACGAGAGAGACACTGATTGAAATGTATCCGAAAGTTTTTGAACTCTGCGCTGAGCGCGGTTATAGAATGACAGGTAGAGATCACATTATAGCATTCGACACAGAAAGAGAAGTATGATAACTAAATTTATTAAAGAGGTTATATGAGAGTAAGTCATGAAGTGCCTATTGCACTGTTAAAACAATCCCGTAATTTTAATGATTATGATTATGCTTTAGTTCATCTATTTGATGAATATCCAGAGTATTATGAATTTTATAAAGAGAGTGTACAGAGTAACAGACATGTGTTACTTGATAACAGTATATTTGAACTCGGTGAAGCTTACATAGGTTATGAATTTGCTAAGTGGATAGAAAAACTCAGACCAACAGAATATATCATACCTGATAGTTTGGATAATGCAGAAGAAACTATCTATAATTTAGATAATTGGATACAGAATTATGATGTACCGGGTAAGACTATAGGTGTAGCACAGGGTAGTACGTATGAAGAGTTTGAAAAATGTTTTTTATATGTACAGGATAGAGTAGATAAGGTAGCATTAAGTTTTGATTGTAAGTTTTATCATGACATGTTTAGTCCGTCAGACTATTTCAATAAATGGCAATGTTTTATGTTCGGTAGAATTAAAACGCTGAATAAATTATTTACTAAAGATTTAGTTAACAAACCATTACATTTATTAGGTTGTGCGTTACCGCAAGAGTTTGTACATTATAGAAAAAATAAATGGATAGATACACTTGATACATCTAATCCTGTTGTTCACGGAATAAAGGGTATTCAATATGAAAGTTACGGATTACTACATAAACAGTCTATAAAACTAGTAGATATGATAGAGAAAAAAAATATTCAATTTACAGATATACAGTATAACTTAAAAGCATTCAGGGAGTTTATTAAATAATGGTTTGGATTGCCTTTTTCAGTCAGACAGGTGGTGAAATACAAGCACTATCAGAGATGTTAGGTAGATACCCTGATTTGATAGTTACTAACCGTAATGATTTAACAAATGTGAAGGTTAAACACCGTACAATGCTTAAGCTACCTAATAAACCCAGTGTACAAGAGTATTTAGATATTCTTAAATATTATGATAGTGAAAACACTATTATAACCTTACATGGATATCTCAGAATATTACCAGCGCAAGTGTGTGATAAATATGAAATATATAATTTACATCCAGGATTGATAACTAAATATCCTGAGTTGAAAGGAAAAGATCCGCAAGAAAAAGCATATAAGTTAAAATTACCAACTTCAGGTGCTGTATTGCATAGAGTAACAGCAGAATTAGATTCTGGACCTATAATTGATAGTTTTGAGATTAATATACAAAAAAAATCTGTTAATGAAATTTACGATAATATTTATAATAAATCAACCAGTCTTTGGTTTAAAAATTTAAAAAGGAAATTCAACGGTTATGAAACTTAGTCTAGCAGGAACTCATAGTTCTGGAAAAACCACAATAATAAGAGAGCTTCAAAAACAAACAGGTGTAACAGATAGATTTACTATTGTTGATGAAGTAACACGTAAGATTGCTAAAGAAGGATATCCCGTGTTATCAAAAGATTCAGTTACGAGCAATCATACACAAATATTAATAATGTCAGAACATATTAAAAACTGGTATTTAGATAATAGTATTTTAGATAGAGGTCCGGTCGATGGCTATGTCTATACTAAATTTTTTTATGATATAGGTGTAATAGATGAATGGGTTATGACTTTTGCTAGAAATGTATTTCATAACATTGCATTTGATTATCAGATGTATTTTTTAACCGATCCATCCATACCGTTGAAAAATGATGGTTTTAGGAATATGGATATGGGAGCACGTGATAGAATTGGAGAGATATTTGAAGAAACATTTGAAGAGTATCCTGAACTCTCGATGACAAGATTGACAGGTACTGTCAGTGATAGAATGAAAATTATTAAAAATTATTTGGAGAAAATATAATATGGGTCAATTACCAGAAGCAACACATTTGGGTAAAGTTAGTAAGTATCCACAGCAATATGATAAAACTGTATTGGTAAGGGTAGATCGCTATGATAACAGAAAAGATTATAATATTGATTCTGATAACCTACCTTTTATCGGGTACGATACATGGCATGGTTATGAAGCCAGTTGTATGACCAGCAAAGGGTTACCTGTAGTGGGAATGCTTAAGATAGTATATCCTAGTTCTAGTAAATATATTGTAGAGAGTAAGAGTTTAAAATTATACTTGAATAGTTTTAATATGACTGTGATGGGTAATACAATAGATGAAGCTGTAGTAAAAGCAACTCAAACTATTGAACAGGATTTAAGTGATTATTTACAGACAAGGGTAAGAGCATATTGGCATAGAGGTACACAAAGTAGTGATCATGTATTTAGAAATTATGTTAATATAACTTATCAAACAGATATAGAGAGTATCGAGTTTAAACATTATAACGAATCACCTAACATACTGACAGGTAATAAAGAGGATAGACAATATAGTAAAAAAATATATTGTGAATTACTTCGTAGTAATTGTAAAGTTACAAGTCAACCTGATTGGGGAACATTGTTTATATATTATAATGGATTATATGATATACAGGTTGATAGTCTGGTTAAGTATATTGTAAGTTTTAGAAATGAAAATCATTTTCATGAGGAAGTTGTAGAAATGGTATATAAGAGATTATATGATAGATTTGAACCACATGACTTACTAGTAGGTGCAATATATACAAGAAGAGGTGGTATTGATATCTGTCCACAACGCGCTACCAGTAGTGATTTGTTAGATATGAATCTCATGACACCAGATATACAGACTATTAAATTATATAGACAATAAGGAGAGAATATGGCTCTACTCAAACATGCAAATCATAACATACCTTTAACTGAAAAACAAAAACAATCTATGATTAAGAAAGCAGCAAAACATTATGGTAAGTATATGGACGCGCTAGGTATAGATTGGATAAATGATCCGAATAGTGCAGATACTCCAATGAGAGTAGCTAAAGCATTTGTTACTGATTTAGCAAGTGGTTGCTACAGTGAAGCACCTAAAATAACTGCATTTGATAATATTGATAATTATGATGGAATTGTATTCCAAGGAAACATAACAGTACACTCTTTTTGTAGTCATCATCATCTACCTTTTATTGGATACGCTCATGTTGCTTACATTCCAACATCAGAGGGTAAGGTTATCGGATTGAGTAAGTTAAATAGAATAGTTGAATATTACGCAAGAAGGCCACAAGTACAAGAAAATCTAACTATGCAGATACACTCACATATTGATAAAGTATGTGGAGATAATAGGGGTGTAGCGGTAATGGTAGAGGCAGATCATATGTGTGCGTGTGTAAGAGGTGTAAAACATAATTCAACTATGAAAACAGCTAGAGTCAGTGGATGCTTTTTAGATGATGAAGATAATTCACGAGCTGAATTCTATTCTTTTATAAGAGATTTAAAAAGGGATTAAGTTGGGTATCCCAGTAACATACTTCCCAACAATAATCATTAGGAGTTAGAAAATGAAAAAACAAGCAGTATTATCACTTAGTGGTGGTATGGATAGTTCAACAGTTCTATTGCGGTTATTAGCAGACGGGTATACGGTCACCGCATTGAGTTTTGACTATGGGCAGAAGCATAGGGTAGAGCTTGAAAGAGCGAAAGAGCTTATTAGTTATTTAAAGGATAATAATAACGAAGTTACACATCAAGTGATAAAACTTGAGGGACTGAGTCAGTTATTAAATTCACATTTAGTTGAAGGGGGCGACGATATTCCAGAAGGTCATTATGAAGAAGCCAATATGGTCGATACAGTCGTACCGAATCGAAATAAGATGATGAATTCAATCGTTCAAGCAGTAGCGTTATCAATAGCGACAAAACTCGATACCGATGTCGTGATAGCGATGGGCATTCATGCGGGCGATCACGCAATTTATCCAGACTGTAGGCAAGAGTTTCGCGATGCTGATTTTGAAGCATTTAAGATCGGAAATTGGGAGTCAGAAAAAGTATCTGTATCAACTCCCTATTTAGATACAGATAAATATGGAATTTTACAAGATGGCGAAATATGTTGTGATCAACTAGGTTTAGATTTTGATGGAGTGTATAGACGTACTAATACATCGTATAAACCAACTCCTGACGGTCATAGTGATTTTAAGAGTGCATCAAGTGTTGAACGGATTGAAGCTTTCATAAAGTTAGGGCGGCCTGATCCTGTACAGTATGCAGATGAGCTCGGACCAGTGCCATATAATATAGCGGAGAATCATGTTAAGCAGATTTTAAAGGAGGCAGCATAATGCGTAGTTTATTTTTCATACCGGATCCAGAGAGACATTTTTGGGTCAGTATAATAAAAAGTATGTTCCGTATAGCAGGTTTCGCTGGCTTGATATATTCAGTTATCGGTGGAGCAGTATTATTAATAATAGCTGAGATCTTAGGTATAGTGGAGGAGATGGTCTGATGTTTATAAATCCAAAACAAGCTATTGAGAACGGTTGGATCCGTAATGTAAAAGATGAATGGATTCAACCTAATGCGATTGATATATCTGCAGATAAGTTATTTCAGATGAATCCGGAATCATTATTTGTTATAAATGAAAAGTCAAAAGCACATCGAGCTAGAAATAAGGTTGATGTGAAAAAAGATTATTGGATATTGAATACCGGAACGTTTGATTTTGCAAGTAACGTTTATGTAGAGGTACCGGACGGGGTTGTCGGATGGGTTGTTGTGAGGAGCAGCTTTAATCGTAATGGAGTGTACTTAGGTTCAGGTCTGTATGATAGTGGATATAAGGGTCCGATATGTGGTACTCTATATGTTAACGGTGCTACTGAAATAAAGCAGGGAACACCAGTAGGTCAATTCATATTTGCAAACAGTGATAGCCACGGAACATATTCAGGTGGATATAATGTAGCTGAAGGTGAATTACCCAAACATATAAAAAAGTAGTTGCCTTGCATCGGTTTAGTTCTTATATTTACATATAAATAATACAGGTTATGAACGATATGATTACTGAAATAAAAATAGCTTTAGATTATATACGAAGAGCTAAAAAGATATTTGATAGACAGGGATTAGATTCAGGTCAATTTCACGGTGCTGAAGGAGAAGCTTTAGCTTATTACATTATAAGAGTCATACTTAAAGATAAAGAATATAGACCAGCGCCTCCGAGAGAAGCTAATATAGATGGTATCGGTAACAGAGGGAGATATTCTATTAAATACTGGTCTCCAATAAACTATTTAGATTATAAATTAGGGTCCAATAAATGTGCTATGAATGATGATTTAGATTTTGATAGGCTTTTGATAGTAACTCCAAGTTCTATATATGAAATACCTAGAGATAAAATTACCCCTCCTAGAAAAGAAACTGAACTTACGTTACAGGATATGAAAGCAGAAGGTTTTTTATCTTACACTCGACATGGTAAAGGAAAATTTGCAATTAAAGATTCTTTTATTAACATACAAATATTGGAAGATAATTATAAAGTATGTGAAAATAATTTTGATTTTACAATTTAAGTTTATATATTACAGCATTAAATAAGAGGAATAGTTTACATGAAAAGTGTATTAGAAAAAAAGTTCGGTAACGCTGGTAAGAAAGGTAGGAAAGGTGAAAAATTAGTTCTAGAAAAAGTAGAAACGATTTATGATCAAGTCATCGATTATACCCAGGATATGAGTAAACAACGTCAGGGTATTGATTTCAGTATTCGAAATGATCATTGGTCGAGAGAATGTTTTTGCGATGCGAAAGCGAACATGAAATATAAGTACGGAAAGTATTATATATATCTTGAACTATATAAAGGGTCAGGTAAAGAAGGATGGTTGTACAAATCGAAATCAGATCGAATTTATCATATCGATATAGGTGATAAATCCATGGTATATTACGACAGACCACAAATGTCTAACAGGATTAAACAATTAATTGATGATAATAAAGTCAAACCCCGATTCAGTGAACAAGGTGATGGTTTTATAGTTGAATTTCATACTCAAGATAAACGTATTTCAGATTTACTAAAATGGGTTTGGAACTATAAATGAAGACTAAGTTAATAAACTTTATTCGGCGATATAATATAGGCGGTACTGTAAATATTGTTAGTATTAATAGTAATGATAAAATATTATCAGCAAGTTTTGTCAGTGAAGACAGAACAGTAATCGGTCAAGTGAATAGTTATGAGTTTAGAATGGAAGAAGGTACGATTGGTGTTTATGATACAGATCAGCTTCTTAGAATGCTACATGTATTGGATGATAATGTAAATATTGATATGATCGGTGAAGAGAATCAATATACTAAATTAGCATTATCAGATGGTAAGATAAATGCTAATTTTTTATTATGTGATATCAATATTATTCCAAAAACACCAGAGCTGAAGTTACCAGAGTTTGGAATGAAATTTCAACTTACATCGGAATTTTGTAATAATTTTGTTAAAGCATATTCAGCTTTATCTGATAATGAGTTCTGTACATTAGAACCTGATGGACAAAATGATGTGAAGATTATAATAGGTCCACATAATAATCATTCAATGAATATTACACTAACCACTCCTGTGGATACGCTGGATGATTTCTTAATGAATAGTATTACATTGCGTGCTTGCATTCTTAAAGATGTTATTGTAGCAAATAAAGACTTTGAACAAGGTATGATGCACGTGAGTGAACAGGGATTAGTCAAGGTTATGTTTCATAAAGTAGATGATTTTAGTAGTAAATATTATTTAGTAGCAGAGCAGCAAGATGATTGAGAATACACTACTAGTTGAAAAGTACAGACCACAAACCATAGATGAATTTGTTGGTAATGAATTTTTAAAAGATAAAGTTGTCAGCTACATCACTGATCAAGATATACCACATTTATTATTATTCGGTCGACCAGGTACGGGCAAGACTACATTAGCAAAGATATTAGTTAAACACATTGACTGTGATTATATCTATCTAAATGCATCAGATGAAAATTCTATAGATGTTATGCGTACTAAAATTAAAACTTTCAGCAGTTGTGTGAGTTTTAAAAAAATAAAAGTTGTAATTTTAGATGAAAGTGATTACATTACCCCTAACGCACAAGCGGCTTTACGTAATATTATGGAAACGTTTAGTAAAACAACTCGATTCATTCTGACTTGTAATTATGCTGATAGGATTATCGAACCAGTTCAAAGTAGATGTCAGGAATTTGAAATCTATCCACCGAGTAAATCCGATATAGCGAAACATATGCATAATATATTGATAGCAGAACAAATTGAATATGAACAACCTGTATTAGCTGAAATAATTAATAGCTATTATCCTGATTTACGCAAGATTATTAATTGTATTCAGAGACAGAGCATGACCGGTAAATTACTTTTAGATAAAGCTGCTCTTATGGAGAGTGATTATAAGCAAAAAATACTGCAATTATTGGAATCACCGGATAAGAAAACCTGGAGAGCTATTCGACAGGTAGTAGCGGACAATAAAATAAGGGATTTCAGTCTCGCGTATAGATTTCTCTACGATAAGGTGGACGACTATGCTCATACGGGTGCTGATTCGGCTTTACTCACGATAGCTCAATATCAACATTGGGATGCAATGGTAGTGGATAAAGAAATAAATTTTATGGCTTGCATTGTTAGTATTTTGGATGTAATTTCTAATGGGTAAAAATCTATTTAGTCACCTGAATGAACTAACCCACGGTAACAATGAAAATTATTTCGATGAGCTGAACGAAACTGAAAAGAAGACATGGAGTAATTATATCATACACCGATTTCTCAGCATGAGCAGCCGGTATATCCATATAGTGAATTTTATTCAACAATTTACATTAACTGATAAACAGCTCTTTAAATTATACCATAAAATTCTTCCTAAACAGCGAACATTTCTCCGTTATATAAAATCAAAGAATAAGACAGAGAAGGATGAATTGGTTACAGTATTGGCTAGAAGTCAAGAATTGAGCACACATGAAATCGAACAGCAGCTAGAATTATTGACAGCTGTGGATAAAAAACAACTTAAAAAATCATATGGAATAAAATAAATGCCAATTTATGAATGGATTTGCCCTCGCTGTGGACATGAAGAAGAAACACTTCAACGGATAAACGACCCCGCACCGACATGCTTAAATTGTGTGTATAGCCATAAAGATAAAAATATATTAGAAACTATGAACAGAAAAATATCTAAATCTTCATTTACTCTCAAGGGTGGTGGATGGTTCAAGGACGGATATTCAAAATCACAAACTGGCAAGGGCTGAACACTCAAAAAGCCCTCAGTTGGAGGAAAAAAATAATATGGCACATATATCATACTCACAATTATCTCTATATAATGAATGCCCTAAACACTGGCAGTTAAATTATATCAATAAAGTGAGCGTATTCAGACCAAGCATACATTTGGTATTCGGATCAGCGATGCATACTACGTTACAGACGTATCTCGATACAATGTATAACAGTACGATAAAAAATGCAGATTCATTAGATCTTCCTAATATTTTATATGAAAGTCTCGGTGAAGAATTTTTAAAGAGTAAGGCGGAGCATGATAAGAACCCATGTACGAAGAGTGAATTAAAAGAATTTTATCAGGATGGTTTGAATATTATTGATTTTTTTAAGAAGCATCGAAATAAGTATTTTAGTAAAAATTGGGAACTGTTGGGGTGTGAGTTTCCACTCAACATACCGATTAAAGGGAAATTACGATTTGTCGGCTATATAGATGTTATAATTAAAAATAAAATATCTGGTAGAGTAAAAGTTATCGATATAAAGACATCAACTCGTGGTTGGAGAGACTATGAGAAGAAGAACAAAAATAAAACCGCTCAGGTTCTCTTATATAAACACTTTTATTCTGAAAAGTATAACATACCGATCGATACAGTGGATGTAGAGTATTTTATAGTGAAGCGAAAGCTATGGGAAAAATCAGATTTTCCGCAGAAACGAGTACAGTTATTCTCCCCAGCATCTGGAAACGTCAGTATGAACAGAACATTAAAGTCATTTAATAATTTCATACAAGAAGCGTTTGATGAAGATGGATCTCGAATAGATGGGGAATACGGTGCAACACCGAGTAAAAATTCTTGCAGATGGTGCGAATTTAAAAACACCCGACACTGTGATGAGGGTGTATAGTGAAAGTGGGCATTGTGGGTGCACGAGTATGGACTGATAAGCTAAAGATAAAAGAGTTTATATTTAAATTAAAAAAGCGGTATGGTGAAGATTTAGTTATAGTAAGTGGTGGGTGCAAAGATGGTGCGGACAGATATGCAAAGAAATACGCTCTAGAATTTGGCTTACAGTACAATGAGTACCCGCCATTCCATCACCCATATAATCTACATTGTGTTCTACCGGAACAATGTTACGGTAAGTCGTACAACGTAAAATATTTCTTTGTTCGGAATAAACAGATAGCCGAAAATAGTGATATAGTAGTAGGATTTATACCCAGCGGGCATGTTTCTAACGGAACGGAAAGTACACTAAAATATGCCAAAAAATTTGACAAGAAAACGCTGATCATTTCATAATTATATATACATATATACAGGAGAAATGTTATGAAATTTAATACAACACTTACCTCAATAAAGTTATTAGAAAGTATGTATCACAAGTTCAAGACCAACACAGCTGATAATAATATGACATTACAGCGATTAATAAATCGTTCCGTACATCTTTATGTTCATGATGCAGCTTTCCGTGATAAAATTACTTCAACAAAAACATTAACAGTAAGTGGAAGCGGGTTCTGATTTGAAAAAGAAAAAAATATTAATGATGTCGGATGATCTCCGAATGCATAGCGGAGTTGCGTGCGTAACGAAAGATATAGTTTTGGGGTCTATTCATCAATACGACTGGGCTCAGATCGGTGGTGCGATAAGTCATCCGGAAGAGGGTAAAATTATAGATATGTCCGACGCAGTTAAGAGTGAATTCAAGCTATCAGATGCATATTTGAAAATATACCCAGTTAGTGGATATGGTAACCCGGACATACTCAGACAGGTACTGGAATTTGAAAAGCCCGATGCAATACTACACTATACTGATCCGAGATTTTGGGTGTGGTTTTATCAAATGGAACATGAAATCAGAACTAAAATTCCAATTTTTTATAATAATATTTGGGATGACCTGCCAGATCCGAAGTGGAATGAATTATTTTATCGTAGTTGTGATTTGATACTCGCAATATCGAAACAGACATACGGGATAAATAAAAGAATATTACCTGATTATAAAGACTGGCAGATTAAATATATACCACATGGTATAAATTCTAAACGATTCTTTCCAGTGCATAAGCAGAATAATAAGTTTAGAGATTTTGAATTCAAGTTCGGTCTTGATAAATATGATTTTAAAGTTTTATTTTCAAATAGAAATATAAGAAGAAAACAACCAGGGGATGTTATTTTAGCGTTTAAGCATTTTGTCGATCAGTTACCAGAAGATGAAAAGCAAAAATGTGTATTGATATTTCACTGTGCCCCGGTAGATGAAAATGGAACAGATATACCGGAAGTATGTAGAAACATGATTCCTGACTATAATGTTATATTTACACATCACACCAGTGGACCATTTAACGATGAAGAGATGAATTTTTTATTTAATTCAATTGATGTATATATAAATTTAGCTTCAAATGAAGGATTTGGGTTAGGGAGTGCTGAAGCTTTAACTGTCGAGAAACCGATAGTAGTGAATGTAACTGGTGGTCTTCAAGATCAATGTGGATTCTTTAATCAGGATCCTGCACCAGATGGTAGTGGGTATGCGAGGTCATACTTAACAGCAGAAGAATATGTTGAGTTCGGCTCTAATCATGATAAGAAAATTACTGATCACGGAGAATGGGTTAAACCTGTTTTTCCGAGTAATATAAGCTTACAAGGATCTCCACCAACACCATATATTTTTGATGATAGATGTCAGTATCAGGATGCTGGTGAAGCATTGAAGTATTGGTATGATGTCGGACCAGAAGAGCGAGAACGATGTGGTAAGCTGGGAAGAGAATTTGTTAAAGATAAAGAAACCGGAATGGATGGACAAGAAATGGCAGAACGATTTATTTCCGCCATGGACACAGCATTTGAAAAATGGGTCCCTAGACCGAGCTATACATTGGAGGTAGTGTGATGAAGACAATATTGATGTGTGGACCATTTAGTTCGAGAAGTGGATACGGGGATCATGCCAGGTCGATATTTTATGCATTGCATGAGTCGAATAAGTATGATATAAAGCTATGGGATGTACGGTGGGGAGATACACCAAAGAATTTTTTAAAGCAGGATAATCCTCAGCACAAGTCACTGTTAGATAGATTTTTGCCAGAACCTGCTATGAATAACCAACCTGATGTTTATATCGATATAAGGATTCCGAATGAATTTGAAACCTTCGGTAAAGTTAACATAGGTGTGACTGCCGGTATAGAGACTAATGCAGTTTCTGCTGTATGGATTGATGGGATAAACAGAATGAATATGACAATCGTACCATCTGTTCACTCGAAAAGTTCATTTATAAATTCATATTATGATAAATTACAAGATCTACCCGATGGAAAGAAGGAAAAAGTAGGTGAACTCAGAATAGAAAAACCGATAGAAGTTATATTTGAGGGTGCTGATCTTGATATTTATAAACCACTTAAAGTAAATGAAATTGATAAAGATTTTTTATCTTTTATAAATAACCGTGTACCGGAAAAATTTGCTTTTCTATTTGTTGGGCAATGGGTAAAAGGTGGTTTCGGGGAGGATAGAAAAGACATAGGGAGAATGCTAAAAGTATTTTTTGAAACATTTGCTAATACAAAAAATCAACCAGCGTTGATTCTTAAAACAAGCGGTGCTGGATTTTCGCTGTTAGATAAAGCAGATTGTAAAAGAAAAATTCAAGATATAAAAAATCGGTTACCTAGTGATTGGAAACTCCCGAATGTATATCTCCTCCACGGTGATTTAGCTGATGAAGAAATGAATATGCTGTATAATCACCCCACAGTAAAATGTCTAATATCCTTTACTCATGGTGAAGGGTTCGGCAGACCATTATTAGAAGCATCAGTTGTAGGATTACCAGTTATATGTTCGAACTGGTCCGGCCCGGTGGATTTCTTAGATGCATCGTTATCTCTACTCATCGGTGGTAAGATGGTTGAAGTTCCGAAAGGAGCAGTTTGGAAAGATATCGTGATACCGGAGAGCCATTGGTTTGAAATTGATGAGAACGATGCATATAAAGCATTGAAATATTGCCATGAAAATTTCAATACTGTAAAAGAGCGAGCAAAAACTTTAATGAGACGAAATAGAGAGAAGTTTTCAATGCAAGCAATGGCTAAATTGATTGTTGATCAGGTTGATCGATATACAGCTGCGATACCAGATGCAAAGAAACTTGTATTGCCTAAACTGAAAAAGGTAGGTAGTGATCAACCATCTAAGATAAAACTTCCTAAATTGAAAAAGATAAATGCCTAAGCAGAATATAAAATGGGCGCAAGTCCGACCAGGTGATATCATATCGTTTAAATACAAATCGAAAAAGGTAGGTCGAAATTTAATGCAAACAATTGTGGTTTTAAATCCACGTCTTCCCGTAAAGTTAAAGGACGGTACGAAAAAAATACAAACCATCGGATTAAAATTAGAAACTTCCAATATGCCCACCGTAAAAGGAAAACTTAGAAATACATTACTTGAATCTATGGGGGAAATTCAAACAGTTGATGAAGAGAGTTTGATCTATAGAGTAGAGATAAGTAAATCGTTTATTTTGAATGCTAGAAAAGGTGTAAAGGAATCATTTTATAAAAAAATAAGACCTTATGTGAAGAAGCACGACATCTATAGAATTTATGATTGGGAAAAACTGCGCGCTACCCCAATTTATTTAGAACCTATTAGAAGACTTCAATAATGAAAATTTCATATTCCATATTGACACATAACGAAACCGATTCGTTGATAAAATTGATTGATTTTATCGTTGATCATAAGGATGACGAAGATGAAATCGTAATATTGGATGACTTTTCCGATAACGACGATACGAAAAAAATTTTAGACGCTACAGTATCGATTTATGAAATTAAATTTGAACAACGACATCTGTTAGGTGATTATGCTGGGCAGAAGAATTATTTAAAAAATATGTGCTCAGGTGATTATATTTTCAACATAGATGCAGATGAAATACCATCAAAATGGTTAATGAAAAATATAAAGGTAATTTTAGAGGCTAATCCTGATATTGATCTTTATTGGGTTCCGAGAATCAATACAGTCGAGGGACTCACACCAGCTCATATCGAAAGATGGAGATGGAATGTGAATGAAAACGGCTGGATTAATTTCCCGGATTACCAGGGCAGAATATGGAAAAATCGACCAAATATTAGATGGAAAAATAAAGTTCATGAAGTATTAGAAGGTTTTAGCAGTTATACACACCTTCCACAGGAAAAAAATTTTTGTTTCACACATGATAAAACAATTCAGAAACAAGAGGCACAAAATGAGTTTTATGACAAAATAGGAGATCAGTATGAAGTATAAAAGTGGAGACGGTATCGAGTTGTCATATGAAGGACATGAAAGTGATATGCATGCAAATCTAATTAAAGAAGTTATTCACGAGGCTATTCGACTAGGGGATGAAAAAATAGCAACTAAATTCCCCCATCAGGGTTGGCGTGAGGTGAGAAGGTTTTTAATAGATAATTTTAGTTTAGAATATAAACGTGTTTTTAAGTGATAAAAATTAAGATATTGAATCCGACAAAAGGACGAAATGAACCGACGTTTCGTCCATTCGGATTCATTCAAAATCAGTTACGTGATTACAGTATAGAATTTACTGATTCTGATGACTTCGATTATATGTTTGTCGGAATGGCTGATTTTATTAACAAAAAAATATCTTTACAGGATAGTATCGACTATGGTCTTGAAACTATATCAAATATAACTGGTGATTATTTTTTATTTGAAGGATCTGATTCAACGTCACTGATGGGTGGGTATGAAGTATTCGAGCAGAGCGATGCGATTTATCTATTTAAAAATCAAATGTTAGCGACTAAGGAAGACTACACCGTACCGTATGCTCATAATAAATGGTTTTGGGGTCAAGACAGTGATTTAAATCTTTCATACGATATCTCAGATGAACAGTGGAATAGAATTAAGTTTACTGGCTTTAATGTGGGACAGCTTGTACCACAGTATAGAAATTTCCAGTCCATCAATAGAAATAAAACAATTGAAATCTGCGCTATATTTAGAGCTAACCATGATCATAATGAAGACCATAAATCTAGAAACGATCATCTCTACACCGCGCATAGAAAGGGCTTGTGGGATAGACTAGAGCCATTGAAATCGAAATATAATATGATTTATGACAGATTACCGTTTAAAGAGTATATACAGAATTTATGGAATTCAAAGATTTCATTTTCGCCTTTTGGTATGGGTGAAATATGTTTTCGTGATTTCGAATGCATGCAATATGGAACGATTTTTTTTAAGCCAAATCAGGATAGAGTGAAGACGATTCCGAATATTTATGAAGCCGGTGAGACTTATATCGACGTAGAGTATGACTGGTCAGATTTAGAGGAAAAAATCGACTACGTATTATCAGATTTCAATGCGATAAATGAACGGATCAATACCAATATTAGAGAACGATTTATGGAAGGATATGATTACGATAAGCTCTGTATGTACTGGTATAATATTTTTAAAAATTTAAATACAATAGAGGTAGAGAAATGAAAATTTTAGTCACCGGTGGCGCTGGGTTTATCGGTTCGCATATAGTAAATCGATTTACTGGACAAGATCATGATGTAGATGTATTAGATAATTTAGGCCACACCTCATGTGAGAATCGATTACATAGAGATAAATACAATAAACAAATTTTTATATACAACGCGGATATATCAGATGCAGATGTATGGAAACATCTTCCGACTGATTTTGATCTAGTAATTAATTCAGCAGCAGAAACCCATGTAGATGAATCATTTATTCGTCCAGCTGATTTTATCAATACCAACATAATAGGATTGCATAATGTGAGTAGATATTGTGCCGATACATCTACACCCCTGATACATCTCGGCACAGATGAAGTCATAGGTACAGGGGAACCATTATATGAAAACTCAATGACTCTACCGACTAATCCCTATTCAGCAACAAAAGCAGCTGGTGAATCGATATTACATGCATACGGTTATTCTTATGGATTGGATTGGAAAGTCGTCAGGCTGAACAATACATACGGTACGATGCAATTTCCTGATAAATTGATACCATCTTTTATCAATAAATTAAATAATGATGAAAAACTACCAGTACATGGCTCGGGTAAACAGATTAGATTTTTTCTTAATGTAGAGGATTTCGTCGATGCTGTTGAAGTCGTACTGAATGATGGAGAGACTAAAAATATCTACAACGTATCGACAGATGAATCATATTCGGTATTGTTAGTCACACATATGATTTGTGAAGCCATGGGTAAAGACGTTGACAGCAGTATCGAATATGTAGAAGACAGGCCGTTTCAGGATATGATCTACTTATCAAACAGTGAAAAGTTAAGATCTATCGGATGGGCACCTAAGAGAACGTTAGAAAAAACTTTACCATATCTGATAGATTGGTATACTGGTAACGATAACTTTTTTAATGACTAAAGCAATTTTCATAACAGTCAGGACCGGTTCTTCTAGATTGACATCAAAGTCAATTTTAAAGATACAAGGCAAACATACAATACAGTATGTAATCGACAGTGTTAAAAAATCACAACATGCTGATAAGATCGTTTTATGTACAACAGAAAAATCAGAAGATAACGTTTTAGCCGTCATAGCAGCTGATTCTGGTATTGATTGTTTCCGTGGCAGCGAGTTGGATAAATTTAAACGATGGACTGATGCTGCTGAAAAATTCAATATAGATTTCTTCGTAACAGCAGACGGCGATGATTTGTTTTATGATGCAGGATTAGCTGATTTAGTTTTTCAACAATATGAACGGACAAATGTAGACTTCATTAACGGGCAGGGATTGTATGTTGATGTTTACGGTATAAAAGCATCTGCATTGCGAGAAATAGTTAAATGGATTCCTAAATTATGGCCACATATTAAAGAAATTGAACCATTTGAATTAGATAATTATATTAACGATATACAGCTAAGTCATTGGGTTGCAAATTCTGATCTCCGATATCGAACTGTTAAATTAAAAAACGTTCCGGATATTTACAAAAAGAAAAAGATCCGAATGACATTAGATTATGATGATGATCTTAAATTTTTTAATACAGTGATAACTAATCTTCCGAAAGATTTTATATTGCAAGATGTTCTGCAGTACCTTGAAAATAATAAAGAAGTCGTAGATATAAATTTTCATCGTGAAACTGATTGGAAACAGAATCAACTCAATCATTCAAATATAAAACTAGATAAAGAAACTGAATTGGAAACTAAAATAGATAAAATTGATAATCTATACAATAAATACAACGGTAATGAATTGAATTATATTCTAGACATATTGGATTCAGAAAATGTAGAACGCAAAGCCAATCCGTATGTGAATAGATTCGAAGATAAATTTGCAAGTATATTTCAATCTAAATATGCAATAGCACATAATTCTGGTACTTCCACTTTACATAGTTGTTTGATAGCGGCTGGCATACAGCCAGATGATGAAGTGATATCTCCTGCTCATACAGTTATCATGAATTCATTCGTGACACTATTCACTGGTGCGATACCTGTTTATGTCGATATAGATCCCGATACGTTTAATATGTGCCCGCGAGATTTAGAAAATAAAATAACGGATAAAACAAAAGCGATACAGGTTGTACATATGCATGGCAATCCATCCGATATGGTGGAGATAATGAAAGTATCTAAAAAATATAACATACCGGTTATAGAAGATTCAGCTCAATGTGTGATGGGATATATTGATAATAAATTAGTCGGTACATTTGGAGATATGTCCAGCTGGAGTTTCGAAACTAAAAAACATTTATCCACTGGCGAAGGCGGAATGGTGACAACTGATAATGAACAGTACGCCACTATGATTAGAAAAACAGGAGGTCTCGGGTATAAAACATTAGAGGCAGGACAGAGTTTAAGACAATTATTACCAGAAGATTTTCAAAATCCACATTATAAACGCCATGATACACTTGGATGGAATTATAGAATGAATGAGCTGACCGCAGCAGTTGGATTAGCCCAATTAGAGAGAGTTGATTTTTTAGTTAGCCGACGTCAACAAATTGCAAGGATGTACGATATATTGTTTGACAAATATGATTTTATAGTTCCACAAAAAGTTTTACCAGGTCATATAAATACGTACTGGACTTATACAGTGAAATATGAAGGCAGTGATTGGTTTGGGTTATATAACGATGTAAAAGCTAATGGAGGGGATGGATTTTATGGTGGGTTGTCCGTACCATATCAAGAACCAGTGATGACAGGCCGTCGTTATATAAATGAAGGATGCCCTAATGCAGAAAGTGTCCAACCTAAATTGATGCAATTTAAAACAAATTATCGAGATTTAGAAGCAGCTGAAAAAAAAATTAAAATTTTAGGTAGTTGCTTGGATGGTCATTAATATTTATATATACATATATATGGAGGTTACATAAATGGATAACACATACATAATTGCTGAAATTGGTATTAATCATAATGGGGATGAAGACTTAGCAGAAAGATTGATTTTACAGGCTAAGAATAGTGGGTGTGATGCTGTAAAATTTCAAAAACGAGCAATCGATGTGGTGTATAGCCGAGATGAATTGAATACACCGCGAGAATCACCATTCGGTACAACTACTCGGGAGCAAAAAGAAGGTATTGAATTTGGTATTGAACAATATGACCGACTGGAAGAATATTCAAACCAGTTGGGATTAGACTTCATAGTATCGTGCTGGGATGAGCAGAGTGTGGATTTAATAGAAGACTTTTCGAATGTTCGGTATCATAAAGTTGCTTCTGCATTAGTAACCAATAGAAGTTTTCTTAAAAAATTAAATCAAACAGGAAAACCTATTATCTTATCAACCGGTATGTGTACGGATGAACAGGTTGACAAAGCTGTTGATACACTCGATAATATAGAATATATTTTAGCATGTACGAGTACCTATCCCACTGTGGCGAAAGAGGTTAATTTAAGATATATCCAGACATTAAAAAATAAATATCCTGATATTAAGATCGGATTTTCTAATCATTATAACGGTATAGATGCATGTGTGGGTTCGGTTGTACTTGGCGCCGAGTGTATAGAGTTTCATATAACAAATGATAGAACATCATATGGATCTGATCAAGCGGCTTCTATTCAAGATGCTGATGATCTAGTACACGCAGTACGTATGATGGAATTGATGATAGGTGACGGTGTTAAGAGAGTTTATGATTCCGAACAACCTATTATTAAAAAATTAAGAAAACCACAGGATATGTTTCTCCATTAAAATGAACAATTCATTTGATCTCGAAAATAAGACTGCACTCATTACAGGTGGATGTGGGTTTCTCGGGGTAAAACACGCTAAAGCAATTTTAGAATTTGGTGGTGAAGTCATCTTAGCAGATATCCATTCTAAAGAATCCAGAACCGATTTGGTCAATAGAATGAGGGATGAATACAGTACGGATAAAATAACATCAGTTTATATGGATGTTACAGATAAATGGACTATTGAAAGAGCTATTAAGGATTATAATAAAATCGATATATTGATCAATAATGCCGCTATAGATCCGAAGGTGGAAGATGGGCTGGGTTGGAAAAATAAATTTGAACATCTGAGTTTAGAATCATGGAATAAGACTTTAAATGTGATATTGACTGGCACATTTTTATGTTCACAGATGATCGGGAATAAGATGTTAGCTACGGGCCTGGAAAGTGAATATTGTAGAGCAGGTGGGGTGATTCTCAATATAGCATCCGATTTAGCTCTCATTTCACCAGATCAGAGAATTTATGATGATGGTGTAAAACCAGCCAGTTATTGTGTTGCAAAAGCGGGAGTGGTTAACTTAACGAAATATTTGGCAACATATTTCGCAAAAAAGAACATCAGAGTCAATTCTTTAAGTCCAGCTGGTGTTTATAATGATCAACCATCTGAATTTGTTTCAAAATTTGCAAAATTGATACCGATGGGTAGAATGGCTGAACCTGATGAACTCAAAGGCGCTGTAGTGTTTATGTGTTCAGATGCGAGTTCATTCATGACAGGACATAATCTAGTTATCGACGGTGGAAGGACTATATGGTAGAGAACAGTATTGCGGTTTTATGCCGAGGTAATTCACTTCATTATATTGATGAAATACCTTTAGTAGATGAATACATAATAGTCAATAGATTTGGTGATGAATTAGAAGATGAGAAGATTGCCAATAGACTACAAGATGAAGCTATCACTCAAGTCATAAGTATAGTTCCGGATGAACATAAATCAATGTTGGAACGAGGACATTATAAGAAATTCAATATCAATAGGTTAGTACTCCCATACATACAAGAAACAGTACCTGGTAGAGGGCCGATGTTAGAAGGGCATACTGGGGATATCATTCCATCATACGTACTGGGGGATAATCATAAACAATATATGTATGAACGAGGAGCTCGACCTGATGGGGATACCAGATATGCATATTCATACCCTACATCAGGAATTGCAGCTGTTGTTCATGCTACAATTGATTATGATAAAGAAAATATCTATATAATAGGGTTAGATTTTTATGAGGCGAAATATGCATATGGTTATGTCGAAGACGGGTATTCAGAATATGAATCCGTCGAACAATCACTGCGTCGAGGAGAAGATCCGACAATGATGAGAAATTTTTTAACTGAGTTTTTAGCTCAGCATGATGAAAAGAAATTTACTATTATCACATCCAGTGATTATAAGTGTGATCTCGACCATGTAAATATGGTACACGTAAAATGAAAAATGTAAACAAACATCTAATGTCATCCACTACACAACAAGGTCGTTACGTAACACAAATCATACACTTCGTCCATGGATATAGAAAAACAATTCACGATATCGATACGTGGAGTATCGAACAAGGTCAGTTTACTAAATTTATGCTACGGGATGGTCGCATGATGATGATAAATGATGTTAACGTTTTATTAGTTGAAGTATTTCCAGAAAAGGTATTAAATGAAAATTAGAGAAAAAATGTTACCAGTATTGGGTCCGCAGGGAGGCGAAGAAGAGATACAGGCTCTGCGAGAAGTAATTGAATCCGGTTGGTGGGGGAAGGGACCGAAAGTCGCTGAATTTGAAGAAAAGTTTGCTCAAATGGTTGGGCATAAATATGCAATAGCGGTCACGAGCGCCTCACATGGTCAAGATCTGATCATGAAAGCATTGGGATTCAAAGATATAGATGTGATCAATCCCGCTATTTCTTTTATCGCAACTGCTATGATCCCGCTATGGAATGGGTTTACAACAAATATCGTAGATGTAAAAGCCGACACACTCTGTATTGATCCCGGAGATGTAGATCGATATAAGAAACCAAATTCAGAATTATTGATAGCTGTAAATGAAGCAGGTGTTCCGGCTGATTACGATGCATTGAGAAAAGTATTCGGTGGTTTTATACTTGAAGATACAGCACACAGTTGTTACACACCTGGAGCAGGTCTGGGTGGTGATGCAGCTGTTTGGTCATTTCAAGCAGTAAAGACAATGCCTGGTGGTGATGGTGGGATGATAACAACAGATGATAAACAGTTAGCAGATAGATGTAGAGAAATGACTTGGTTTGGTGTTTCTTCAACCTGGAGTAGATCGCAGGGGCGAAGCGGTAAACCAGGATATGCATGGGATTATGAAGTCGATCTTGTAGGATATAAATACTATATGATCGACATCATAGCAGCAATCTGTTTAGAGCAAATGAAAAAATTACCCGAACATTTAAAGTTTAGACGCCATATACAGAAAAGATATAATGATGAATTGAATCCTATGATTGAACGACCACCTCATTCAGAAACAGTTCAATATTATGCACCGCGCGTACCAGCTCCACATAGGGATAGACTTATAGATTATTTAGCTGATAAGAAGATACATACATCAGTTCATTTCAAACCACTGTATAAATACACCCCGCTTAAACAGAATAGGGAATATCCAGTATGTGAAACTGAATGGGTGAGATTGATATCACTGCCGTGCCATAATAGAATGAAGGAAGATGATATCGATTATGTCATCTATTGGGTTAATAAGTATTTCGAGGATCAGATATGATAGGTGTAACTGGTGGTAAAGGGTTTGTAGGTACTCATATAAATTTTGCTGATAAAAAGCTCGGGCGAGATGAATGTCCGTTAGATGATTTTAATAAAACATTAGAGTGTTTTAATCGTTATAAGTTTGACACTATTATACAGTGCGCGGCAGAGCAGAAAAATTATCAAAAAATGATTACACTGCAGGCTGATCATTATCACGATAATGCTATGCTCAATCTTAATTTTTTCAAAGCAGCACAGATGACAGGAGTGAATAAAGTCATCGCAATATCATCAATAAATGCCATAGCGGGTCCACCCCATAATATTACAATGTACAATCATTATAGCGAATACAAGTTATGGGACGGTGAACCAGATGCGAATTGTTATGCAGATGGACATAAACAGAGGATGTTACATATACTCGGCCGAGTGTATAATCAGCAGCATGGTATGAAGTGTTTAGTACCAATGCTTTCCAACACATACGGTCCAGATAGTAAAATCGATAATGGTGTGATACCGATTTTAATCAATAAATGTATTGATGCGAAAAAAAATAAGAGTGATTTCGTTATTAACGGAGATGGTAGTGATTTGAGAGATTTTATATATGTTAAAGATGTGGTAAAAATTATCGAATGGATGATATATAATTATCATTCATCCGATCCCGTTATATTATCTTCCGGCAGAGTTAATTCAATTAAACAGTTAGTTGAAATAATTGTAAATGCAGTTGATTTTAAAGGTAAAGTTATCTGGAACCCTGATATCAAAACAGGACAAGCATCTAAATGTTGTTCTAATGAAGTATTGAAAAAACTCCTACCGAATTTTAAATTCACTTCGATAGAAGACGGCATTCGAAAAACAGTAAATTCATTTAGGACAGAAAGAAATGTATAATACAGGTATTGATTTTTGCGTAATCAGTCATTGCAAACCAGATTATGTAAGATTATTAGTTAAAAGCATACATAAATATGTAAACGATATTGATTACGATATCTACATAGTGAATAATTATATCGATGAAGAGGTAGAGCGGAAAGAGCTAGAAGAAATATTTCGTGATGACAATACGGTGACGATTTTGAAAGGTATTGACCAATCCGATACAACGGTTATCGGTGCGTCCGGTACATTTAGACAGCGTTCGAAAGATTGGATTGGTAAGATAGATGGATGTGCAGTCGCTGCCGGCAGTAAATATGGTGAATGGGGACATGCTATAGGACTGAGAGCAGGTAAGAGACAGTATATCTGCGCACTTGATAATGATGTGTTGTTCTTAGATGAATGGGTAGATGATATTTTACCTCTACTGGAGAATCATTTGTTTATTTCTAATAGATGGGATCCTGGAAATCTATTCCGTGAAGCGAGAAATAATATTCCGAGACTCGGAATGGCGCGACCAATGTTCTGGATGATGACACGGGACAATATGGAAAAACATAATCTTTATCCTAACTGTGATTATCGTGACATATGGGGTAATATAACGTACTTCGCTCAACAGAATGATTATGATTTCTTTATTCTCAAGAATTCATACTGGAATGAACAGATGCGGCATCGATACCGGATAGCTTTTCAAGATATCGAACCGTATTATAAGTCAAATGACGGGCATTTATTAGATATTCCACATGGAGAGCAAGCATGGATTGGTGATAAACCCTTCTTCTTTCATCAAACTAGGGGAGCGTATAGAGCTACCGCTGCTTTGAACGAATGGATAGAAAAGGCTGGAAAGTATTTAGATGAGTAAGCGTTTTCTACATATCGGATGTGGTTCAAATATATTACCGGCACCATTTGAAAATCTAGATGCAAGAGATTTTGAAGGTGTAGATCATATCAGTCTCGCAGAAAATTTAAAACAATTTGAAGATAATACGTTTGATATGATATATGGTTCTCACGTATTAGAGCATTATGCGAGAAATGATGTTGAAGCTGCATTGAAAGAGTGGGTGAGGGTAGTGAAAGTAGACGGAATAGTGAGAGTATCAACCCCATCATTTAAAAGCGCAATACAGATATATGAGCAAACCGGTAAATTAGAGTACATTTTAGGACCAGTCATAGGAGGTCAGACATATGAGTTTGAGTTTCACTACTGTCTATTCGATGAACGAACTTTAACTGCACTGATGAAAAAGTGTGGATTAACTGCTATTCATCCATGGCTGTACACCAGAACTGAACATTCTGATTATTGGGATTTTTCTCAGGCAGTTACATCCGGTATTCAGATTTCATTAAATCTGGAAGGGCGAAAGCGGGAAACACCATTAACAGATGGCGTGAACTATTTTGAAACAAAAAAGGATAAATTAAAACAGGGAATGGAATATGTCTGATATTGATTTCATTATAGTAAATTGGAAAACCCCAGATTTGGTAAAAATTACGTTGGACAGTATAGAAAAATTTGTTAAATTACCGTATGAAGTTTATGTCGTGAATAATGGTGATGATAGTGATATAGATGTGTTGAATCAATTGTTTAAAGATAAAGATAACATCCATATTATAAAAGGTGTTGAGCAATTACCTGATAGTTCTATTCCGGGTTTAGAAAAGGATATAGAAGATCCGTGGATACATACTAAACACGATAGAAGAAAAGTCCATTTAGCGAGTTACGCATTAGCAGAAGGTATGAAGATGGGGGTGCTCGAAGGGAAAAGCCAATACGTCAGTTTTATACAATCTGATATTGTGTTTTTAAATGAATGGACTGATGATATCCTACCATTATTAGAAAAAAATGAGTTTGTCAGTTATGCTTGGCGACATGATATAGATCAAGCGTGTACACCACAATGGTCAGTAATGAAACGTTCAATATTTGAATCTGATTATTTATATGAAAAGGGTGATCTATATCCAAATATACATTATAAAGATACATTCGGATTATTATCATTATGGACTCGAGAAAAGGAAAAGGAGTTTTATATATGTCAAAATAGTTTAAATGAACGAGAATTAAAGAAACATCATATTTTAGATCTACCACACGGAGAGCAGGGTTGGATAAATGATAAACCGTTTATATACCATTACGGTAGAGGAACCTCCCGCGGACTAGATTTAAGAAAGTTATGGATTGAAAAAACAACAGAATATATGAGAACGTTCGATGAGTGAAAATGTAGTCTTTTTAATAGCGGTGGCGAGCGAACATAAGTATTTAAAAGAAAAACATGGTGGGTTTAAATATTTTGAATACTCTATAGCGTCATGGAAGTATTGGTGTGAAAAGTGGGGTGTAAGATTATTCATATATGACACTCCAGGGGATCCTGAGCACGTTATGCATAAACCGACATGGCAGAGGTGGTTTGATGTATTTGATCAATTAGAAGAACATGATATTGACTATAATAAGATTGCTGCAATCGATGCATCCACAATTATACGGTGGGATACGCCTAATTTTTTTGATCGAATACCCAACGGTAAGGTAAACGTTTTTAGATCACTGGAGAATATTCGATGGGTATACCAGGGTGTATCAGGCTATGCGGATTTTTTCAAACAACATTATCCTGATTTTACTTTTGATTTGACTAAGTATATGTCTTGCGGGTGGCAGATATTTGATAAATCGCATAAACCGTTTTTGAATAAGTTAAAGACATTTTATTATGATAACTATGATAAAATTATGGTATTGCAAAATGATAAAGTTTGTAGAGGTACGGACCAGCCCGTTTATAATTACTTATTGCAAATTCATAATGTCAATATTGTGCAAGCTTTACCTCCATCATATTTTTTAAATCATCTCCATAGATTCGACTGGTTCAGTCATAATTGGCAGTTAACTAGTTCAGATAAACCCAGTGACCTTCGACCTTTTTTTATCAAATATGGTTATATCTGGTTCTATAGCGGATTCGCACAGCGAGGTGATAGATATAACTTAATGAAACAGACGTGGGGTGTCATACAGGATGAGTATAAATGAGAAATATAATTTATATGGTTAATATTGTCCAGGATGATAGGAGCAAAACACAGGGATACGAATGGTCGATCAAAAGTTGGAAAAACTGGGCTGATAAGAATGATTGTGATGTATTTGTATTAGACTCACCAGTTTATGACCTATCAGAAGTAAAACCACAGTGGCATAAATTATTAGTATTTGATTTGCTAGATAATCAAGATACAGAATATGATCAAATACTCTATGTTGACTCAGATACAATAGTGCACCCCGATTGCCCTAATCTATTTAACATGTCGGATAATAAATTCTGCGGTGTTTCAGCTATCGGAAGTATGGATTGGATTTGTCGAAGTATAGAAAATTATTCAGTGCACTTATTTGATAATTTTATGTTTCCATATTGGAAATATATTAACTCAGGTGTTATGTTAATGAATAAAACTCATAAATCATTATTTAAATCTATTTTAGAGTTTTATTTTACCAACCAGGAAAAAATAATATGGATGCAGGATAATTTTGGTGTCGGGACAGATCAACCTGTAATAAATTTCTTTCTAAATAGAGAGTTGGCAGATGACAACCGTAAATTATTACCATATGAATTTAATATGCAGGATATGATGAGATTAGAAGTATTAGGGGAGGATATGTTGCATACAAAGTATGGATGGATATACCATTTCAACGCAGGCGTCAAGCCATCACCAGGCGCTTGGTTAGAACACACATATAGGTTTTTATATGATAATATCGTATAGACATAATTTTATATTTATGAAAACTCGAAAGACTGCTGGTTCGAGTATACAGAAAGCACTGTCTACTATTTGTGGACCTGATGATATCATAACACCAGATGCAGAAAGTCCAGAGACAGCGAGAAATGTCGATAAATTTGTTATGAATCATCCACATCCACCTATAAGTGTTGTTAAAGATTTCATAGGGGCAGAGTCATGGGGTAAATTTTTTAAGTTTGCATTTGTGAGGAATCCCTGGAGTTTGGCAGTATCGAGATACCATTGGAATAAACGCGGAGCTGATTGCAGTGTTGAGGATTTTAATAATTTTCTAACTAAGTATTGCAGTGATGAGGCTCATTGGGGTCCTGCTCATTATTATGTCAATGATTTGCAACAAAATTATATCACGGTAGATGGAAACGTAGATGTAAATTTTATAGGAAAGTTAGAAACGTTAAAAGATGATTTTAAAACTATCTGTAGTAAATTGAACTTACCCATGTTGGGGTTGTCGCGAAGCAAAGGTGAATATAAACCTAAACATTTTAATCACTATACTGAATATTATAATGATAACACACAGGCACTTATAGAACGATATTTTTCCGCCGATATAAATATGTTTGAATATACTTATGATGAAAAAATAACTGCACGCAGAATCAAACCTATAATAACACCCGAGATGCTGCCCGAACAGATAAATGATAATATCAATGGTCCTTCTTTAATAAAAGTGCCCGAATGGGTAGAACAACCACTTGGCAAGTATTACTTGTATTTCGCGCACCACCAGGGTAAACACATCAGAATGGCGTACGCCGATAATGTTGAAGGACCGTATACTGTATACGAACCCGGAACGTTGCATTTAGACGATACGGTTTGTGGAAATC
>Ga0209756_1000930_pt1 | contig 27833 bp, 7 predicted proteins | sample ETNvirenome_6_85_FD_184071 | JGI IMG/M metagenome (GOLD analysis project Ga0209756, IMG submission 184071) | Marine viral communities from the Pacific Ocean - ETNP_6_85 (SPAdes) (version 3) | ecosystem: Environmental > Aquatic > Marine > Oceanic | place: Pacific Ocean | collected 2013-06-19 | reverse complement strand
GAGAATACTCTGTGCCCTTGTAGTACATACTGTTCGTTCCAGCTTCTCCAGCATAGGTCAAGTCTGTTGCTGAGAGATATCCTTCAGAAATTGCGCTTTCCTGATGGTTATTGTAGTATGCCATCACCTTGTCGACACCGCCGGGAGGTAGGTCTTCTTCATTTACCGCAGGGTTGGGCGCGAAATGAAAACCATACTTTGATCCAACGACAATTTGATATGCGTACACACTGTATAGATATTCTTTCTCATACTTGACTTGTGTATCAATGTACTTCATAACATCGCTTGGATTGTCTGAATCGTTTGGAACGGGAATCCAAAAATTTTGAACGCGGGATGGAATGTTGTCGCCTGAATCGATTGGTCTTTTTTCAATCCTATAAAACATTGTTTCGTTGTAAGCTAGCTTTTTACTTAAAATTTCCTCATAACTTCTTGTTAACTGTTCAGCTAGCTTTTGATAATCAGCAATAAAGGCAAATGCGCTGATGGCGGCGGCTGGGGAATCAGTGGGAATGCTCTTATAACCCCCGTCTTTAGGATCACTAAACACCTTTGTTTTGTCGCTGGTGTTTGGGAGATAAAGTTCTTTTACAAAATCTTCATAAAGGTAAACGGAACTAATTCCTTCAAATTCCCCGGCGTTTATAAATCTATCGTCTCCCGTATCCTCAGTAACAGTCCATACACCGTCAGCGCCGTATAAATATTTAATATATCCGTCCAAAAATTTGTTTAAATCAAACTCTCGATAAAATTCTGAACCTGCATTACCTAAGATACCACCCTCCATGGTTGAATCCTCAGACTCCTGCGGAGCTACAAGATTGAAAAAAGATTTTTTTTCTTTAATAGAGTATATCCCCGAGGAGCAGATTGCTGGGACGGTTTTTTTTGCTTCTTCATCTCCGAGGAGTGGCAAAGAATTATATGCCGGGTCTGAGTCTTGGGGGTTGTAGTATCCAGAATTTTGGGTTGCGCCAACCGGCGAAGACTTTGATACTTCCGCTGTGTTTACGGAGCTATCGCTCGAAGGAAAAACATTTGATATCCAAGCCCTTATGACAAGATCAGTTATCCCACTCTTGTTAAACAGGGTTGTCAAAGCTTTTTTAGTTGGGGTGTTAAATTCAAAATCAACGTAAAATGGAAATTGTTTTTTTATGCTATCAAATTTTTGTATGTACTCTTTGCTAGTTTGATCTAAAATAATGTGATCGTAATGTTTAGAATTTGTCTCCAGTATTACTCTGCTAACTCTTCCATTTAACAATTTATGACCAAATGAATCAAAATTAAATTGCCCATCAGCAACGCTTTCTAAGGGGGCAGGAGTTTCATTGCTCTCTATCGGAACACTGTATATTGATGGCAATTGCCTTTCATAGAGCGGGTGTTGCTCTCCCGAGCCCATGTCTTGTGCTCTTGTCAACGTTTTTTTAGTCGTTGCTTTTTCGTAATATTTAGAATAGTAGTTATATACCGGCTTTGCGTCTACATATAAAATACTTTTGTTTGTTTCACTAGTTAATTCCAAAGCACTTGGAGACATTGGAGTTGGCATGTCAAAAGATGAATCGTTATAAAAAAGTTCATCATGGGCATAACCATTTTTCGACCAACTATAAAATGCGCCCATCTGCCCTTTATCTACGACATCACTTATCATATCTGTCGTGATGTTTTCCCACATATTTAAAGATTCATACAAATCTTCAGGAGAGGCACCGCCATCTATTGCCATCTGATAAGTTTCATCCGAGTGCCTCCATGCACTGTTGCCGTGAACGCTTAGTTCCCCCATTGGCAAAGAATTTTCTTTGCTTAAAACAGCATCATAGCGATATGCGCCAAGGTTTTCAACATTATAGGCGCTTGTTCTAAAGCTTATTGATAAATCAGAACTAGAATCCACGATATCTTTTTGATTAATATATACTTGCGACCAGTCGCCGTCTTTTTCAAATACATTTAAGAATGGATTAATTGCGTTTTTTCTGTTAATATTTGTTAAAAGAGACAAAAATGTCAGCTTGCTTTGCAACACATCTGCATCGAAAAAGATTTTTACTCTAGTTGCTTTTCTTGACAAATTTAAACTATCTTCGTGAGAGCCTGCACCAAAAACTTCGCTCCATATGTCCGAAGCGTTTTCAAATTTTATTTCCGTATTAGAAACATTAGAATATGCATTGGGTATAATTGCTTGATTGGCTTCATCTTGTTGTTTATCTAAAAACGCAACCATAGAAGTTGTCTCATTTGAATTCAGAGAGTTTTTATAAGACCACACGGCACCAAGGCACTGCCTAAACGGGTCTGTAGAAGGAGTATGCAAACCATTACTTCCGGGGGCAGCTGTTTGCTGAAGAACCATATCTTCTGCGCTGACTCCCCCTAAAGAATCTGATTCGTTGGGTGATGCATTGTAAAATGAAGATCTGTCGATTATAAGAGCGTATCTATTTGAATAATCATTCCTAATTCTGTTACCTAGCCCGGTTGACGAGATCGCTCCGGCGGTGAATGCAACAGCTTGGCTCACTGGGTTCTTGAACACAGATTCCTCGGTTTCGCTCCCATGTTCGGTTCCGCTGGTAAAGGATGTAAAGGATTGGCTCATTTATATTTACCCTCGCTATTTAACACCATTAGTATCTCCTACCCCCGCCGGCATTTGTTGATGCCCTTTCGGTTGACACGCTAGAGGCACTTCTATCAGTGCTAGTTGTTCTATCAGATGGTATGGTATTTCTTGCATTATTATTATTTAGTTGTTCTGCGCGGACTTTTCTAGAAGAATTTGCCTTTGTTGCTTTTAAAAAATTAAATACGGCGGTCAAATCTCTTTTCTTTGATTGGGCGGGCTGCCTTCTGGTGACTCGGGTGGGCTCTTCTTCTGGTGCCGCTTCGTCGGCAAGCACAGCATTGGTAAAATCTATAGTAAAAAATTTGTTGTATATTGGCATTTCTAAAATGGGGTGCCTTTTTATGCCGTAAAGCTCATCTTCATACGGCATTATTCTACATAAAATTGTGCCTTGAGTATTTTGATAGTTTCTATATAAGTCTTCTGTCAACAAAGACCAAATTGGGTCATTTATATTCATATTTCCGTTGCCATCATAATTATACCCTCTCAAAACCTCTATCTTAACAACATTCTTGTAGTTTAATAAGAAAAATGATATAAACTCCGGAGATTCATAGATTGCTTTCATCTTGGGAATCTTTGGATAATTTGATATGCCACTAGTTTGGTTAGCATTCGGGGAGACACCCAAAAAATTATAAGAACCGTTTATTGAAACGTCACTAATTTGCTCTTCTGTTAATTCATAATTGTATGCATAAGGCTTTTTGCTCTTTAAATAATCCTTTAATTCTTCAAAGTCAGAATTAATAAAATTCTTCGTCCAATCTAAATGCAACATCAACGATTTGACGTGGTTTGGTGCTCTTTTAAGTGGAGAATTGTCAAGAATAAAGGGATCTATTGGTACAAGGGATGAATTCCCAAACGATTGGGATAATCCTTTCCAATAGTTAGAAAAATTAGTCCAAAACACGTATTGATTAAAAAAAGTATCTTGGAAGTCTTGAACATAGTACTCCCATGACCATTTTGAGTCAGAGAATATTTGAAACAATCTTTCATTTACAATAGACAATAGTAGCTCAGAAGGGTCAACATTAGAATTGAGTATATTGCTTGGATCTTTAAGAATAGAATTTAGTGCCGTTGCCGACTGCAATGTTGACTCAGCGGCATCATTTGCTCCTATCGCGATATTTGAGCTAACCAAAAGTCCCTGATTAATTTTTTTCACATTGTTCGCTGAAGCGGCGCTGGAGCCTCCGAAAACTGGCCCAAAATTTGTACCAGCAACAGACGGGGACGGGCTAATCGCACTGTTCACTGTTTGAGCTACCTGAATGGTGGCTTGCCTGTCGGATAACAAGTTTACCAAGTCATATTTTACTTCTTTAGGGTTATTTCCACTTTGAATTTGATCTTTTTCTGTGTTCGCATCCGAAATATCAAATTTTTGATTTAATTTTAAGTTATATTTAACAATATTTAAAAGAATATTGTTTAAATTGTCAATATCTGTTCTTATATTACCGTCTTGCAACATGTTGTGCGAGGCGGAGTCTGAGAAGTTTATGATTGAGGGGCTCAAAAACGCTGTTTTAGTAAATTCAACAGAATCATCAGGGTTAAGCACCTCGCCTTGAAGAGCTTTGAGTGATGATTCGCCCTTTTCAGCGGTTAAAATTTCTTCTCTGGTCTCTTTTAAAGCTTTATCGGCATCAGCAACGCTCTGTTCAAATTTTGACACTTTGGCTTGAGCCGCTGCATAGGCGGAAGAGAATTGTGCTGGGGATGGAGGGGGCAACGCTTCTAGTTGTTCCTTTGCCATGTCAAGGTCTGATAAGACACGATCAAAATGATTTTGTTTTTGCAACAATTCTTGGTATAAATTAGCAATTATTGATACATAATCTTGCGAGGTTAGCGATGCGTCAGCTAAAGGGGTCTTAAAAATCTTTATAGTATTAAATAATCCCAAACTCTCGTCTTTTAGTGGAGGATTGGGGAATATCTTTCTAAGTTCTTTTGTAGATCTATCGCTATATTCTTCATGAGTTAAAGTTCTCAAACCATCAGCAGCAGAAGTCTCTTCTTCTATAGTGTTTCTTTGAGATAAATAATCATATCCGATTAAATGGTTTGTCTCTCCCTTTATTTTATTAGAAAATTTCTTTTCTATAGTAAATTTTCTGCTCGGATTTGAACCCGCTGAGTACACAGACTCTACATGTTGAGAATCTACTGGTTTTTTATATTTCGAGACGGAAGAAAACGCATCCAAAATCTTTTTATGTATGTTTTCCATTACATCAAATGCTTTTTGCGCCCCGCTTGGACTGCCAAAGTTAACGGATGATATTGCGGTTAAAAAATTATACAAAGAATTAATTGAGTTATTTGTTTCGAATGATGTAAATGAAGTCAAAATTGTTAAAAAATTAGTTATCTTTTCTTCCGCAAAGCCCGGTTCAGCCCACTCTTCAATTTCGTCTATAAAAACCTGAGTGAATCTATTAGTGTGTAAGTTATAATACTCAGTCTTTTCTTTTGCTTTTTCCAAATAATCATTAAAGCCTAGAGATTGTCCTTCGTTTCCATATAATTGTTGTTCAAGGGCATCTATTTCGCTTTTCATCCAGTCTATAATTGGATCTTGCATGATAATTTCTGCTAAATACATGTAATGTCCATCTGATGGGATGTTTAAATCTGTTCCCGTATAAAACTTTGTGTATGATTCATTGCTGTCAGGGAGATTTAAAAATATCTGTTTAATTGTTCCTCCCATGCCGGGTAATCTTTCTTGCGTATTTGGGATTAAAACACCCTCACTATTTTCCGCTGCCGTGCAGACAAGCTTAGGAGTTTCATTAGGAACCTTTTCGTATAAATCTATTGTTGGATCTGCTGGATTTTGTTTGTGAACCCTGTACCTATATATTTTTATCTCTTCTAGTATTTTTCTGTTGAAAAACTTTTCTTTTTCTGAATCTGTTGTGTTCTCTAACAAGTGATCGATTAATTTAGGAAACGCAGAATATTTTTTTAAAGCTTGCTTAAAATTAACGCCAAAAATATATTTAGTGTTCCCTTTACCATCCATTGAAGTGTAAAGTTGTGTAAATATCGAGGTATCTTGATTATTTCCCAAAGATTTTATTATTGCTAATTCAACATCTTCTGTGTCCTTCATATAAGGATTATCTCTTCCGGCAAGTTGTTGTATTCCTTTTAAATTATTGGACAATCTTTCAGTAGTCTTATCATTTATAAGCGAATTAGAAAACAAAGAATAATCAAAGTTTATCTTTTCCAGCTCTTTTACCTCTCTAAAATCTTGAATTACTCCATTGTTTACCGTAACGGGCGTCAATAGAGACCCCATGTCTTCACCTGTCCCGCCAGCCATATAACCAATGTATCCATTTGGGCCTGGATTTTGCGCGTCATGATAATGAACGCGCCCTGTCCATAATTGATACAGCGGTTCGCCTGCTTCTGGTGTTACGTAAAATATTTGTGCAAAGTTGTTTATAGTTCCGCCCTGAATAACGGTTTGATGTGTTATTGGGCCTAGAGACATTCCGTTTTTCATCGAATCAGGCAACTTAGAAGCATTGCCAAAACCTAAAGACGTTTTATCCTGCAAAATTTGATTTATATCAACATAGGGAATACTAAAATATGCCAAATGTTCTGAACTTATGCCGCCTTCAACGACTGGCACTTCAAATGTCACCCTATAAGGAATTGAATATGATTTTTTTCCGTCTGATGTTGTCTTTACTTCAATGTATGATGACAAACTAGCCTGTTTTTCCGGTAGTGTTCCCTCATAGGAGGCAAAATCAATTATTTGCATCTGTAATCCGGGTCGCGTCGACAGGTCATCAAGCTCTCTCTGATCAAAAGCCTTCTTTAGTTGTTCTGTATTTGCAAATTTATTTGTAAGTTGTGCATTTGTGCTTTGAATAACCCTTATTTTAAGATATTTTAAAAAATCGTCTTCAAAAAACACAGAATAAATGTTCGCCGAAGACATGTCGAATGTTATGTCTGCCGACAAAACTAAATCAATTGACATTGGTTCAACATTCTGACCATTTGCCTGACTTGGGTTGTTGAGATCAGCAGAAATGATAGCAGTTTCGCCTTCTTGTGCGATGTGTGGCTCATCAGTCTTTTTCAACAAATCAGTTCCACCATCAAGAGTGATGCTTATAAAATTTATTTTTGGTATTTGAAAACCTAGCGCCATCAGCAGGGCTCCTCATCGTTTTCGGACTTACTCTTGTAGATATCCGTTATAATATTGTTTTGTAATCCAACTTCGTCATTTATCTCATCATCGACTCTAATGTCAAAATAATATTCAACATTTGTTGGCTTAACTTCAACTGTTGATTTTGTTTCTTCTGAATAATACACGTCTTCGGTTACTTTTTTTGCATTAGAAAACAACAGCGGTCTGGGGTATTCTGATTTTGTAACGGGCCCGTCTTCTCCGCTCATACGGAAAACTTCTATTTCAAAATTTTCGTGCTCAAACAGAGAATTAAATTCTCTCATGTCAATTAAAACGCAGTCTTTTTTGATTTGAACATAACTATTATCCGGAAAGACTGTAATATCTTCGGATATCGTTGGTTGTTGATCTTCTGTAAATTGTTTTTTTTCGATATCATAATAAACATTAACATCCAATTGAGGTATTTTTAAAAGCCCCGATGATCCCGTGTAGTCTGTCACAGGAGTCATCAACTCTCCCTTAACAAATTGTACATCCCAAGCAGGAATTTTATCCGAATTTAACTTACTGGAGCCCATTGGTACACCCATGCTAGAAAAATTATCTGCGGCGGGGGGTGGGTTTTCTAATCTCAATAATTTTTGCTCAAGAGTTAGCTCATGTGCGCGGCCTGGGACACCTACTTCGTGCAATTTATTAATATTGGTTTCGATTCCCGCATATGTTAATTGTGCTTTTGGTCTAATAGAATCTCTAATTCTTTTCGATGCTGCTGTAGAATATTCTACTTGACTGCCAGTTCCCGAAGATATATATTGGCTGTCATAAATAATATCATCATCATAAAAAGCATAATAAGTTGGACTAAATTCTCCTCGTGAAAGCATAGCTCTGCCATACGATGTTAATTTTAATTCCAATACCTCTTCTTTTCTATCAAAAAAATTCATATCTATAAGTAGTTATTCCCCAATTAATCATCGCCGGGTACTGTTTTAAATGTGCCCCACTGTATCGTGTCTCCACCAGCAGATGGAGACGGGTCTAGAGAATCAGCAGAGCTATTTGATACATTTGCCGCATCTTCACTAATCGTTGGAAGCTCTTTTAAATTAATGGGATTAAAGGTTATCCCCGGCTCAAGCTGTGCTAGTTCTACCAAAGAGAAAAAGTCATACGGCCAATTGTAACTATATACAGACTGTTTACCATTGGGGTTAAGCTTCGAGGGATCATTATCGCTCCAAGCCTCAAGCTCATCAAATCCAAATCCTTTGGCTGTTTCAGAAGTTGCAGAAACTCCAGCGTAATTATTTTTTGCTCTCTTCTTGACTTTAAAAACCATCCACCTTAGTTTGTCATTGAATATGTTTTGACCAGTTACAAAAGATTCATTCGCAGCTGAAAATAAACTTGAGTCAATTCCAAAAAAGTCGACTTTATCCCCAGTCAAAACTGAATGTTCCACAGAAGCTTCTGCTAATTCGGCAGTAACAGATATATCTGGCATTAAATTTTGCCATATTAGTGACAAATCATTTTTTGAAAGTACATGATTAAATTCAAATACGTACATCACAAAAGGCCCCAGCTTTCCATAAACAGATTTGTTGTGAAGAAAATCTAAATGCGGCGGGAACACATACTTTCTCATATTGTTAATCATATCACTAATCGAAGTTCTTTCAATATCGGCTTTTATTTCTCCTCCAAAATCTCCAGCCTTTAGCGCAATACCATCACTAGATAAATTATCTCTTTGTTTATTAAATCCTGTCTTATTAATAGGAACAAAGCTGCCATTTGTATTTATTGGTATCGCAACGATAGCTTCGCTAATTTCTTTACTACTTGCCAATGCGCCGACTCTTCTAGTTTGGGGTCGGAAATTGCAGTTTTGAAGTATAGATCCCGTTCTACTCAGCAAAATGCGGCGGTCAGAATTTATTAATTCTATGTCTGCGCCCGAACCAGATGCTTGTGCATCTGTTGAATTCTCTAATTGTGGGAAGGATTCTTTGAGTGACAAGAAAACACCAGACTCATTTTCTGGTATCTCTCCAAATGTCCTCCACGGCCCAGTAGTCGCTTTTCTTTCTTGCCCAGTTCCATTATCAAAACTAGAACTATCATGATTGTTATAATTCATAGTAGGACATTCAAACTTGCTTTCAATCACCCACACATCATTCTGTGCTGCCTCGTCTTCCCCTTGGAATAAAGAATTTGGCTTATAAGATGTCTCTCCATCAGCTGTCCTCGATGGGACATATGCGACCTTTGTTTTGCCTGTTCTGTTAAACAAATTCATTGAAGAATTTAGATGCATCTGGTTTCTATATGCGGCAGACCCAGTTGCACTTGGGTTGGTGACGGTTCGCGTGATGACTCTGCCAGTACGTGAACTTGTAAACTCCAAGGTCACCGTAGTATTTTGGAAAACACCATTTGTATCCTCTCCCAAATTAATAAAATCTGTCTCATATTGGGCAGATGAGAATATTTCTGATAGTGTAAATTTGCTTGCCTCACCGGGTGCCATATCTCTAAGAGCATGGGGTCTAAATGCAATTCTAGCAATTGATGTACCATAAAAATAAGGTGGTGTATATGGTGCTGGCCCTGGGTCTCCCATTTGATCGGCGAGGCGTTCGCTTCGTGCATACATTTTGGTGTCATAATTGTCTCTTGAAGAAAAATAAGGCCCATAGTGCATGCCTCTGGTGGAAACGGAACTGGTTAATGTTTCTGCGCTTATAGAATCTCCCGAAGAGCCGCTATTGTACATTTCGAAAAGAAAATTACTTCTAGGGCCTTCATACATTTTAAAATCAGGTGTTTTTGACATCACAACATCCATAAAATATGTTGCGCCAGATACAAATGGGCGGAATGTGCTTTGCTTTCCTGATACAAAGGTTGTCACCTTTTCTCCTTCTAGGAAAAAATCAACCGTTTCTGCCATAAAGTTGTTCATTGCCAAGTGATATATTGGCTTATGTTGACCTTGCCATTTAAAATTAGGTGTTGGTCTAAGATATTGAGATAAACTATCCCCAGTTCCACCTGCTAGTGTTGCTGGTGAGGATCCAACCACTCCATCCGCCACCATGGAACCGGCTAGATCTGTGACAGTAATGCTGTTTCCGTCAATGCCGTTTGTTAGGGCAGCTATATTTATGCGCCGACTGGTACCGACAGAGGCGGTGATTCCATGAACACCGTAGGTGTGATCGGCTCCAATGTCGTTTCCATAATAAATTACACCCGTAAAATCACTGCCTGTTTCGGCACCTCGGCGGGAACCAACGAGTGCGTAATGTAATCTTTCCTGTCTCGTTGTTGAGTTCGCATCGTATGTTATTTGTATTTCACCCGAGGTTACTGATGGGCTGCTGGTGAACCTGATTGTAATATCAGCCGCTGAACCGTAATTTATTTCTTGAGGCATACCCGATTCAATTTTTCCAATCGTTGCTGGAACATTTATTTTAAAACGGTCTCCATCAGCGACAGTGGTAAGTGACACTATATTATCTCGTGTTGCATAAGAACTGGCAGCTACAGAAGTATTGTACCACGCTTTATCTTCAACTCCGCCAACGGGAGAAAATCTTTTGGCTCGATTGCTTTGTGCGAGAGTGGCTTGAGGATAACAATTCCACATGTGATAAAGACTAGCCGATGGTCTATTTGCTATACCAAGGTTGAGGTTTTCGTTATCAACTGGTAAATATTTTTCTGGCGATAATATGGCTTCGAATGGCATTCTCCAATCTGGGTCGAAGTTAAACAAACCTGCTGCACGGAAACCATACACCGGTTCCGTGCCGGGGTGAGCACCAACAAAAGCCCCTGACGGGGGTGTTTTTTCATTTACAGATCCTGTAATAACCGGCCAATCAACAGCAATTCCTGACTTGATTGTGTTAAAAAGGATTCCGGGTGCGAAAAATGGTTGCATTAACGCCGCTAGTGATTGACTTTTATAAGACCCGGTTGGGTCGGCATTCACTCTTCCATCCTGATCTAGGTCATAATTTCCGGTTATGAACGGAGCATACGAAGATGAGAACATAGATCCGAGTTGTACCGTTCTAAGAGCGGGATAAAACCCTTGATAAGGTAAAAGCTTTTTTATGCCCTTGCATTTGATTTTAACCCTTGAGGGAATATAAACCAATGGATCCTCGGAGCCGGGAGCGTTTACAGACTTTTGATGATCTTCTTTTATGACATCAAAATGCTTCATAAAATCTGAATTTGAATAAATTCTGTAAAAGGAATCGTTAAGTGCATCCTTTTGCTGACTAGGATCGGGATTTCTTATTTCTGCCGAGGAAGTGCAGTTATCTTTACCTACCGGTAATGCTCCGATTATATCAAGAAATTTGAAATTTGGTGCAGTAAACCCTTCTTTTAAATAATACTCCATATGATCAGAAATCCTAAATTCAGGAATGATTGTGTAATCTTTTCCGATCCTGCTTATGTCTTTAGAATACTCTTCATAAGAATCGAACCAAGGATTTCTGCTTGCAGTAATATTAGCTGTCCACTCAGGTATCAAACTTAAATGACACAAGGTATATGGTTGAGACGCTTTATCTGGGTCGCTTCCCGACAAAGCAAAATTAGGATACTCATAAGATAAAGATGCAGTTATTTCGGACGACGCCGACAGCGTACTGTCGCGATATCTGGGTAGTCCTTGAATTGGAACTCTGTACAGATTATAAATCCATGCATTATAAGATAACTCGCCATTTCTAGATTTGCCGGCAAATGTCGTTGGTAGCCCCACAGACCCTTCCCCCTCTCCTTTCAAGGAGGCAGTAGAGACAGTCTCTGTATCATTGATAAAAGGTGCACCTGCGGCGGTTCCAGTAGGCCCAATGTCAATCATCGGATACGATGCATCCAGAGGCCAACAGCTAAGATCAATAACATTTTCATATGAAGTAAATCTAAATGATGAAGCGGGTGCTGCACCTGATGCAATAGGTATAGACATAGAGTTTTTAGAGCCAGACCAATGAGTTAACCTTATATTAATATCAGAAGACGATAGAGGTGATTGATATCCCGTGGCTCCATTGATCCCTAATGGTCTTAACCTTGTATTTGAGTCATCTCTCCAGAATGTTTTTTGCTTTCCGAAGGGCCCTGTTTGGTCTACGGGTGTACCTCCTATGTCTAATCCTGCAAATTCTTGAGACCCACTAGATTCAGTATATACAAGCCTTCTCCTTGACCCGCTTAAGTAAGTGTAAGACTCTTTAGGATATACCACTTCTCGATATGTAATCGCTGTGGCTTTTTTGATAGGACTTGAGCCCTGAGAAATACCGTTCTGTTCATTATCTAAATATACTCTCTTTAAATCATCATATAATTGCTTCTCGTATAAAGGATTAAATCCAGTGATTTTTGTTATGCTTTCAATTTTGTCCCCATCTGAAGCATCAATATTGATGCCTAACGTATTTGTCATAGTGTAATAAGCCAAGTTATTACCATAGCTACTCTTTATAACGACTTCTGCGCCACCATCTCCTTTACCTGTTGAATCTTCGTAATTCCACAGCCTCAATTGATGCCTTAAGGGCTTGTATCTTGAGCTTACAGGTGGCTCAGTGTAAGACAGCAATTCCTGCTCTTTGAACGTATTTACATTCGGAAGCACAATGGAAGGCGTTGCAGCTGGAGTACTTGCAACGGTTTTTATTTTGACAGACGGGGTAATCTGAGAAGAAACGGACTGTCGTGGATATTTGACAATCGATATTTTATTAGACTTCTTCATGTGCTTTACCAAGGGATGATCTGCCTGTCTAACTTGTTTCCATGATGAATGACCTCCGGCTCCATGCGATCTCAATAGAGCAATATTTAAAAAATATGATGGTGCTTGCGGATGGTAGGCAGCTTGCGGGGCGAAAGTGGTATTTGCCTCATATTGTATAATATTATCATCCATCTTAGAATCAACTAACTTTGTAGCCTTATTTAGTCCTACAAAATCTTGAGCTATAAATTTACTTTCTGCAATATAACGACTGTCATATCCGAACTTTCTTGTCCCAGCATCGTTGTATATACCTATCTGGCTTTGGCTGACAAAATTAAGATCTGTAGAAGCCATGGACGCATTTGAGTTGTTTGGTCGCATGTACCCGAACACAACACTGCTGGTTGCAGAAGCTGTTATCCAAGTATATTGCATATCACTTTGAGGTATCATATGCTGTATAAAACCGTTGTCATATACAGTTCCGGTTACTAAATTTAGCCCTATGCCACCATGTGACCCAATTTCTGGTACACCATTTATTTTTAGTCTTTTTGCGCCGTTTCTTTGTGTCTGGTGGTAAGATGCTGTAGGGGATCCCTTTACACCATCGTACCCTCCAAAAGCAGAATGTCTAGTTAACAATGTCCTCAAAGGTTGTCTTACAGATAAATTTCTATACGGAAGTGCATTATAAACTGAAAAAGTTTCAGACTCGTAGTCTAAGAATCCTGCTCCCATTGTCTCAGGCCCTCCGGGGGCTGAAAATCTGCTGACAAAAACATGTCTATTTCTTCCTCTGTCTGGAATTTCTCGATCATACAACCCTTGTATGGAACTCCATTCGACTGAGGAGGTTACAATGCCGGAGCTTTTTGCAAGATAATTGTTGTTAATCGATCTTCCGGGTATTTGAACAATTTCATAGTCTTGAGAATAATTTCCGACAGATATCATCGCTCCGAACTCATCTACTGTCGCCCCTACTCCCGGTATTGAAGAGCTGGTTATGTTTTTTATGTTCTTAATATTTAAGGGACTTTTTGCAATATGATCTCTAGAGTATCCTGCTCTTGGATATGCAGTTGATACATCAATCGGATTTCTCACTGTATAATATGATGACCCGCTAGTTGATCCAGAAACTACAGTATACCATGCTTCCGGTCGTGTATTGCCATTATTAGCATTAAACCCTATGTGTCGATATTGGTATCCTCCCACATGCTGCTCCGTAAATGGGCCCTGCATTGGGATTTGTTTGGTGTCTACATAATAATCTTGCAAATGTTGTGTTGTTAAATAATAGCCATAGGCATCAGTGTTTCTGTCAGTAGCAGAGGCGGTGTAAAACACAAGCGGAGAAACCATTTTTCCCTGAAATTTTGAACCTTCTACTCTAAATTGTGGTTTAAATTTGAATTGCGGATTATCGTTCTCGATATCATCGCAATCAGTGGTGGTACTAAACTGTGATGTGTTAAATTTTAAAGTTTTGCCACTATTGGGTGGAGTTTGTGCAAGTACGACTTGTTTCTTATTTGGAGTGTTTGTTACACCCATTCTATCTAATTTTAATTTAATTGTTGTATCAAGAGTTCTATTAAATACCTGCAAGGAAGCCGAATGTATCTGCATTCTAGACACGTCTGTGTTTGAGTCTCCGGATGTTAAGCCTGCTTCGTTGCGAATAGCTCTCTTATTCCACCATAAACAGTTTCTGGAATTATCTCCGAGGTTAACACCGCCTGAAAAAGTGGCTCTTGAGCTATCTCCTTCGCCTCCATTAGCAAGATTTGTATTATCTCCCCCTGTAGCTGTTTGCATAGTTCGAACGCTACTTGAATCTGTGATAGTTACAGCCTTTCCAGTCACAGAACCATTATTAATCAATTCAACAAGCTCTGCTGTTGTGAGATTTACAGCAGTTGAGCCATTATTAGTCCCATCATTTGGTGTAATGATTATGTTTATTTGAGTTCGTGGAGTGCCGACTGATACAAAACTAACCAGTATTGTATTAGTTGGGTTGGCTGCTGCTGCTAAAACATCAATTTGTATGTGTTCGCCATTTCTGTTTGTAGCAGAAGTAGCCGGAAAGGCGGTGGTGGTGCTAGTAAAGACAATTGGAGTTGTTACTGCACAGGAGAAACCCCCAATGCATGCTTGTATTCCGAATGCATGTTTTCCAGTTGACGCTTCCGGAATAGGCGCATGACCACTCCTCCAATTATACTTCAACTCATTGATTCCGCGCATTGCGTCTTCCGGGTCGCCGCTTTTAAATTCTAGCGTTGGAAATCTACTTTGGTATTTTCCGCCACGCTCTAATATGTGACTTTCTACAACATTAGTAACATCTGGAATTTTAGCTGATGCAGGGGTTAATTGCTTAACCATGTCCGAGATTGATTTATCTAGCCACTTGTAGTAATTTAAGTATTTTTCTAAATCTGGTGTATTTCCGACCATGTTAAAGAATAAATTTCTTGCTTTTTCAAGACCTTTATATTGTAATCTATAACGATTTACTGGGTCTCCTAACAAATTATCTAATGAACTAGCGTCTTTAGATACAGCGAAAAACTTAATCATTTCCTCAGAAATAGACTGATACATGCTTTTTTCCAAAGCAAACGAAAATGTTACAGGTAATGTGTTTTTTGTATATGTAAGGTCATCGGTGGTGGCGACCGTAATCATATTTGAATCATTTATATTTTCTGGTAATTGCTGCTTATAAGCGGGAATAAAATCTCTTTGAGTCGAATCGTTGTTACTAGCCACGAAGTGATCACCTCTTGCATCGTGATTAGTCTCCAATAAGTTTCCTAAATCAGCAGAGTTGTCCCACATTTGATAATTCGAATCTTGATTGATTGTATAGCTACTATCTTTTACTACAAATCTTCCGCTTGAGTCAGAGCCAGTTATGGTGTCAAACTCCCAATTTTGAACAAGAGTCTTTATTCTCGGTACTTCCATTCCAGCATCGCCTTTCGATGAAAAAAGATATGCGTTTTTTGTTGGAGTGAAAATACCATAACTCTGCGGATCTATTGCGTGAAATTTTAATTCTTCACTTGTTATATCTTCTGCCCAATATCGACAAGAAGACACAAGGGCGTCCGACTTTTGCAAGACACCACCAGAAAAATTAGTTCGGTGGGCTCCCACATATAATCTCTTCTTTTGTGTTATGAAGTTCAAACCTGCTGCGTTAGCTATAGTTCCCGTAGCGATAAAACTATTGACTACAATATCAGATATTGTGCTTACACCCTCAAATTCTACATCATATGATTTGCCAGCAGAACTAGTTATTCCAGCAGCCACATTTGGATAACCAATTGGTTTAACTCTTACCGCAAAATTCCATTTAGTATCTTCATATTGATTCAAATACATGCTACTTGTTAATTCTGGTAGCACAGAATTGTGACTTTTCAACACGAATCTGGTACTTTTAGAGGATATATTATTTCTGTTATTCGTGTCTGATACGGCATAAACCTGAAAGTTTGCATAGTCGTTACTGTCCCAAGTCATAACTGTCGCAGCGTCTCCGCCCGGAACAATTTTTGCAGAATGCATTCCAAATAGAGACGAAGTTAGATCTGCAAAATATTTATTATCGCCATTTGGTTCCCCTAAAGGGGGCTTTTTTGGTAATATGACCTCTGCTTCCACCGTCATTGCCATAAAACGATCAAATCCACTAGTTGTATTCGTACTTCCTGTTATAAACCCTAAGTTATTAGATTCGCTACTATTCTTGTATGTGTATACTGTTGCATTATTTCTTGTTAGGTCATTAAAATCTGCGTATGTTTTTCTTATTGTTTTATCAACAAAATTATTTGTTAGCTCATATTCAGCGTTGTCAGCATACATGTTAATTTTGTATATTTCTTCATCAACCCCAAAACATCTTATTAAGTTTCTTATAGACTTTTGGGTACCTTTTGATTTATTGATATAAACAAGATTGTTATAAATGTTTTGATAGATATAATTTTTAATATCATACAACTTCTTCTCGAATTCGCGGCTGTCATCAGCGTGGGTCAAAGAAGATATCACATCAGTATCTGCGAATATTTCTGGTGCTACAAAACCTGCGTTTGTGAGTAGTTTATATGCATACGGAAATGGCTTTACAGTCATATCTGCGCTACTACTCAAATATCTGTGCGTTTTTACTTTTCGCATCTCTTCAATTTGCAAATGAAGAGTATCAAAGTAGCTTGCCATAATTTGTGTCAAAGCAAGCGTACTATTTCTGTTTTTAAGAGAATCTTCATCTTGTATCCAGCTTGGTAAAGTATTGAAAAGATAAGAAGGATTTCTATTATCCCATATCTCTCCCTTTTCCATAGCGTCTGTTTTGTAATTGCTTACAGATGTGTGAGTTGGGTATATAATTGGGTCTTTAAATTCTCTTTCCGCTGCTTTGGATAAAACGATTGCCGATCCTGTCTCTCTACTTATGGGCGTGGAATACGGCGTAGTCCAAGCGGCGACGACGCTGGCAGTGGCGTAATTAAAAAATGTACCATTTGATACTCGACCAGAATAATCCAACACAGTTTGGTCTTTAGTTACATCTCCAGTCAAGCCTTCATTAAATTTAAAATAAAAACCAAGGTCTGTGTTTGACGTATCAGTATTTACACCCGCACCAACTTGAGAAAACCAATACCTTTGAATCTGATCTTCTGTACGCGCTGTTTTCCAAAATCTAAATTCGTCAAAAGACGCTGTTAGGTTACCAAACCCATTAAAATCAGATATTGACTTAGCAATAGAACCACCCTTTACAACATCATTCGGGTAAGTAAGGTAAGAACCAATATTGCAATTAATTCCTCCGTTTGTGGATCCGGTTACGTCGGCAACTGTGGATCCTGTTAACAAATTATCTACAATTTGACCGTTTAAGAACGATTTAATATTTAAATTATTTCCACTGTTTTTGATTGTTATGGAAAAGTGATTCCACACATCATTTGAGGGTGTGCCGATAATTGATGTTGGAAATAAAGGAACTCTTTCTGCACCCGTGGTACCAGACATGTATGTCAGATGAAAAATGGAACTGTTCGGGAGAGCGCCACCTGCGACTCGACTTTCCAATAAAATACGACCATAACTAGCGCTTCCCGGTTGGGTCTTTTCATTACCATCTGAATTCCAAACATCTGCAATCGCTTTAGTTCTATTCAAATTAGCATTTGTCTTAAACCAAAACTCAATCGTATTTCCATTTTCTCCATTAATAGTTATATTTTTTTCTCTTTTTTTAGAAGAGTCGTAAAAATTTGCTTTATGAGACGGATTTTTATAATCAACTGTCTTATTAAGATCTCGGTCGTATATTGGCAACTGAGCTTGATTAGGGCCTCCTTTGACGCTAATATACTGAGGAGAGGTTGCCTGAGTATATGTTTCTATCCCCAACCCTTCGTTTATTGTGAGAAATTTATTTGATGCTCCGGTAAAACCACCGTGATCAGGCTCTAGGTTAATAAAGCCATTAGTTCTTGGATATTCATTCTCAAAAATATAATTATCTAAATAAGATGATGAAAGTTCCCATTCAATCTTTTCTTTTTTAGAACCATCATAAGGATAGGTTTTATATATTCTTTCAACAGAAGTTCTGTAATATTCTTTAGCGGAGCCATATTTAGCAAAATTTGCAGGATTTGAAAAATCACATGTTGGAACTACTCTATTCTTATTTTTGACTTCAGCTCGAATGTAATCAGCCGACTCAATACTTGAAGCAAGTGTGTCCATGCTTGAAGAAGACACAAGCTTAGATGCTTTGGGATTATTTGAATTTTTTGTATTACCAAAAAGACTCTTTAATCTACCGCCTTGATTTTTATCACCATATCTCGCCATTATTAATCTACCCTAAATTTAAAAACTTCTGGTTGTTCGGAATATCTGCCATTTGCGTAATATGCAAATCTAAGCCCATAAGAATAACCACTCTGCAATATGTCCATATCTAAATCAAAATAATTTCCAGAAATATCGTAAGATAATCTTGTGTAAGACCCTGCTGATCCTGTTTGTTGTGGTACAGTTGCGGATCCGGTTCCATAGGAAATTATCTCTAAATCATCCACAATTCTATAAAGGCGGTAATAGGCATTTTCTACTATCGTATTTTCTATTTCAGAACTGGCAACTGTATATACAGTCGGATTCCAATTTTTTTCCCTAACATACATCCTAAATCTGGCTTTTTCGTTTCTAGCATATGAGTTTTTTAAATTAGTAATCTTTGAAACATACTGCGGATTAGGATTTATATTAGACGCATTGAAGCTTTTAACTGTTATCGCGGATCCTGTATGATATTGAGTGCTGCCTTTATTCCAAATAGGAAATACTGTCGTGATCGAGGAACTTGCCGCTGGGTATACTAAGCTAGCAGTATATATTCCTGTTGATATTTTGCCTCCGACAGCAGCAGTTGATCCATCCGAAGATACTCCTGCGGCTTCCGGAAGTGGAAGCGCGGTTCCCGATGGGGATGAGTTGTCGGATGAGCCAGAAAAGAGGCTAACATCTATAATGTTGTTTGTCAATCCTGCAACATCTGTTAACTGCCCTCTGACATAGTTATACATATACAGCGTGTTGACATTATCGTCCGAGGGGGCTAATGCGCTGCTCAAATAAAAACTAGCTGCCTTATCTTTTTCAGAAGAATCCCATCGAGCTTCAAGGGAGGGCTTCTTAAAGAAATATTCGCTTGTTCTTGCAAAAAACTTTTTAGTGTAATAAGATTGGGAGCCAGTTTCATAGCTACCAGATAGTTTTACTAAAAACCCATACCTTGCTAATCCAGATCCAGATCCATGCAAAAATTGCTCTACAATGTGAGAAACATCTATCTCTATGTCCTCAGTACCATCTTTAAGATATTGTACACCTGTAAGACTGACGTTTCCTTCACCACCGGGAACTATATCTCCTCCCGCCGTAGTCCAATTTGTCCCTAGAGAAGAAACTTGCCAATTTGAACCAGTCAAAACACCATAAGTCTGATCAGTGTATTCATCCATATCTAAACCGTCGCCTTCTTGCCAAGAAGCAGACGACGGGTGTACTGAAAGATAAAACTTTTTTGGGAGTGTGCTGGCATGTTCTGCGTTATGCATACGCAAATACCAAGAAACATTACCACTCAACGGGATTGGGGGGGAACTAGAACTTCTGTCCGATTCAATTTCTGCGAATGGAAAGTTAATCAAAATTCTTGACTTTTCAGAAGAAAGTCCAGCAGAGGCGGATGTTTGCCCCACAATATAAAAAGCCTCAAGAGCATCTGCTGCGCCCATGTTTGAGCCGGTGCCTCGACCTGATAGATTTGATCTAAAAGCGTTCGTGATTGTGTTATCAGCACTTGCTGTATATCTATAAATTCCCATTATCTAACAGTTCCAATAATATCCGAATCGGGATATTTAATTTCAAATATAACATCTTCTCTTCCTAATATTAATCTTCCATCTGGGGATGTATTGCCTTTTACATTATATGAAAAAGATGAATATAAAGATCCAGATTTCCTATTTACATCAACAGTCACGACATCTAAAACTCCATCAACATTTTTAAGAGTTCTAAATATATCGCTGACCCTTACTGGTTCCGCTATGTTATATTTTGAGCTAAGTATTTCGAATTTTATAGCATCGATAGCTGACTGTAAAACGTCAAATTTATTCTTGTGTTCGTCGGCTATAATATCTATTTCGATGCCCAAATTGACAACTTTGGCGTCTAATATGTCAATTGTATCATTTATCATTTTATAACTTGATAAATATTCTTTCAAATTTGTTTTAAGGGTGCTGGTGGATTCTGTCAAATTCCCGTCTGAATCTTCGGAGATTATATACATATTCAAGTTTCTTTTAAAAGAATCTTGATCTTGTATAATATTGCACCTCTTTACTGCGCCAAATTTTGGTGGCATTGCATAAACAACCGCCTTATAGTCTTCAGCAGTAACTGCTCTGTTTTGGGAAGAAAATGCTCCATAAGCTCTGTATTTTATTTCTTCTGTATTTGGTATTGTGACGCTTCCTATTATCGGCTTTTCGTTTTCAAATTCCAAAGAAGCCATTACATCATTTACTTTTTGCGAAGATAGGGCTCCAATATTTGCAAAACTATATTGAGTGTCTCCAGCGGATGTGAGCGCCCTAGAAGCTATGTTGTTTATATTTACGCTATTTTTTCTGTACCTAATAGTCAATGTGGTACTTGTTGGGGAGACTCCCATTTTATCAGTCTCTATTAAATTTGTTGGATCAAAACTTTCATCTGTAACATAATCTTTGCCATTGACCTGCATTATTACCTTGTTTGGTTCACTGATAATTTCGTTTGTTATGTTAGACTCAGATCCGTAACCAAATTGCATATAATACTGATTGCTTAATTGTTCAAAAACAAATCTTCTTGGAACCTTTCTTGGTTTAAGAACCATTGGTACGTTATCACTATCAGAATTTTTGTTGACAACTGGCATATATACTGTGTCTTGTGTTAAATAATCCACCTCATAATATTGGTTTCCGTTCGTATCAAATACAGATATAATTTCTGTTATATTTTTGTCTGTGATTAAAACCTTTCTAAATCTCTCAAATGCGCCTACTTCTATTTCTTTTACTTTTATCTCTCCAGAAATGATCTGACCGAAAGCTTTGATTGCATAACCAGTAGGAACCCCTGTATTACTGTCAACCGTTGCAACAACAACTTCATTACTTGAGGCAGAAAAATCAACATCCTCATTTAAAGTAAAGCTGGCTGCTCCAGCAGAGAACACAGCTCCTTTTTTTAATATTGGGGCATAATCAAGATCTGGCTGAACACCATTTGCAGAGGCTGGTACCACTATGTATAGTGTGACTGTCCCGCTTGATGCGGGAACGCCTTTGTATCTATATCCCATCTGTCTCGCTAACTTTATTACATTATTTGTCTCTATGCTGCTATCAAGAAAAGATTCGTTAACATTATAATCCATATAGAAAGACAAAACGTCTCCTACATACGCAACAGAATCAAGCATCATGGCTCCAAAAGATGCTTCGTTAAAATCTTGATAAACGTTGGGATAATATCTTTTTACATGAGTGATCAGGTCATTCCTTATCGATTGGAAATCCCTGCTTGTGTAATCTATAGGTACTATGTCTTTTTTTTCAAATGGCAACTTATTAACTCCTTAACTTTAAATAGTTCAATTTTATTGATTTCCCAAAGGCAAAATTAAAGTATCTTCAACACCTACAGATTTTATTATATAAGTAATACCTACATACACTTTATTGTAATCTTGTGCGCTTGGGTCGTTGCCCGATCTGAATATTACTTTTAGAACAGAGACAAATGGCATATACTTTGCGACTTGCTTTCTGATGTTTGTTCTTACTTCTGTCTCCAATTTTGGAGTCAGGACATCAAAAACATACTTGTATAAGCCAACTCCAAATTCAGGATCCATGACCCTTTCGCCTTGACCAGTCAACATCAGGCACTTAAAATTTTGTTTGGTAGTTTGCTTTAGCGTTGTCAACATGGAATAGCCATGACGCCTATCTTTTCCTAACGGAAGTCTTGGGGCTAAAGTTCTTGTTACAGACATGTTTTATCCTCCCGGCTTGTAGTCATACTTTCTGGAATTCATTGTAACTTGCATATTTGATTTTAGCATTTTTTTAGTTTCAACAAATGATCTAAATAAATCTTTATCGCTGTAATATTGAATTCCGCCAAGTGTATTAAAAAGCAATATGTTTTCCATTGAAAAACACAAGTTTGCTAGCGTTTTATACTCTTCACTAGTAATTATGTCTTGCCTCAAATTTTTAAACTCAGTATCGTAGAATTCACTGTCACTAGTAATCGTGTCTTTAAAATCAGCCCAAGTAATTTGTTCCAATGATGAGACCCCAAAAGCTGTTTCAAGGTCGGTTTCGCGATTAAAAAGTGGGATAACAACCGAATAAGTGCCATTCCCCATGTAAAAATCTTTATCTTCAGTAATCTCGTCGAGGGGTGCTTCTCCCAGGATATCAAGCGCATTCCAAGCGGTGAATTCTCCTTCATCGAAATCGTCGGCTAAGGGATTTAACTCAACCTCAAACGGCTTCTCATATACTGATTCATTAAATCTTGTTCCAATTTTGCAATCAGTTCCGTCGTGACAAATTAAATATTTTCCATAAGAGGCAGCACGAGAGGCGGTCTTATCATATTCAATAGCAGCTGGGTCGCCATGTTGTGCATCAAGAGTTGCGTAAATATTAAATATTTTGGCTGCAACTTCTCTTGATTTAAATTCAGAGCTAGTATCACTGGGGTCAACAGCTAAACCATAACACAACCTAGACCCAATTCTGACATTCTTAAAAAGATCGTCTAATGTAAGACTATTGTATGATGAATTATGTTTTTTAGCCGCATCGTCAAAGTCAGTCACGTCGTCCGCGCTCATATTGGGGCTTATAACACCCGTAAGAGACCTGTTTCTTTTATACCAACCCTTATATTCACTTTGCTGAGACCCTTCCGATTTATCCTCTAAAACGAGGTATTTTTGTACAAAAAACATGCCATTTTTAAATTTATCATATTTATTACCAAAGAGACTGAATGCTTTATCGGATACATCTTTCACTTTGCTAGGAAGGAGTCCTCCTAATTGCCTTGCGTCTGTAAGGCTGCGATTGCCTGAATTTGAATGAGGAGGCAAGGATTTAGTCTTTGAATATATTAAAAAGTTGCTAAGATTCTCTGTGTCTGCCCCCTGAAGGAGTGTGCTTTGAAACATTTCATAAGCTTTGTTAAAATTTTCATCTATGTAGTACTGCATGCCGCGCAAATTCCCTGAATATTGGTTACCATTGTTCTCCAAATCACTATTCATTTTAATAAAATCAAAAGTCGAGTTGAAATAATAGTTATAACCTTCCCATTGGCTGCCCAAATCTGCTTCAACCATTTTTATAATGTAATCTTTTGAAATATTATAAAATGAAGGGTTATCTAATGGGGAAAGTTCAAATTTTCTATAAAATGGCAACCCTCTGCAAAGAAATTCTACAACATATATTGTAAAATAGACCTTCATTAAGCCGTTTAATATAGAATACTCTTTCGGGCCAAACAAGCTATCATCATTTGGATCCTCAAAGTCTCCTAAATCATAATATTCTGCAATATCCTCTTTTGCCTTGTCATAATCCACCATACTTGCTATATTTTCGTTTAAATCTTCGGAATATGATGCAAAATCCGCTTCAAACTCTTCTAATTCTTTGCCAATCCAAGAATTTGACACTGATCTTGCTATTTTTTCCGCAATTGAAGTGAAAGCAAGGTCAAATAAATCATCTCCATGATCGTCACCATCCTGTTCGTATGAATCGGCTAATTTTGTCACTAAATATGGTATAGGAAAGTTAGCTCCGCATTCACCAATATCGCCTCCATACTGAGTTTTTGAATTTTGCTTAACATAATTTTGAATTAGCTCATAAAACACAGATTGAGCTTTTGATATCTTTGTTGTGTCCTTAGTTGGTAGATAATCGGCACTATTATTTAACATATTTTCTATCACACTGGGTACAGGATACGCCTCGGAAACTATATTTTCTAGAGAAAGCCAATTTGAATCTGAAATTTTGCTTATTCCTCCCACCTTAACTTTCTCTATTCTTTGACCGCCACTTTGCAGAAGGCGAAATTTTACCTTTGGATCTTCACTGTTGAAGTAAAACAATTTTCCCGATTTTTCTCCCTTTACAGTTATGATCAAGCCGGGTTTTGTTAAAATTTCATTTACAAAATCGTGAAAGTTTGATGCGTAAGAGCCAGAAAAATATGATGAGGCTTCAAACTTAGACATTTCTCTAGGGGCTGCGGTCATGGTCTCTGCCATTCTTTCTAAAAGGAAATTTTGACTTTTAGGCTTGTTTTTAGAAAGAATTCCCTTTTGTTTTCCAGAAGAAGCGCTTGTAGAGTCTCCCGCAGCGCCTGCACCAGTGGCACCGGAACCTGCGCCGGAACCTGCGCCGGGAGCGCCTTCTCCTGTGGCACCAATAGGATTTTCTAATGGTTTATTGAATATATTAGGAGCCAAGCTGTTTGAAGAATCTTTAAGTAGATCTAATATTTTTTTATATTTATCTACTTTTGAAGATATGTCTTTTTGAAACACCGAATTGTACACAGAAGGGTTCTGGCACTTTTGACACATAATATTTTCTAGTTCTCTCGCAATATCTTGACAAATAACCGGATTTGTATAGTAATTTGCTATTGTATTTTCGACTTGATCCATAGCTCTAGGGGTAATATTGTCTCCCAAACAATAGAAAAAATCAGATATGACGCTTGTTGTCAGTACTGGAACGTGAGAAAACACACTGGAATAGTTATCTGTGGTAAACTCATGAACATCTTCTAACAAACTTTTTGTTGCAGAGCCCTCAAATAGATTCAATAGTTCAATTGGGGCTATCATAGAAGATACTGCGTTTAAATAATCAGCAGCTGCGCTTCCGGGTATTGACTCCGATGATATTCCGCAATTACTAAAAATAGAAGTGAGGTTTTCTGCATACACCTCGTCATCAAAAATACCAATTGAGTCCTTCATTAAATCATTTATATTTGAAGCTCCGTAATCTTTGCTAATGAGGGCAGCCGAGGAGGGATTTGGTGCTGCGCCGAGCGGCATTGGAGAAGAATTCATGGCATTAAATGTTGATGTATTTTGTGGTGCGTCTGTGCCAAATGAATTCGAACTAGAGTAAGACCCAAGAGAATCAGATGTTCCAGTTTTGTCATTTGATCCCTGACCTCCATGAGACGCTTCTTTGCCTTGCAGAATAGATATCAAGGATTCAAGTGCGAAAATTATCATTCCCAAAACTATTCCAGCTAACGCAACCTCAAATGCAACAATTAAACCTTTTTGTACAGTATCTAATAAGTTAAATGATGGCAATCTTGTGGAAAAAGACGGTAACTGAAAGTCTGGGGCGTCTGACGTGTCAAGCCCTCCGGAGTCAGGAGACGTCTCGTAATAAGACCCCATGGCAGAGAATAACTTTCCCAAATCTATATGACTTAATGCTAAGTCATATAATTCATCTAAGCCACCAAAGCCAAGTTTAGACTTTAAGTCTGAGACAAAACTAGCGGATGTTAAAAAATCTCCACTATTAATCACTTGTGTGTCTCTAAATTCAATGGCTTGTAGCTTAAATTCCATATCTCTGCCACTATATCTAAAAGATCCATAATCTATGTTGCCATCCAACCCAAGAGCCCCATTAAAGCTTTGGGCTATGTTTTTTAAAACATTTTCAGCGTCCACTGAGATTCCCAGCCCAACTGCTCCAAACTCGCCGACTCTTTTAATATTAGCACTTGCATTATTTTTTTTGCTCAAAGTTGTTACAACAGCTTCTGGGTGGGAAACAAATTCCTCAAAAAACTGTTTTAAGGGTATGTTCGAAACACAATATTCATTTTGTCCTAAAAACATACTACATGCGCGGGGCTCGTTAAACGGGTATGATTTTGTGACTTCTAAAAAACCAATAATTAAGAATGTCTCTTTCGACCCTTCTGAGATGGAAATGGACTTGAACGATGAATTTTCAGTAAAATATAAATTTATTATTCTTGGCGGAACTGCTCTGTTGTTGTTTTTGGAATTTTCTGTTCTAATATCAACGTCGTTTTGGATTAACAAAAATTTTATTTTTTGTATACAATCTTGTATTTTCTTTATTTCACTCTCAAAGTTAAAATTCTTTACTCTATAATTTGAACTTAAGTAATCCTGATATTTTCTTTTTAAACAATTCGTTGTTTTTCTTGACAGCTCATCTAATGAATCAATTGGAATAGAAAATTTATAATCGGTCTTTAATTGAGATGCTGCTTGCGAAGAATCTCTTTTCTGCTTTTCAAGTGAATAATTTTTAACAAATTCTAAATATATGGCAGGTATTATAACCAATGCCTTAAGCTTTGCTCCGGGTCTAGTTGACAAATAGTAATCGCTAACTACATTGCTTAAATCTGCATTTTCAAATTCAGATACTGCTGGAGCGTACAGTTCTGAGTTTTCTAGCAAAGTGGCACCTTCGTAACTCACTCCATAGTAATCATACATTCTTTGTATAGCTATTTCTGACGCTTCGTTATCGTAGCTTTCCAAACCACTGTCTGGCTCTATACATGTGTAAGGTAACGTAACTGTGACCCACCATTCTCCGTTTTCTCTGTGATAATAGGGAGTTGTGTTTTCATACCACTCTGGTATTAGCGCTTTTGCCATGGGAGACATATCTTGAAGTGTTATTTTTGCTTTCGGGATTGTGGAAAAAGATGACAACCCCTTTTGAAGATATTTTGTTAGAATATAACCACCAACGCCATCAGGCTCTGCCGAAGGCGTTACATAAGACCACTTCCCCTCACCATCTGCCCATTCTCTTCGCATAAGAACTGATCCCTGCTGGATGCCGTGTGGGATATATTGCAGAATCTCGGATGAATTGTTAGGCTCTGCTCTCAAAGGAGCAGGAGAATCATTATTTTTAACATAATGCGTTCGGAAAGCGGTCAATTTTTTATAATTCAACATATTCTTATTCTCAAAAGTCCTATCATCAATTGGTATTGTTATATTTACTTATTATATACTTAGATCCACATGGCTTTAAATAATCTATTTCGCTTGTAATCGAATTGGTGGCAATGCTAATATTAGATGGAAAGTCCATAGTGCTTATCTGAACAGCGTCGGCTGATGCTGCAATTGCTAATTCTATAGAAGGCGCAGCAAGTCCGGGGCCGACTCCACAAACAGTTATGTGCGTGTGTGCAGCTAGGGTTGCATCCAAGGCGACTTGCTTCGTCGCTAGAGAATTAACAAGACCGTTAAGAGTTCTAATATCTTCAACAATATTTCTCAGCAATTTAACTAAATTATTTCCCTTAACCAAAGGCTGCAAATCAGAATCATCATTACCAGCTATAAGGTCAATTCCTTTTGTTGAGAAAATATCTCCTCCCAGAGAATTCTTACCCTCAGTATGTGTTACCAATTTTATCCCTTCGCGAGCCAT
>Ga0209756_1000921_pt1 | contig 28013 bp, 34 predicted proteins | sample ETNvirenome_6_85_FD_184071 | JGI IMG/M metagenome (GOLD analysis project Ga0209756, IMG submission 184071) | Marine viral communities from the Pacific Ocean - ETNP_6_85 (SPAdes) (version 3) | ecosystem: Environmental > Aquatic > Marine > Oceanic | place: Pacific Ocean | collected 2013-06-19 | reverse complement strand
AAACACGAAGAAAGAAAAATTAATTGAACCAAGAAACAAAAGAAGAATTACTATTGAGAGCAATAGTTGAAATAGATTCCGAATGTGCTTATTACATTAAACAGGGTGGCCTTGGGCGCACCCTTTACGTTGATGCGATAACAGACAAAAAAGCATCAGATGTAAGAAAAAAACTTCCAATTATGTGGAATAATATGTATACTGTTGTTCTATATGACACAAATAGAGAGATTATATGAGCCGGTGTAGCTCAGTTGGGAGAGCAGTTGTCTTGTAAACAACAGGTCCGCGGTTCGAACCCGTGCGTCGGCACCAATAACAAATATTCCCCTGTAGCTCAATTGGAAGAGCATTTGGCTGTTAACCAGAGGGTTGCTGGTTCGAGTCCAGCCGGGGGAGCCACAATTAAGGAGATTATAAAATGAAAAAAAAGAAAACTGTATGTGTCTCGGGAGGTTTCGACCCAATTCATATAGGACACTTGAGAATGATACAAGAAGCAGCCCAATATGGCAATGTGGTTGTAATTGTTAATTCTGATGGGTGGCTCATGAGAAAAAAGGGATATATTTTTATGCCGTTTGAAGAGCGCTGTGAGATCCTCCGAGGACTAACGGCAGTTTACGAGACATCAGAAGTTGATGACGCAGACAATACAGTTTGCGAGGCTCTTGGGAGACTAAAGCCAACATACTTTGCCAATGGGGGAGATAGAAAAACCGATAACACACCGGAAATGAAAGCCTGTAAAGAATTGGGGATTGAACTATTGTGGAACGTAGGCGGCGGCAAGATACAAAGTTCTTCCGAGATGGTTCAAAATTCTAATATGTTTGAACCGACAGGTGAAGATATTCAACCAACTAGGGTAGACATCGTTAGTTCCGGAGATTTACCCAAGAAGTGGTAGGATTTGTTTTTTAAATCTAATTAATATGAAAAAGAGTCTGTGATGAACAGAAAAAAAGTATATGTGTTAGATACAAGTGTCTACCTTACGAATGCAGACTGTGTCTACGCATTCAAGAACAATGATATTTGCGTGCCGCTCAAGGTGTTTGAAGAGATAGACAAACACAAAAAACGGCAAGATATTGTGGGCGCACAAGCCAGAAAAATCATTCGCATTTGGGATGGTTTGCGGAATAAGGGCTCATTGAGTAAAGGCGTAAGAATTAGAAAGGGCCTGGGTATCATAAAAGCGGTCGGCGTAAGCGGCCCAACAAGGGATGCCTTACCAGATGATTTAGATATTAAGATACCAGATCACTTAATCATAGCCACCGCACTTCAAATTCAAAAAGAAACAGAAAGAAAAGTAATATTGGTGTCGCGAGACATTAATATGAGAGTGATAGCAGATGCTGTTGGTCTTCTCACACAAGATTTTAAAAATAATCAAATTGTTGATAATAGTGAAAGTATTTATACTGGATACACCTCTATTCTGGTTGATGATCAAACGATCGATCGGTTTTATGACAAAGAAGACATATTTTTAGAAAACGACAAGTTATATCCAAATCAGTATGTTATGCTAGTTTCCAATGCTAATGAAAAGAAAACCGCGTTGGGTCGGTATATTAACCAGGTTACCCCAGTATATCAGGTGGTTCAGGCAAAAAAATCGGTTTGGGGTATTCGCCCTCGCAACAAAGAGCAGTCTTTTCTACTTGACTCCCTACTGGATCCTAATATTGAGGTTGTTACAGTCATCGGAAAGGCTGGCAGCGGTAAGACCATCTGTGCCATCGCTGCGGGGCTTGCACAGACGATAGACGACAACGACCCTCAATACTCTCGTATAATCGTCTCACGGCCCGTACAACCCCTTGGAAAGGACATTGGTTTCCTTCCGGGAACGATGGAAGAGAAGATGTCTCCGTGGCTGATGCCAATTCAAGATAACCTCCAGTTTTTAATGGGGAATGATAAAACAACTCTTGACATTTATACGCAAAAAGGTATAATAGAAATAGAAGCACTGACTTATATTCGTGGCCGTTCAATTTCTAACGCCTTTATTATCATTGATGAGGCACAAAACTTGACAACTCACGAGTTAAAGACTATAATAACAAGAGTGGGTGAAGGGACCAAAATTGTGTTGACCGGCGATGTGGAACAGATTGATAATGTTTATATTAACGCAACGTCTAATGGGCTGACGCACGCAGTTGAAAAATTTAAGTTATTTGAATTGGCCGCCCACGTCACACTCTTGAAGGGTGAAAGATCGAAGGTTGCGACGTTCGCAGCAAAGAATTTGTGAGATTAAAGAGATGAATGATAAAGAAAATCCAGAACTACAAAAAACGGTAGAAGGCACTACCGGCCTGAAACAACTTGTGGTGAATTATATTGGCGAAAGACTTGCGGTAGAGGAAGCGGTAACAGTGGATATGGCTGTTCAGGTTTTTGCTGCCGAGTTCCCAGAGTTTTTGATGGCTGTTGCCGAAGAAAATTTTATTAGAGGATATCAACAAGGGCTGGACGATATAGAAGCCGCCTATAATGAGCAAGCAACAACAGATATCGCAACAGTATAATGGAGTATTATATACACAATATACCATTATTTGTGGTTGACGAAGTAAACGAGTCGGTGTCGATGCCCGAACTTTGTCAAGAGATAGAAAACCTCATACCACAAGAGTCTTTATTTAGTAATGTTGATGTATTTTACATAGGAAACTTTAAAGAACTAAAAAACCATAACGCCGCATTCAGCAATGGAGCGATTTATATATCAAACAAAGAGTCGACAAATGCTGACCTAATCGAAGACATAGTCCACGAACTTGCTCACTCATTAGAACAGGCTTTTTCTGGTCACATTTATAGTGACGAATTCATTAACGAGTTCAAGTCAAAAAGACGAGCCTTAAAAAGGATCCTCGACAGTGAAGGATACAAAATTAATTCTATGTTTTACGACTATACTGAATACAATAAGAAGTTTGATGATTTCTTATCCAATAAAGTTGGATACCCAAAATTATTAAATCTCACCAGAGGACTTTTTGCATCCCCTTATGGGGCAACATCAATCCGAGAATACTTTGCAAATGGTTTTGAGAAGTATGTCCTGGACAATCCCTCCTCGGTTGAGCAAATCAGCCCGGTTTTATATAGAAAGATGCAAGAAATAATTGATGCGTAAAAGAGAACATATATCCTACTCCGAGTTAAAAGACTGGGCAAAGTGCCCACATTACCACAAGAAAGCCTGGATTGAAAAAGTCGCTTCTTTTGAAGGAAATGAATATACAGCCTTTGGAACCGCCATCCACGATGTTTGCGAGAAGAAACTTCTCAAGGAAGACATCAATGAGCAGGAGGTTTTCCAAATAGGATTTGATAAGAAACTACAAGAGCTTTTAGAGAAGAATATTGAGGTAAATCAAAATAACGTTAAACAAATGCGTTCTGCTGGGCCAAGTATTCTTAAAGAAGTTGAGCCTGCCCTGAAGAAATATTTTGGAGAGTATGAAGTTTTCTCCAGTGAAGAAATGTTATATGTTCCTATTGAGAACTTTAATATTCATTTTAAGGGGTTCGTAGACGCCGTGGTTAAGGTCGGGGACACATACCACCTATTTGATTGGAAGACTTGCTCCTGGGGCTGGGATTCCAGAAGAAAGGCCGAAAAATTAGTTACATACCAGCTGACTTTATACAAGCACTTTTTCTGTCAGAAGCACAAAATTGATCCCAAGAACGTGGAAACTCACTTTGCGCTTTTAAAAAGAACGGCCAAAAAAGATCGTGTGGAGATATTTAGAGTAACGAGCGGTAAGAAAAAAACCGAAAATGCTCTTAAACTTTTATACCAAGCGATTTATAATATCTCTAAAAGATTTCACATAAAGAATAGGCTTGCCTGTGCGAAGCCCTATCCTTGTAAGTTGTATAATACCGAACACTGCCCATAAGGAAGCCATATGTCCGATAAAATTAAGATTTTCACGATAAGTGATCATCCCCTATCCCCCTCCGGAGTGGGAACACAAACCCGATATATTATTGAGGGAATGTTGAAAACCGGAAAATACCAATTTGTTTCATTTGGGGGCGCTATCCAACACCCCAGCCACGATCCGCAGAGAACAGAACAGTGGGGCGACGATTGGATTATATGGCCGATTGATGGTTATGGTAACCCCGATCAGGTTCGTGGGATGATCCACCAACAAAAACCAGATATTTTATGGTTTATGACCGACCCGCGCTTTTTCCAATGGTTGTGGGGCATAGAAAATGAAATTCGTGCGCACGTTCCGATGGTTTATTATCACGTATGGGACAATTATCCTTACCCGACGTTCAACAGGCCGAATTATCTTTCAAATGATCATATTGCGTGTATTTCAAAATTAACTCACGACATTGTACAAACAGTGACTCCCGAAGTAGAGAGCACATATATCCCCCACGCTGTTGACGGTGATGTATTCAAGGCAGTAGATAAGCAGGAAATTTTAAAGTTTAAGTCAGATAAGAATTTGGGGGACAAGTTTGTTTGTTTTTGGAACAATCGCAATGCGCGCCGGAAACATTCTGGCACCCTGATTTGGTGGTTTAAAGAATTTTTGGATAAAGTTGGCCACGACAAGGCTACACTTATAATGCATACCGATGTTAAAGACCAACACGGACAAGATCTAGAAGCCATTATTCACGAATTGGGTTTGACGGATGGTCAAATTTTGTTTTCCCGCGAAAAGGTTGGAGCCACAGATTTAGCGATGGTTTACAATCTAGCCGATTTGACAATTAATATATCAGATGCGGAGGGGTTTGGGCTTGCTACGCTAGAATCGCTGTCTTGTGAGACCCCAATTTTGGTCAATATGACTGGCGGCCTACAAGACCAGATTACAGATGGGGAGAACTGGTTTGGCATTGGTCTAGAACCGACGTCTAAAACGATAATCGGTTCGCAACAAGTACCCTTTATTTATGAAGATCGGATTAATAAAGATGATTTTATAAATGCCCTCGTAAAACTTTACGAGATGACTCCTAAAGAACGAAGTGCCTTGGGAGCCGCCGGCCGCGAATGGACACAAAAGCAATTTAATTTTGATAACTTCATCCAGCAATGGGATGACCTGTTTACTAAGGTTCACGAAGAAAAGGGGTCCTGGGAGACCAGAACCGGCTATCAGGCCTATGAAATGAGAACATTTTAAATGAGAAAAAAGATATTAGTTAAAGGCCCTGTCCTATCGCGGTCCGGTTATGGCGAGCAGTCCCGCTTCGCCCTTCGTGCTTTAAGAAGCAGAGAGGATCTTTTTGAAATTTATATTGTTAATATCCCCTGGGGCAAGACCGGAATGGTTGCGGAAGCAACCGAAGAACAGACTTGGATTAAAGACTGCCTGCTGAAGACAGCCCTGTATACACAACAAGAGGGACAGTTTGAGATGTCACTTCAAATCACAATTCCTAATGAATTTCAAAAGATTGCTCCTGTGAATATTGGGTATACCGCCGGTATTGAGACGACAAAAGTATCTCCGGAGTGGATAGGCAAGTCAAACGAAATGGTGGACAAAATTATAACTATTTCTGAACACTCAAAAGCAGGCCTTCAAAATACAAAATATGATATAAAAGATCAACATGGGAACGAGCATAAGGACTGGGGCCTCCAAGTTCCAGTAGAAGCAGTTAACTACCCCGTTAGGGAGGCATCCCCCGAGCCATTAAACATAGATTTTACGACAGACAAGAATTTTTTGGCTGTATCACAATGGGCCCCCCGAAAGAATATGGAGAATACCATTAAGTGGTTTATTGAGACCTTTAAAGATGACGAAACTGTCGGCTTGGTTCTCAAAACAAACACAGCAGGAGATAGTATTGCCGATAGGGAACTCACAACCAAGCGTCTACAAACGCTTCTAACGGCTTGCGGCGAGAAGAAGTGTAAAGTATACCTTCTTCACGGAGAAATCACTAGCGGCCAGCTTACGTGGCTTTATCGCCACCCTACGATGAAAGCGCTTATCAATATTGGCCACGGAGAAGGTTTCGGCCTGCCTCTCTTTGAGGCAGCCTACAATGGACTGCCGTTAGTTACGACTACTTGGAGCGGTCAAATGGACTTTATTTGCAAGCCCAACAAGAGTGGCAAGCGAGTTCCGAGAGTAGCAAGAGTAGATTACGATGTGAAGCCCGTACAGAAAGAAGCAGTTTGGCCTGGGGTTATTCAAGAAGATTCGATGTGGGCGTACGCTAAAGAGAGTTCTTATAAGCGTGCCCTAAAAAACATTTTAGAGAAGGAAGTACACCACAAGAAGGAGGCCCAAGTCTTGCAAAAGCACATACTAGCTAATTTTACCGAAGAACAAATCAACAAACAATTTGTGGAGTTGCTGATTTCTCAGGAAGAAGTAGAATTAGCGGCTCAAATAGACGAGATGTTTAAAGATTTAAGCCTATAGGGTATGTTTTTTGTTTCCGATTATTTTATCGACACGTATAACGGCGGTGCGGAACTAACATCGGAGGCTATTATCCAAACATCATATGCTGACATTAAAAAGGTTCAAAGCGCCGACATAACAGAAGAGTTTCTAGAAGATAACAAAGAGGAATATTGGATCTTTGGAAACTTTGCAATGGTGCCCGCGCCCATCTTACTGTACGCCGCCAAATATTTGAAATACTCAGTTTTAGAGTACGACTATAAATATTGCAAATATCGAAGTCCTGAAAAACACGCCGCGGCTGAAAAAGAAGAGTGCGATTGCCCCCTTAAATATAATGGGAAGGTAGTTTCTATATTTTTTGCAAAAGCAAAATCTCTATGGTTTATGTCCGAAAAGCAGAAAGAGCATTATGAGAAAGTGTTCGCATTTTTAGAAAATCAAAACTCTTTTGTATTAAGTTCTGTGTTCAGTGCGGACACATTAAATCTGATAAGAGCCCACAATACAGAGAAAAATAATAAATGGCTTATTGTTAATAACGGTTCATGGATCAAAGGAACACAGGCAGCTCTTGAATACGCTTCTAGGCACAATCTAGAACATTTTTTAGTTGAAAACTTATCATATGATGATATGCTAAATGCCCTCGCCTCCAGCCGCGGCCTAATATTTTTACCCCTAGGAAAAGATACGTGCCCTAGACTAGTCATTGAGGCTAAATTATTAGATTGTGAATTAATAATCAATGATAATGTACAGCATGCTACTGAAGACTGGTTTGATAACAAGGAAAGCATCTATACATATTTGAAGCAGCGTCCTGATGTTTTTTGGTCTGAGGTCAAGAAGGAAGCTTCAGGTGTCTAAAATTTTAATAACAGGAGGCGCCGGTTTCCTCGGCGCTAGTCTGATCCAGCACCTTTTAAGCGAAACAAAACATCAGATTATTTCTATAGAACGCCCAACGCGTCAGTCAAAATTCCAGAATAACAGCAGGGTAAAAGTTGTTTATCATGATCTACAGACACCATTAGAAGCCTGTAGTGCTAAAGAGATGGAAGGAATTGAATATATAGTTCACTTTGCGTCGTTGACAAATGTTGCAACAAGTATTGAAAAACCAGAGTCGTTTGTTATAAACAATGTGCTGGGAACGACGCATCTACTAGAATTTGCACGAAAAAACATAACACATCTAAAACAATTTTTATATTTTAGTACAGCCGAAATCTTCGGTCGGCAGCCCGCGGGGGCAGTAGTTGATGAATTAGGAGCTATAGAAGCTTACAGTCCTTATGCCGCTACCAAGATTGGTGCCCAGGAAATGTGCCTTTCATATAAAAATGCTTTCAATATGCCAGTGGTCATAGCTTATGCTATGAATACTTTCGGCCCCCATCAATCACAAGACAAATTTATACCACTTATAATTGGAAAAATACTGAGAGGGGAGAAGGTATATATATATCTAAATGCAGCCGGTACTGCGCCAAATAGAAGAAATTATTTACATGTTGATGATCTATGTGATGCGATATTGTTTTTGAATCGCAATGGAATTACGGGTGAAAAATATAACATTGCCGCAGAAGAAGAGAGTGACAATTTAAAAATTGCGCAAATGATATCTAGATTACTTGGAAAGAAATTGGATTATGAGTTAATAGAACAAAAACAGAATTCACTTACTTTGCCACGTCTAAGCGGAGAAAAGCTGCAACGATTGGGATGGCATCAGAAAAAAACCCTCGAAGAGGGCCTAAGAAAATTAATAGAACTACCAAGAGAAAAATCACATGACTCATTTTAAAATTATCATTCCCTCATACAACAATGAAAAGTGGCTTCGTGCATGCCTGGGAAGCGTGAAACTTCAAAATTATGACAATTATCAGTGCATAATCGTCGACGATTGTTCGACAGACAAAAGCGTTGAAATAATAGAACAAGAAATTAGTAAAGATCCAAAATTTGTTTTTATAAAGAACAAAGAACGAAAATTGGCACTAAGAAACATTTATGAAGCAGTCGAACACTCCAATCCGGGTAAAGAAGATGTAATAATTACTTTAGATGGAGATGATTGGTTTGCTACTAAAAATACGCTAAAAACCTTAAACAAGAGATATCACGATTCGGGATGCTGGTTAACCTATGGCAGCTACATGGAATATCCCTCTAAAAATAGAGGAAAGTTTTCTCGCCGGATACCAAAAACAATAATTGATTCCAACACATTTCGCGAATCGGAGTGGATGAGTTCTCACATGAGAACCTTTAAATATAAGTTATGGACAAAAATTAAAAAGGAAGACTTTTTAGAAGAAGATGGTAGATTTTGCGATGGCGCCTGGGATATGATCTTTATGTTTCCGATGCTAGAAATGGCCGGCCACCAAGCACAGTTTATAGAGGATATTTTATATATTTATAACAGGAACAACCCCCTCAACGAAGACAAGGTGAATCATCCAAAATTATACCTGTCTGAGACAAGAATAAGGAAGAAGGCAAAGTACGAAAGGGTCTCCGGAGATGATATCTAGTTATTTGCAAGGGGGTCTCGGAAATCAACTGTTTCAGATCGCTGCCGCTGCAGCCCTCGCCACCGACAACGACGACCAAGCAGAGTTTGACACCGCGAATCATGACTTGCCAAAACAAGGCAGGAAATGTAAGAATTATTTAGAAACAGTTTTTAGGAACGTTAAATTTTCTTCCGGACTAAAGTTAAACAACGTCTATCACGAACCACATTATTGCTATAAAGAAATAAAATATGTTCCCGGCATGTGTTTGGTTGGATATTTTCAGTCAGAAAAATACTTTGTTAAGCATGTCGACAAAATCAGGAATCTTTTTTCGGTTGACGATAAAACCAAGGCAGCTATTAAGGAAAAATATGGAGAGGTATTAAAAAAGGAAACGGTGGCTGTACATGTTAGAAGGGGAGACTATCTTAAATATAGTGACACCCACCCGCCGTGTACAGTAGAATATTATCAAACGGCCATGAACCAGTTTCCTAAAGATTCTACTTATTTATTTTTTAGCGATGACATAGATTGGTGTAAGGATAACTTTGCACAAGATAACATTATTTTTGTAGAAGGGGAAGAAGATATATTCGATTTTTACTTCATTTCTATGTGTAAAAGTATTATACTATCAAATAGTAGTTTTAGTTGGTGGGCAGCATGGCTAAACGAAAACGACAATAAAAAAGTAATAGCTCCCAAAAGATGGTTTGGTAAAAACGTTTCTCACGACACAAAAGATTTAATACCCTCCAGATGGAAAAAAATATGATCGATAATGAATTAGAAGAAATATTATCTCTAGTAGATAAATATATTGAAAATAGACAATCAGAAAAAACATGGGAAGCCGGTAAAGATTGGATATATTACGCAGGGCCTTATTTTAACAGTGATGAATATGTCGATGGAATTACCACTTTTTTGGAATCTAAGAAGATTCAAACTAGGACCTATTTTGGCGGCAATGTTATGCTGCAGCCGGCATATGAGCACCTAGTTGACACAGAGAAGGTCATTAAAGACTTTCCCGTTGCTAGAAAGGTTACAGCGGACACCTTCTTTTTGGGGACCGCCCCCACAATAACAAAAGACAAGATTGATTATATTGAGAATATGGTGGATTTATTTATGGAGAGTTTATAAAAATGTTTGTGATACCTTGTAAATACAACCCGACCGACGACGTCGAAAATAGTTATGTGGTCCGATGTGTGGAGTCCATACGAGCCCATCATCCAGATGAAAAGATTTTGATAGTCGACTCTGATTCGGATGATTTATCGTACTTTAAGCACCTGAAAAACACCCCCAACCTCATACTTGCGGACGCTAAAAACAGAAATTATTTAGACGGTGCAATCTGGTATGCATTCAATAAATATCCGGATGAAGAGTGGTATTGCTTATTACAGGATTCAATAACCTTAAAGCACCCCCTAGATGAGTTTATAAAGGGAGAGGAACTTTTTTATTCATTGATGTGGTTTGCTGAACACATTGGGGGCGAGAAAGAGATGAAATATTTAAAGAATGTTTTTGATGGCCATTTAAACAAATATAAGTTAAAGCATGATCGTATACACGCACCGGGAAATAGTATTATTGGCTGTTGGGGTCCATGTTTTGTGGCTAAGAAAGAAATGCTGCAGCGCCTAAAAGAGAATAATTTAGATAAGTATCTCCCAGATGATAAATTCGGATCAAACGTTTCAGAGAGAATTTGGGGAATGTGTCTCAAATATGAGGGGATAGATATACAGCAGAATTCCATCGACGGCAATTTTCTAGCAATTGCATTGCCCCGACACCTCTTCAACTCAAAAACAAAATATCATAACAAAATTTATGGTGGTAGACAATAGGAGAGATAATGAACAGAGTTAAAACAATTTTTTGCGACATAGACGGAACTCTTATTAGACATCATGGCGACGCGCTTAAACAGTTACAAAGCGACCCCGTTCTATTAGACGGAGTCCTGGAAAAATTTATAGAATGGGACAGAAAGGGATATAATATAATTTTAACCACGGGACGAAAAGAGTCTGCCCGCCCTCGCACCGAAAAACAGCTTGAAAAGGTGGGACTCTTTTATGATCAGTTAATAATGGGCATCGGTGGAGGTCCGCGGTATCTAATAAACGATTTAAAGCCAAACTCTGAAGAGGCTACCGCACAGTCAATCAACTTAAAAAGGAATGATGGAATAAAAAGTGTCAAAATATAATCATATAAAAGATGGCTTTATAAAAAAAGCTCTAGAGGATTACAAAGGCTTAATTGATTTAAAAAAAGATCACGAACTGTCTCTTAGCCAATACAGGGTAGAAAAGCCATGGGGATACGAGCTGTGGCTAGAGTTAAATGAGTTTTATGCCTACAAATTAATTCACATGAAGCAGGGCAATAGATCCAGCTTACAGTGGCATGACAAGAAGATAGAAGCAAACTATGTTATTGAAGGAGAGGCAGAGGTTCTCTTAGAGAATGAAAACGGAGAAATACAGTCACACACATTTAAAGCCGGAAGCGGCTGGGTGGTTCCTGTGCGAAGAAAGCATAGAGTAGTCGCCTTGACCGATTATACTGCTCTGGAGGTATCAACACCACATCTAGACGACGTTGTGAGATTTCAGGATGACTCGGGCCGAGAAGATGGCAAAATAGATTCTGAGCATGAATAGACCGTTTAAATTTTGTATTTTAGCCGCCGGCCGGGGCACCAGAAATGAATCACTGAGAGGGCTTCACAAGGCGTTGCTGCCGGTTGGAAACCGAGCCGCTCTGTCAATAATAATAGAGAAAGTAGATAAATCGGTCCCAATAGTGGTAGCGCTTGGCCATCAGGCTGAGCAAGTTAGAACATATTTAGAATATGTACATCCCGATCGTATTTTTGAGTTCGTATATGTTGAGAATTATCAAGGCCCCGGCTCGGGCCCGGGCCTAAGTTTGTTAAAATGTGAGAAAAATCTGCAATGTCCTTTTATTTTCACTTCGGCTGATACCATAGTGGATGGCGAAACTCCCTTCAGTGGGGTGAAAAAAAACTGGGCTGGCGTGAGTCAGATTTCTAATTCAGAGTCTCACGAATATTGTCTTGTCAAAATAAATGGAAAATTAATAGAAAACTTCTTTTATGGTAATAATGAAGAGGCTCATGCTTTCACGGGAATCGGGGGCGTTTACGAGTTCAAAAAATTTTGGAATGGCCTGCGGCAGGGAAATGTGATACGCGGAGAACATCAGGTTCTTGACGGACTCCGCGCCCTCGCCGCTCTCCACAGATATAATATGAGCTGGCTCGACACCGGGAACACGAGATCATATACCAGAACAAAATTATTTTATCCTAACAATGCTGCTATAGAAAAAGACAATGAAGCGATTTTTATAGATAATGGTCGCGTCGTTAAATATTTTGAGGACCCACTGAGAGCGAGGAAGAGAATTCTCCGTTCAGATAAATTGGGCGAAGCCGCCCCAACCATTACAAAGATAAATGACAATATGTTTGGTTATAGATATGTGGAGGCTCAGACCTTATCAGAGGTTTATAATAAAGAAATATTTCTGGGCTTCTTAAGGAACTATGAAAGAACTTTTAGAGCAACTAACTATGAAAAAGATGACAGGTTCTTAGAAAATTGTAGAAAAATGTATCGAGAGAAGACCTTTAATAGGGTAGAGAGGTTTGTTGGAGATCCTCTAGACAGCGTCAAGGTAATTAATGGGGTTAGTGTAAAGCCTATTAAAAATTTATTGACCATGATAGATTGGGAGTCGATATATCAGAAGGCCATCCCCTCTCCGTTTCATGGAGATATGCAGCCGGAAAATATACTGATTTTGCCCGATAATGGTTATCTTTATATAGATTGGCGTGAAAGCTTCGGGGAGAGCCTGGATAGTGGTGATGCTTACTATGATTTAGGCAAACTCTACCATGCCTTAAAAATTAGTAACAATCTGATATTAAACGGAGACTATGAAGTTAATTTTAATACAGACCAGGTAGACATTCAATATACTTTAAAGAACAATTTATATGAATTCTCTGAAACGTTGAAAGATTTTTGTTGTACAAATATGTATGATTTTGATCACGTTTGTTTGCTGGGGATATTAAATTACTTAAATATTGCCTCTTTATATAATAAATTTGAAGATGGAAAATATGGCAAGTTCTTATTTCTTTTGGGGAAAAAATTACTAACTCAACATTTGGAGAAAAATAATGGATAACCACGCACTGATAGACCTTTATAAAAAAGAATCTTCGACAGTTCTTGAGGCTTTATCTAATAAAGAATTATCAGCATTTGTTGATATTATTTTAGATGCTTATGACAACGAATCGACTGTTTTTGCGTGCGGGAATGGAGGAAATGTTGCATACGTGGGAAATCTTGTTGTTGATTTAAATATGCACCCTTTTGTTTCGGAAGATAAGGGATCTAGAGTAATAGAAAGAAACCGATTTCATTGTGTTAATTTGTGCGATTGCGCCGCTACAATAACTGGCATATCAAATGATTTGGGCTATGAACATATTTTTAGTGAACAGTTGATGTATCAGGCTAAGCCCGGCGATGTGTTTTTCGGGATTACTGGCTCCGGAAATTCTAAAAATGTAATAAAAGCTTTAGAATACGCCAAGCAGAACAATATGAAATCCGTCATCATTACACGCAGTGAGAATTGCTCAGCTCGCCCATTGGCAGATTTACTCATCGTGGTAAGAGGAAATTCAGATTTCCCCGGCCAGACTGGTAAAAATAATAATAATTTTCATTTTGAAGATTCCATATCCAAAATAACTCACATGGCCGTAGGACTCCTTAAAAGGAAAATATCTGGATGAAAATTCGAGCAAACAAATTAAGGGAACACGTTTTGAAGATGGTGTATGAAAAACAGTCTGGCCACATCGGCGGCAGCTTTTCTCTGGCCGAGATAATTGCCTATTTGTATTCAAATTTTGATGTCGCCTCAGATAACATGGGCTCCTCTAAATTGATTTTATCTAAAGGTCACGCAGTCCCAATTATTTACGCGGCCCTATACGAGTTAGGGATCCTCTCGGAAGAAGAGATCGAAAGATTTAGGGAAATAGATTCCCCCCTTCAGGGACACCCAGATAAGGTAAGACTTCCCTATATGCACGCCACCACGGGATCTCTAGGGCAAGGTCTGAGCATAGCTATTGGACACGCATTAGCCATGAAGTTAAGAAATGTTGACCAAAAATGTTTTTGTATAGTTGGTGACGGAGAGATGCAAGAAGGGCAAATTTGGGAAGCCCTCATGTTAGCACCAAAATTTAATTTAGATAATTTGATCTGTCTTGTCGACTCCAACAAGTCTCAAAACGATGGTTTGGTAGAAGATATACTACCTATGGGATCTTTGATAAAAAAAATTGAAAGTTTTGATTGGGATGTAGTAGAAATTGATGGGAATAACGAAAAACAGATAGCAGAATCAATTTCTTATTTTTGCGAGAGTGACAATAATAAGCCCAAATGCATTATAATGAATACACAGAAAGGCCACGGAGTTTCTTTTATGAATGATCCGGCGTGGCACGCTAAAGCTCCCAGTAAGAAAGAATATGAAATGGCCCTCCAGGAGTTAAGATGTTAGCGACCCGCGATGCTTTTGGAGAACAGTTGGTTGAGTCTGCAAAAGAAAATAAAAATATCATAGCTTTGAGCGCCGATCTTTCTAAAGCAACCAGATTATCAAAATTTCAACAAAGCAGCCCTGATCGGTTTTTTGAAGTGGGAATAGCTGAATGCAATATGATCGGCATTGCATCCGGCTTATCTGAATACGGGTACAAAGTGTTTATGGCCTCTTTTGCTTCTTTTCTAACCGGAAAATATGATGTTATAAGGGTATCTGTATGTTATTCTAACGCACCGGTTGTTCTGGTTGGTACACATGCCGGCTTAGCGATTGGCAAGGACGGAGTAACGCAGATGGGCCTTGAAGATATTAGCCTGATGAGATCGCTGCCAAACATGTCGGTTATAAATCCTGCTACGTATTCTGAGGCCGTGGCTACAGTAAAATATTTGTGTGAAAATCCCCTTATCGGCCCGCACTACTTAAGATTGGGAAGACAACCAGTACAAGATGTTCTGAGCGAATATTACAAGAACGCCCCGTTTGAATTCGGAAAAGCTGTGATTGCAAAGCCGGGGAAAGAAATAACTATTTTTTCCACCGGATGTATGTTGCCTGATGTATTAAAGTCAGCTAATGAACTTGAAGAAAAGACCAGTAAAACAGTTAGAGTAGTTAATATCCACACCATAAAGCCTATCGATTCAGAAACAATTGTTAGGTGTGCGAGAGAATCATCTTTTCTTTTTTCTGTTGAGGATCACACGATCGTAGGGGGCCTAGGAACCTCCATATCTGAAATTTTAACAGAGAGGTATCCAAAAAAATTAGTGAGAATAGGTCTTAATGATGTGTTCCCAGAGTCCGGACCTCCGAGCGACTTATATGAGAAGTATGGATTAAGTTCTCAGCAGATTACGAAAAGGATAATGAATGAGCTGGATAAATAAAGATACAGAGATATATTGTTCTTTTGCAAAAAATGCCGGGGACACCGGATGTCAGATGATGAATACGGCATTTTATTATTACGGTTTGAATAAGATATATAAATCCTTTTCTGTGGATAGCATAGAAGATGCTTGTGCGGCTGTTAGGACTTTGAATATTAAGGGGTTTGCGATTACAATGCCTTATAAGGTGGAGATTCTAAAATATATTTCAGATACTGACAAGTCTGTAAAGGAAATAGGAGCAGCCAACACCGTTATGAATTATGATGGGCGCCTACATGCTTTTAATACTGATGCTCATGCTGCTTCGGTGGTTCTGAGTGAGCATGACGATGGGAAGAGGTTATATATAGTGGGCGCCGGCGGCTATTCTCGTGCTGTTGTTTGGGCCGCCAAACAACACAATTTTGATATTCATCACGTTACAAGAAACAATTGGGAAGATTTAAGAAATATAAAATCCTCCATAGTTTATAATTGTACACCCGTTGACATACTATATATGATAGGCAATTCAAACGAATTTATTAATTGTTCGGTTGAAAGTAAAACAGGAAAGAGATTAGCAACCCTTCAGGCGTCAAAACAGTTTAAGCTATATACAGATTTGGAGTGGCCACTATGAAAGAAGAAAGATTTAAAATATTACAAGGAGGGTCGCCAATTATTAAGGGGGACGAGAAACCTCTCAAACAAGACAGTGGGGAAAAATTTAAAGTTCTATTATTTTATCCTAACGAGCCGATGGTTGGAGTAACTCCGAGTAACTTAGCATACCTATCAGCATGCTTGAAACGCGCCGGCCATGATGTTAGGTTATTTGATTGTTCTTTGTATAAATCCATCAGATATGAGCCCCGAAGCGATGGAGAAGAAGGATACGAACTAACAGATCAGAATCACAAATTAGCAAAGATTAATCGCGCAGCGTCGCCACTTCGAGAGGCAGACAAGCCACAAGAAGAGACACAGGATGAATTAAGGGCCCGCCTCGGCCAAGTAAAAAAATCACCTATTGATAGCTATGTTAAGTTAAAAGAGAACAATCCATATGAAGACTTTGCTGATCTGGTCGAAGATTGGCAGCCGGATCTTATAGGCATTACTGTTGTCGATAGCACAATAGAGTTTTCTTTTAATTTTTTGCAACAAATTCGAGGCCCTCGTCCTCCGGTAGTTATGGGAGGTACCGGTGCAACATTTTCTTATGAAAAAATATTAAATAGAGGATATGCTGATTATGTTTGCGTAGGAGAGGGAGAAGAAGCTCTTCCAGAGTTGGCCGACAGATTAAAGGCCGGCCAGGATTGTTTGAACACACGCAATCTATATTTAAAAGACGAAACAGGGAAGATTATAAAAAACCCGATGAGGCCCACAGTAGATATTGATACCTTGCCATATCCGGATTTTAGTATTTATGATGATACTAGGTTTTATAGACCCTTCATGGGGAAAGTGGTAAGGATGGCTCAAATAGATTGGGACAGAGGATGTCCCTATCAGTGCACTTATTGTGCTGCCCCAGCTATCATGGCTAAAAATAGAGAAGAAAAAATTGGCGTGTATTATCGAGTTAAGGACGAGGATCGGATATTTGAAGAAATGAAATATTTGATTAAGACGTACAGACTGAATTTCTTATATATCAGCTCTGAGACCTTGTTGATTATCAAGAAAGACAAATTTAAAAGACTTATGGAGAGATATAAAAAAGAGATTAATCTTCCTTTCTGGTGTCAAAGTCGGCTAGATAGCTTTTCGGACGAGAGAACGAAGTTATTAAAAGAGGCTGGCTGCCAATCAGTTTCGGTTGGGCTTGAACACGGTAATGAAAAAGTAAGAATGAAATTACTGAAAAAGGCTTTGAAAAATGAGAAGGTTTTTGAAGGTTTTAGAGTGTTGGCAAAATACAATATTCGACCCACTGTTAATAGTATGATGGGACTTCCAGATGAAACCAGAGAAGAAATATTTGAAACAATAGAACTGAATAGGGAGATATCAAAAATACTGAAAGGCAATCATAACTTGAATGTTTTTACTTTTGTTCCATTTTCTGGTACCCATTTAAGAACAGTGTGTATAGAAAAAGGATATGTAGATCCCGAAGCGCCAATTTCTTTTTCTTTTTATAAGGAGAGCATGCTCACAATGCCCTCGATATCGAAAAAAGAAATTGCCGGCTTAGAAAAAACAGCACCACTTTATATAGGGTTGGATAAGAGCTATTGGCCAGACATAAAAATAGCAGAAAAAGATGATGATGAGGGGCACTCTATGTTTGAAAAATTGATGCTGATATTGAAAGAGAAAAGAGAAGCCCAAGCTCAACAGTTTGCTGTAACAGTTCATGAAGATCACCTCGCTAGTCCAATGGTCAATTTCGGTGGAAAGCAGGATTATAAGTGATATCCGTTGCAATTCCGACATATGAATTTAATGGCAGAGCTGAAGAGTTTGCCAGATTCCAGTTTGAAAAATTTTTAAAGCAAACATATAAAGATTTTGAAGTAGTGATCTCAGATCACAGCCGAGATGATATTATTAGAAATATTTGTAAGGAATATGGTGGAAAATTAAACATATCATATATCCGAAACGAAGAAGGGCGCGGCCTAAGTTCTTATAATATAAACAATGCCATTAAGTATTGTAAAGGAGACATAATTAAATTTTTATGGTTTGACGATTTTTTATGGGACAGGCGCAGTCTGCAATATATTAATGAAGCTTTTACTTCTGATGTTAATTGGCTTGTGAGCGCGTGTGAACACACCAAAGATGATGGAAGATCATTTTATCGAACCTTCTATCCTAGATATAATAGTGAATTGTATTTGGGCAACAACACCATAAGCGGCCCGAGTGTTTTAACTATTAGAAATGCCGAAGACAAAATATATTTTGATGATAGGTTAATATGGCTGATGGACGTAGATTACTATAAAAGGCTTCACGATAAATATGGTCTTCCTAAAGTATTAAATAAGATTACTGTCGTTAACAGAGACCACCCGGGTCAACTTTCCCACACAATGGATCCGAAAATCAAAGAGAGAGAGTACCACATGATGGTAGAAAAGCACGGCGCATGACAAAAATAAAATTGGACAACGTGACACTGTTGGCTTTGGGCTCTACTCAAATTAAAGAAAACTTAATGGCCCTAAAATATAGTACTAGGGATATAGACTTTGGAGCAGTTAAATTTATATCCCATGAACATCCAAAAAATCTCCCAGAGGGAATTCAGTTTGAAAAATATAAAGGATTTGATGGGAGCATAGACTTTAAAGAATACAGTTATTATTGCATATACAATTTAGTTAATCATGTAGATACAGATTTTGTTTTGTTAGTGCAACCGGACGGGTTTGTGATTAATCCCGATTCTTGGACAGACGAGTTCATGGAGTGGGATTACATAGGCGCCCCGTGGCCCCTTATGGATACGGCTTTTATTGACCCCTTCGGAAACCACCAGAGAGTGGGAAACGGGGGATTTACTCTGAGGAATAGAAAAGTGCTGGAAATTCCTCACATCGAAGAAGTTCCCTTCGAAGTAAACGAGGGCACCTTCTATAAACATATGAACGCCGGCGCCTATAATGAGGATGGAAACATATGTGTGCACAATCGACATCTTTTTGAAAAACACGGTACTCGGTTTGCGCCGGTGGAATTAGCCGCTCAATTTTCTCATGAATTACCAGTCCCGGAAACAGCTGGAATAAAAAAACCGTTTGGATTTCATAGGTATTATCCGGGTACCTATCCAAAAAGATTTAATTTTAATAATTATAGAGGAGCAGAATGAATTTAATCAAAGATAATTTTCTAGTTGTAAGTGATTATAATTGGCTACCAGACAATATTGAAGACTCTTGGATTCATAAATATACTGATAACTATTTGATATATGATAAATATCATAGAGACGCTTGGAAAGAGTCGGATAAAATAATAAAACAAAAAAATGTCGGACAGAATCATTATGATATGTTTGATTTTATAGTTACACATTATGATAACTTACCCGATGTTACTATATTTTGCCGAGCATGCTTGTTTTTCCCAAAAGGAGAAAAGACAAGACCTACACCGGAAAGGTGTGAATCTACTGGAAATTATAATGAAGAAGCGTTTGCTAAAAATTGTAATAACACTTCATTTACAGAACTCCACGATTTCGGAGCCAGTGCTCATGCCAGGTACAACCATATGTCAATGCCGGCTAGTAAGATGGCCGATGATGGTGGGTTTCTAGAGATAAATAATAGTTGGTATATGAACCAGGGTAGGTATAAATATTTTAATAATCTTAATTCATTTTTATTGCATGTATATAAGAATCCTGTACTAGAGCCATATGTTCGTTTCTCGCCGGGCGGAAATTATATAATACCAAAGGAAAATATTTTAAAATATTCTAAAAACTTCTATAGAATAATAAGAGAATATATGAGTTGGGATGTTATAACTGCGGAAATATGGATGATAGAAAGAGCTACCTATACAATATTTACATGCGATTGGGAAGTAAATGAAAAATACAAATAGAACCAAGGAACTACAGTGAAAAAAATATTAATAACCGGAGGACTTGGATTCATTGGAGTTCACAGTATTGAAAAATGGGCATCCGAAGGGTGGGAAGTGGTTGTAATAGATAACCTTTCTTCACATGCCTTGCCACCGGAACATCCGGTATGTCAAAAGGCGAGTACGATTATACTCAAAGATATATTAGATACCACATGGGAAGAATTGCCTCACTTTGATATGATTCTTCATTTAGCCAGTCCAGTCGGCCCGGTAGGCGTCCTCAAACATTCCGGCCGCATGGCCAAGGTTATCCTAGATGATATTTATTGGGCCATTGAAGGGGCAAAAAGGAACAACTGTCCGCTCCTGTTTGTTTCAACATCAGAGATATACGGTTATCGCGACCATAAGACTTATTTAAGCGAGGAGGATGATAAGGTTCTTCGTGGGGAATTTACAGTCCGTAACGAGTATGCCATGGCCAAATTATTAGCAGAGATAGCTCTTTCAAATAATGGCAAGGTTGACAAGTCGTTAAAGTATCAAATTATTCGCCCATTTAACGTCACTGGCGAGTACCAGCTACCCGACGGCGGATTCGTCTTGCCTCGCTTTGTTGTACAAGCTATTGAAGGAGAGGACATCACGATTTATTACTCTGGCGAACAAATTCGAGCATTTACATGGGTGAAGGATATTATTGATGGTGTGTTTCTGACATCAGAAGCTCCATCACATTTATGGAATCAAGAATGGAACATAGGAAACGAGATAAATGAAAAATCAATTTTATATCTTGCGGAGAAGGTAAAGGCACTTTCCAATTCTACTTCTAAAATAACCCATGTTGATCCAAAGAAGATACATGGCGATCTTTTCGCTGAAGCTCCAGAAAAAATTCCTAATTCCAATAAGATAAGAAAGCTATTGGGATGGGCGCCCACCAAGTATGTAGATGACGTCATAGAAGAGGTTTTAAATTTCTGGCACCAGTGTCTCAATAAGGAGAAGAACGCAGATGATAGTAAACGAATTATATAACGGCTCAGGCCTTGGCAACCAATTATGGCGCTATACTGTTACTAGAGTAATTGCCTTAAATAACGATTATGAGTTTGGTATAATGAACCCACACAAGTTCAAGGCGCCACATATAATGAATTTAGATTTTGGTAAAGAGGTGATAGGAGGCTCTGGACCTGAAGGTGGGCCCCCAAGCGCCCTCCCACAGGGAATCGAGAGATACTATGAAGAAAAGTCACTCGTTCACCCGATCTATAATTGCGATTGTCGACTCTATGACCCCACTCTGGCGCACATTCCAGATAATACTAAAATAGATGGCAACATGGAGTCTGAAAAGTATTTGGAGGGTCATAAAGACGAGGTTAGAGAATGGTTAAAAATTAACGATGATAAACAAATTTATAATTTTAAGAAAGATAACGTTTGCATCCTCGCATTTCGGGGTGGCGAATATGTTGGTATTTCTGATCTATTTTTGCCGGCTTCTTATTGGCACAACGCTATGAAAATCATGAAGCAAAGAAACCCGAATATGCAATTTAAGATAGTTACAGATGACCCTCGCACCGCCGGAAGAATGTTTCCTAGTATACCCGCCTATCATTTTAATACGGAAGCAGATTGGGTTCTTGTCAGAAATGCCAAAAATATTATCATGTCAAATTCTAGTTTTGCGTGGATCCCGACGTGGATTAATGATGAGGTTTTGAATGTTATTGCTCCTAAATACTGGGGCAAACATAATGTTTCCGATGGCTTCTGGGCTCAGGGTGATTCTTTAACCAAAGAATGGGAATATCTAGATAGAGATGGTAGTTTATTTTCTTACGACGAGTGCGCAAAAGAGAAAGATAAATATGAATTAGATAATTCTCATCTCTATGAACTTTACGAGGAGTTTTAATGAAACCAAAAATTTATGATTGTTTCCCGTTTTTTAATGAACTAGATTTATTAGAAATAAGATTAAACTACCTAGATCCGTGGGTTGATTATTTTGTATTATGTGAGGCCAAAGTCACGTTTTCTGGAATTCCTAAAAAGCTCTTTTATGAAGAGAACAAAGATCTTTTTAAAAAATTTCAACACAAGATAATTCATGTTGTGGTGGATGACACACCAGCTGAATTAATTGGTGTAGACCCATTTAAGACCGACCAACACCAAAGAAATTCTGTCATAAAGGGGTTACAAGACTGTTCAGATGGTGATATAATTATCACTAGTGATTTGGACGAATTTCCCAATGTTGAAAGAATTAAGAACATTCATGAGTTCTATGAACCCGATATATTGTTTCACTTGGCGCAAGATATGTACTATTATTATTTTAATCTAAGAGAGACATCCGGGAAATTATTATCTCACAGTGGAGAATTCGGAGATATCGAAGATAAAAAATGGCTTGGTACAAAAATTTGTAATTATGGGTTTTTGAAACAGCACGGAGTTGATAAATTAAGGCATCCCACCATGAGGGAGCCCGGCCGCCGCGTCGCGGACGGCGGCTGGCATTTTACATATGTGGGAGGCCACAAAGAAACAACCGCCAAGCAGAGAGTATTATTGAAGATTGAATGCGCCGCACATCAGGAGTTTAACAATTCATTTTATAAAATGAATGTCGACAAGAATATAGAAGATAATAAAGATGTTTTTTTTAGAGATTCTAAATTTGAAGTTGTTGAGATGGGAGATAATTTTCCTGATTATATTGTTAACAACAAAGAACGATTTAAGCATTTAATAAAAACGATAGAATAATATGAAAATACTAGTAACAGGACATAGAGGATATATAGGCAGTCACTTATATAAGAAGTTGCTTTCAATGAATCATAATGTTGCGGGAGTTGATTTAAAAGACGGCGCCGATATTCTTTATTGTCTGCCTGATGAGAACTTTGATTATGTTTTTCACATGGCAGCTCTGCCAAGAATAAGGTTTTCTGTGGAAAATCCAAGCTACACCTTGAAACAAAATGTTTTTGTTACCTCAACACTTTTAGAATGGGCCAAGAAAAATAATATTAAAAGAGTTATTTTCTCTTCTTCTGCGGCTGTGGTTGGGGACGGCTCGGGTCCAGCATCTCCGTATGGGCTACATAAGTTAATGTGCGAGCAAGAGTGTCAACTCTATTCCGCCCTTTATGGACTTGATACGGTGTGTCTTAGATACTTTAACGTTTATTCGGAAGACCAAGGTTATGAAGGTTCATATTCAACTGCTATATCTGCCTGGATGGAAATGATTCGAAGGGGGGAAAAATTAAGATTAGATGGCACCGGCGAACAAACTAGAGATTTTGTCCACGTCGGGGATGTAGTATCGGCTAATATTTTCTGCATGGAACATTCTGAACCACTAAGAGGGTGCCATCTTAATGTAGCTTATGGAAAATCGTTTTCTTTGAAGTATATAAAAGACTATATTGATAAAACCAACAAAGTGGAGTGGATACATTCACCCAAACGCTCCGGAGATATTTTACACTCTGCAGCGGACATATCCGCACTCCGCTCTCTTGGCTGGACTCCTTCAGTAGATATACAAGAAGGCTTGGAGAGATGCTTTGGTGGAAAGGCACGAGATGAAAATATTTTTTAATGACGTGGTAACATTCACACCACAGGTATATGAAGACCATCGTGGGTTGTTTTTTCAATCATATGATGAAACAATATCAAGTTATATCAATAAAGACTTTGTGCAAGATAATCACTCCTACTCTCACAAAAATGTAATCAGAGGCCTTCATTATCAGTGGGACAAACCGATGGGGAAGCTCGTCCGCGTCGTAAAAGGCTCAGCGGTGGATTATTTTGTCGACATCAGAAAGAACTCTCCAACATTTGGACAGTATGATAAGGTCATACTCAGTGCTGAAAATAATACGATGATCTGGATTCCCGAGGGCTTTGCACACGGGTTTTTAAGCCTGGAAGATCATACAACCGTATTGTATAAGTGTACAGCATATTATAATAAACACGGCGAATCCGGCATTGATCCGTTTGACCCAGAAATAAATATTGACTGGCCAATCGATTGTGAAGATGCAATACTTTCTGAAAAAGATGTCAACTCTCAATCTCTTTTGGAATATTCTAAAGATATAAAATTTAATTTACAGGAGCGGCAATGAAATATATAGTTACCGGCGGAAGAGGCTTTATTGGAAGTCATTTTGTAGAAGAGGTTTTAAAGAGAGGAGACGTTGTTGTTGATGTAGATAAAATGAATTATGCTTCTCATGAGACTCTTCCGTGGGACGAACATCCGAATTATACTTTTCTTAAAGCCGATATAAGTGAGATAACACACTTACCGTCTTGCGATATACTAATTAATTTTGCAGCAGAGAGTCATGTCGACAATTCTATCAATGACACTAACCCTTTCATTAAGAGTAATATTTTAGGTGTCCACAACCTTCTGGAACTTGTGAGGGGTAAACCAGCGTACGCTCGTCCTTTGTTTTTCCACATTAGCACGGATGAGGTTTATGGAGATAGGCTAGAGGGCTCATTTGAAGAGCAAGATAAGCTAACTCCAAGTAATCCATATTCAGCGACCAAAGCTGCCGCAGAAATGTTGGTGCTAGCTTATGCTAGGACCTATGAAATGGATTTTATTATTACCCGCAGCGCCAACAACTATGGCCCTCGGCAGTATGAAGAGAAGTTGATTTCAAAATCAATTGCTAGTTTAAAGGAGCGCAAGCAAATTCCAATTCATGGCGACGGCAGTTATATTAGAGATTGGACCTATGTTAAAGACAATGTCGCCGGCCTCTTAGCAATAATTGATTCTGGTGTAAAGAATGAAATATACAACGTAGCCTCCGAGAACCATATGACAAACCTAGAGGTAGTCACATCAGTGCTGGAGTGGTTCAATAAGGACCAAAATAGTTTGATGTTTGTGGAAAATCGTTGGGGACAGGACTTGAGGTACTCCATCAGCTCCAAAAAGCTACGCGACCTAGGTTGGGCCCCGGTGCGCCCCAAAGGAATATATAAGTGGTTTTAGACAATGTTTTTTTAACGGGAGGCTCGGGCACCCTGGGAGCAGAGTTGAGGGTCCAATCTTACAAGTTTGGGATCAAGTTTGTAGCGCCCTCATCCCAAGAATGTGATATTACCGACTTAGAATCAGTCTACAAAAACTTAATAAGGTTTGAGGGAGACCTTGTCCTTCATGCCGCAGCCATCACCGATGTTAAAAAAATTCAGCAAGCCCCGATCCCTGCTATGGATGTGAATGTAGTGGGGACTATAAATCTGATAAAAAGTTGCCAACAATTGAATAAAAAGTTAGTTTTTATTTCAACCGATTATGTTTTCGACGGGCACAAAGGGAACTATACCGTGGAAGATCCTATCAATCCATTATCAAAATATGCAAAAACAAAAGGCGCAGCAGAGCTTCTAGTCCGCACAATAGACAACTCCTTAGTTATTAGAACAAGCTTTTTTGGGCATGATTTTCCATATGAGAAGGCTGCCGTGGACCAGTGGAGTTCCAAAGATTATGTGGATATTATAGCGCCATTGATTCTTAAGGAGCTTAAGCTAAAAAACACTGGTATTGTACATATTGGAACTGCGCGCGCAAGCACTTATGAAAAAGCAGCCCGAAGAAAGCCACAAGTGGAAGGAGTTTATCTTCAAGACATTGGCTTTGAAATACCGAGAGATATCAGCCTAAAGGTCGCGATGCCATGATTTTGGTTACTGGCGGCCATGGCATGGTGGGAACCGCCCTCCAAGAGGTTGCGCCCGCAGCCTATTTTACCTCGACAGTTGAGTATGATTTGAGAAGCCCCAGGGATACGGATGCTTTATTTAATAAGTGCCGTCCTGATAATGTTATTCACTTAGCCGCCCGTGTCGGTGGAATCAAAGCGAATATGGAAAAGATGGGAGAGTTCTATCACGACAATATAATGATGAATACAAATGTCTTAGAGGCATGCAGGAAATATAAAGTTGGTAAAGTAGTGTCCGTGCTGAGCACATGTATTTACCCAGATAAAGCATCTTACCCTTTGTCGGAAAGTCAAATCCATGCTGGGCCTCCTCATGAGTCTAATTTTGCATATGCATATGCAAAGCGAATGTTAGATATTCAATCCCGGGCTTATAGAAAGCAATACGGATGTAATTACATCACAGCGGTACCTAATAATTTGTTCGGAGAGGCAGACAACTATGATTTAAATAATTCTCATGTTATCCCAGCCATTATACATAAAATGTACGACGCGAAGCAGGCCGGAACTGATGTAGAGCTGTGGGGAGACGGAACACCGTTGCGGGAGTTTACTTATTCCAAAGATGCCGCACGAGCGCTTTTATTGCTGTTGGAGGGGTACAATGACGCCGCCCCCATTAATATAGGAAATCCTAGTGAGGTTTCTATAGCTTATATTGCCGACTCCGTGGCGCAAATAATTGGGTTTTATGGCAAAATTCGATGGAGAGACGATATGCCAATCGGCCAACATAGGAAGCCATCAAACAGCTCAAAATTCCAGCAACTTTTTAATATGAAATACACAAATATAGATATTTCATTAAGAAACGCTTGCGAGTGGTTTATAATGAACTATCCAAATGTAAGAGGGGTAAAATGAAAACAGCACTCATCACGGGCGTTACCGGCCAAGATGGGTCTTATCTAGCTGAATTGTTATTGTCAAAAGGATATAAAGTTATTGGTGTCAAAAGGAGAACCTCTCTGATTAATACTGACCGAATAGATGAGATTTATAATCATGTTAATTTTAAATTAGAATATGGGAGCCTACATGATGCAGGATGTTTCTGGCGACTTTTATACAAATACCACCCCGATGAAATATATAATCTTGCAGCGCAATCGCACGTACGCGTTTCTTTTGACGTACCCGAAGAAACAGTAGACTCCATTGCTATGGGAACCCTTAGACTGTTGAATGCCTACAAGCAGATCTGTCCTGGGGCTAGATTCTATCAAGCTTCTTCGTCTGAAATGTATGGTGACAATCCTTTGGTGCCGTTTACTGAGGAGTCCTCAATGACGCCGGCATCACCCTATGCTTGTGCTAAGTTGTTTTCTCATAATCTTGTTAGAAATTATCGAGAGGCATATGGTTTGAACGCCTCTAGTGGAATTTTATTCAATCATGAATCCCCCCGCCGGGGCGAAACCTTTGTTACAAGAAAAATTACTATGGCCGCGGCCCGCATTAAGTTGGGGCTTCAAAAAGAATTGCGTTTAGGAAATCTTGACGCTCGTCGGGATTGGGGCTTCGCCGGCGACTATGTCGAGGCTATGTGGCTTATGCTGCAGCAAGAAAAGGCTGACGACTATGTGATTGCGACGGGGGAATCGCACACTGTGCGCGAGTTTCTAGACTCTGTTTTTAGGTATGCCGGTCTCGGAAACTATGAGGACTATGTAAAGATAGACGCGCGCTATTTTAGACCTCACGAAGTACCCTACTTGCTGGGGGACGCATCCAAAGCTAAAGAAAAATTAAATTGGCAGCCTAAAGTTTCGTTTGAAGAACTGGCAGCTATGATGTATGATGCCGATTTACAACTAATAAAAGGAGAATTAAAATGAAATTATCAAACCAAGCACTGGGGGCCTTAATGATGGCCTTACAAAAATCATTAATGGAACAAAGCGATATTGTTCCCGTCCTACTAGAAATGGACTTTCAACTTGATCCGGAGGATCAGAGTGATTCAACTTTGATGGTAACAAATCCGCCGGTGGTATCACTTGAGGGCGTAACGCCAGCATTTACCATTGAAGAAGAGGAAGGAGAAGAAAATGTTTAAAAAAGTACAAGAACCCAAATACTTAACAGAAGCAGCCATAA
>Ga0209756_1000919_pt1 | contig 28032 bp, 31 predicted proteins | sample ETNvirenome_6_85_FD_184071 | JGI IMG/M metagenome (GOLD analysis project Ga0209756, IMG submission 184071) | Marine viral communities from the Pacific Ocean - ETNP_6_85 (SPAdes) (version 3) | ecosystem: Environmental > Aquatic > Marine > Oceanic | place: Pacific Ocean | collected 2013-06-19 | reverse complement strand
GAAGGGTCCCACACACTCATACCTGAAAGGTCGATCTCCCCAGACCTCCCGCTTACCGCAGCGACTTGAGCTCGAACCCCATCGACATAGACCACCACATCATTAGGGGAATCTGCGTACTGATTGCCATCATTGACCTTGGCGATAGGCAAATGCCGCGTCTGGAAACGCCAAAGCTTCTGGTTAGGGGCATCCCCTTGATAAATCCAAGACACATCCCATCGAACCACTTCATCGGTGACAGCTATTAAGCCTGTACGATCCCGAAAGAAGTTGGTCTGAACAGGAACCTTGTTGACCCGGAAGTACGGACCTCGTTCTCCGGTGTCCGACCGATACACATTCACACCGACAATGTTCCAGGCAGTGTTTGCCTTGCCGGGACACGGTGTACCGGCGCCCCCTCGGGTTTGGGAATCGGCAATGGTGAACGCAGACGAAGTGCTTTCAATGTGAATACCATCCCCAAGCACCCCATCTTCAAAAGCAGAGACAAGGATAGTCTTGGCGGTTACCGAAGCTGTCACAAAGCTGAGGGTGTTCACACTATCGTTAATGGCTTCCCCAATGGAAAGTGCCGTATCGAAGTTGGAAGCCCCCACTTCAAAGTCCATACCACCCGCAATACGAGGGTTGGCAGAAGCCGTAAGTGTTTGCGCCCCGATAACCAAGGTCGCAGCATCGAGACCCCCGGTGAATCTCCGTCCGGACATACCGAGTTGCCCCGTAGTTGAATCCATCGTTATGGTGTTGCCAGCTTCCCCTGCCGTGACTGCCGTCAAGGTCACTTGAACTCCCGCAGCCACCGCAGTAGCGATACCAAAGCCCCCGATGCTCCCTGTGTTCACTGCGGCAGCCATACTGGTTGCTATGGCTGCCGCGGTTCCAGACCCATCGAACTCATCCACAGCCGGAACCCCAGCCACAGAAGTGATAACGAGACCATCAACGGTCACCGTCTCCCCTACGGGCACCACTCCTGCTACGGAAATCGTTCCAGAAGCCGCTGTGAGGACTGCAGGAACACCATCCACATCAATAGTGGCAGAAGCCCTTGTGGTGGGGGTAGCAGGGCCTGTAGCGAGCAAGGATGGGTCATCCCACCGCAAGTCGATGTCCGTCTGACTAAAGGCAGACATCGCAGTTCCGTTTACGGGAGCAAACGGAAATTCACCGGCGGCAGGTTCCCAAGCCACTACGCCCTCGCTTCAACCGGCAATGTCTTCCCTTCAGGGGTCATTCGCCATTGAACATCGTCAGGGATGCCCAAGGATTGTGCTTCTTGCCGTAAAAGCTTCGCTGCCGTTTGGTCCAGTTCTTCAATCTGACTAAGAAGCCGCGCCTTACGGAGCTCCATACGACCCACTTCGGCGATAATGCCCTCTGACCTATTACGCATCATCGTAATAGCAGACAGGGTTTCTGCGGTAACCGCGCCCCAACCTTCTTCAGTGGTTGTGGGCTCGGTCGCTGTCTTCTTCTCACCCTTTCGGGCCTTTTTGGTTGCCATAATGACACCTCCTTTTGGAGACACTACCCCTCGCTTCCCGTAGAGTATCGACAGGAAACCGAGAATCGTAGGGCCAGAAGCCGGGTCTTACTTCGTATGTGTACTACAAGGAAGAGGTGAACCATGGCTAAAGGTCCGAAAGATAAGAAGTATGTAGTTCGTCATCGCGGTCGTCGAGGATGCTTTTGGGGTGATCCCGGTAAAGGTGCTCCTGGAACCTCTATGTCTCGAGCGACTATGGATCGATTGGAACGCGCTATTGAACGTCGCACTCGTGCGGAAGGTAAGGCTGCTATTCGAGAAGCTCTTTCAGAATAAGATCAGGGGGCACGGCCATAAGGCAAGAGGATGGCTCGTATAAGTAGTGAACCAAGGGGGATGAAATGAGAGTAGGAAAAGCGAAAATGGGATTCAAAGCCCGCAAAGACATCGACGGCGATGCCGGAACCTTTCATCGAGGTCACGGCGGTGCGCGCAAGCGGAAGGTAAAAGCTCGTCGCAAGGCGATTGAAACTCGAATTCGTCAAGCTGGAAAGAAGGCTTGTCGGGAGGTTTAGAATGTCTGTCACTTTCCTGTCCCCACAAGCACCTACGGCGCTCGTCCCTTGTTGGATTTGTGCCGATGCGAAGCGGTGGGAAGAAGACCCTACCGCCAAGTGCTGTGGCACTTGCGATGGGATGATGGAACAGTCCACCCTTCCTGAAATCAACTTCGCCAACGGCAATGCTCGAGGCGTCTTGGCTATTATGGGTTGCGACCCAGAAGACTTGTGCGGAGCCCTTTCCGCATCTGAAATCCCTGTCGTACTTCAACGGTTGTTGACGGTCATCAATGTGGAATCCCAACGGGAACACTTGGTAGCCCCTCCTTCGGTTGAAAAGGGTGCGAAGGGATGCACTGTGTTCTGGGGTGGAAACACCGACGAGAGCACCCTCCGAAGACTACATTCCATCCAAGACTTGCTGTCCAAAGCCGCCAAAGGAGGTTTTGGGGTCAGTTGGGGGTAGCTGCTCTTTCTTGTCCAACAACCCGATGGCACCGCGCCCGATCATTACAATGCTCGCCAAGTCATGTGCGGCATCACCGTTGCTGATCACCACCTTCGCCTTATCCCACCATACGGACAGGTCTTTACAAGCCGCCATAGCTCTTCGGTACTTTGATACCTGTTCTGGGGTAGCAGTGGGGTGTCCACAACAAGGACATTCTTTAAGGGTGTCTGCCATACCCTATGAAAAACATAGGTAAATCACCGATCAGACAAAGTTCCGAGGCGAAAGAACACCACGACCGACATAAGGTCCAAAGGCTGACCGCACACCACGCCCAAAACGAGGCTGAGCCAAACCCCGAAGGTACTTGGTAGTTCGCACCTTGGCTTCGGTGAGCTTGTCCCATTGGCTCTCTGCATTTTCCTTCAAGGATTCGTACTTGGAAGACTTTTCAATGCTGAGGCTAATCCCACCAATCGAATAGTCGAACTCGTTTGCCACCCAGTTGTACGCCAATGCCTGTGCTGCATTGACCAAGGCCCCCCACAAGATCGGGGCTTTCCACACTGGCTTTTGGATACACAACTTGTCGAGTGTGCTGAGCTCTTCCGTCTCCGGGGGCATCATATTCCACTTCCACAAAGAGATTTCCAGGTACTCCGCAAACTCCTCATCCGTCCAGATGTACCCGAAAACTTGGTTGTAGCAGCCAATAGTTCCTTCCCCTTCTGGGGGCATAAACCGATAGTTCCTATCAGGGTCATTGTCTCGGGTCATAAACCGCATCTTGCGAATCAAATCCGCTACACAAGCAGTGTAGGCGGAGCTGGTGGTCACCGCATCAGATACGACCCCGAACTCTTGCACAGCACCTTCTTCGGGAGAAGTCGAAGTCTCTCGAAACAACCATCGAATACGGTAGTCGCCCGGTGCGGCGTTAGAAGGGATCTGAAGGCTCGCATAGTATTCACCCACAGAAGGGTTTACTGGGGTGCGGGCTCCGTCCCCAATAAGCACTTCAGCCCCCGAAGTGGGATCTACATAATAAAGCCCATAGGAAATCTCGAACGCATTTACGGGGTTCCCTACAGAGTTGGATAAGAAGATGTCCAAGTCTCCGCGCCCAAGCAATTCCCCTTGTGTATAGACAACACTCATTTATCGCCGCCTTGAATACTTTTGAACATCCATTCTCAACTGGTAGGCCCGTTGTCGAACCTTACCGATGGCAAACATTGTTCCTAAGATTTCATCGTAGAGCTTGCGGGTGGAGGGTGGAATCTCTTCCCAGGAATCAAAACCGAGCTTCAAATCCACCAAGAGTCGGTAAGCCTTCCCCAATGCTTCATCTGCCTTCGCAGCATTGTGCAAGGGTGGGTTGCGGCCCTCTTTCAAGTAGCGCGCAACGACTGCTTTTGGGTCTGACATAGCCAACCTCCGTACTACTTGTCTTGGATAGGCTCACTATCGGGTGCGGTGAGCTTCTTCATATGCTTCACCGCTTGAACGAACGAAAGCACATGGACTTTGGAGGTGTCCGAGAAGTATCCTCGTTTCAATTGCCGCATAGCGATGGGGCCTTGATCTTCAAACACAAAGATTAAGCGGCGCCCTTCCCGCAAGGTTCCGAGCATCGTCGCCCCTGCCACCTTCAGGTAGGCAGCAAAGTAGATGTCGCTGGTCTTGAATCCATCCATGTCGAACCATACCCGTAAAACACAAAAGCCCAGTGCGGGGACACCGCACTGGGCTCAAGAGCACACATCCAAACGGAGGAAGGGTGCCAGTGTGGGGAGGTCCTACCCCTCAGATCCTACGTGTAGACAGTGCCGTCGTCTGCGTAGACAACGAGTGCAGCGCCTGCGGTGCCACCATACGAAAAGGTTCCCGCAACATAGGATGCAAGATCGCCTGCAGAAAAGCTGGCTGCGAGAGCCATTCCACCTGCAGTAGTGCGATAGGTTCCGGTCTCGAAAGCACCGTTGCCCATACTCCCTACAACCACAGTCTCAGCAGAACCGGCAGGAAGAAGGTAAGAACCTCCCGCAACGATCTGAAGAACATCAGCCACAGAAGCAAGGCCACCACCGAGAAGGGTAGTACCAAGACCTGCGCTACCTGTGATGAGTTCTGCGGATACCGAAGCATCACTCACAACAGCACCCGCATCGATGATGTTTGTGGCGATGAGTGCCGCAGAAGCGTTGGCGACAGCAGCCGTGATACCGACGCCAGAGACCCCATCAACCACAGTGTCTGCGAGATAGGCGGCGAGGCCGTAGCAGGCATAAGTGGTAACGTGACCCGAAGCGGCGATAGTAGTGGGGCGGGCGGCATTCATACCGGCACCCGTGAACTCGCCACGGTTTACATATTTGGTTTGCCCAGGTGGATCGTAGATCGAACGCTGGGAAGTGTAGGGCCACAGGTCGAGGACCTGAAGAACCCCATTAGGGATGTCGGTACGTGTTTGAACAAGATAGGGCATTTGAAACTCCTGGAGAAAAGGGGTGGACCTCTCAATAAGGTCTGAGTATCGAGAGACTATTGAAACGATCAAGATTGAAGACCATTGACGACGGAAAAGGATGCTTCGAAGGTTGCTGTAGCTGCGGCATCGCCCCGAAGGTAGATGTTCCAGGCACCCGCTTCGGTGAATGTGCGGGATTGACCGGCAGGAACCGTCAACTCTTGGGTTCCTTCCCCAAGAGCAACAAACATGGGGTTACTTCCCGTTTCATAGAAGGTGACTTCATCCGCAAACAATGGGAGAAGCATCCGTCCCGAACCCGGTGGGGGAAACCCGTCAGGACCCGCAGCCACGCCTACTGTTGTCCCACTCACAATCAAGGTGGCGCGTCCTGTAGCAAAGAAGTTGGCGGGAGGAACTACCAGAACAGGGCTCGTAGAGAGAACCGTTCCCGCAGCATCGAGCTCCGAAACCGTAAGGTACTGGGTAGCGGTGTCACCATTCATAGTGGCACTCGCATAGTCATTGGGATTGAAAGAGACCCGAGTGAGCCCCCGCATTGAATCTGGGTAGGAACCAAACCCTGCGCGAACTAAAGAAGGAGACCGAAACCATGTGTGGCGAGGAACGGAAGCAAGAAAGGTGGTTGTTCCAGCCCAAGCATTCGTAAGATCGACTTGCGACCCAATGGCAAAGCTGGCCACTTGTGGTCGCGTAGGGATTGCGATGTCAATAAGTCCCGCCGAACGCTGAACCAGTCTGGGTGCAATAGCCATAGAAGCCTCCTACTGAGGAGGCTTCATAGGGGGTCTACCGAAACGCTCTGCGAGCCCTGTAATAAAAGCCCCCGTCAACACCAAGGAACCAGAAATACAGAACACAGTCGTAAGCCCTACGATCATTCCAGTGCGGAAAAGAACCCTTCTTCCTTTTGCTTGGGTTCGGTTCTTCAGTCGCTTCTTCATTTTTTCGCATCTCGTGCCAGCTTGTCGTAGCCTGCGGTGTCCTTCCCCTTTGATTTAGCCAACCGAGAAGCTTCCGACCAAGTGTCCACTCGCTCCCCGTTCACATTGGGAGCCAGGGTCATTCCAGGGGCATCTCGTTTCATCTCAGCTTGCTTGGCATCCAATCGCTTGTTCTTGGCTGCCATCTGCCTCTTGATGCGGTCGTTCTTTCCTGCCCAGCCATCGCCAGCCAGGTTGAAGTTCACAGACGAGATGAGCTTGCGAGACCCTTCCCCACATTCCCCGCAGTCCTGAGGATCGCTACATTGGGCAACAGGGAGCATCTTCTGGAACTGGTGCTCACAAGATTCGCATTGGTATTCATAGATAGGCATCGCACACTCCGTGCAGGACATTACCCATCAGAATAGCGATGGGCCACCCTTCTTGGGTCGGGCATCGGAACGATGTCCCCCTCATACGACCATTGGTGTTCCGATGAATACCGCCACTTACGGGCGAGCTGGAGTACGGCGATCACATGCTTACAAGCCCAATGTCTGCCCTTGGGGTCTTTGATGTTGGGGGTGGAAGCCGTTCCCACTTGGCGACCGTATAGATAGCCGTGCTTCTTGGCCCAATGCTCAGGGCCTTGCCATCGGAAGTAAGGACACGAACACGAGACTTGAATAGGCAACTTGGCAACCGCCTTGATGCGCTTGTCCTTTCGAATGGGTTTGATTCGAATGGTGTACTTCTCCCCTCGAGAACCGCTGGCGACCCAAGTAGACAATCCACTGGGAGAGAGCCGTTTCCGCCCGTAGCTGACATCTTGAGCTCGACCTTTGAGCTGCAAGCCGCAATTGGAGAGGATTTCTTCTACATTCGCCGCCGCAGTCTTCTCTTGCCCGTTAGGAAGTTCAGAACAAGTATCATACTCAGTGTCATAGACGGGACTCGTAGGTTCATTGTTGTCAGGAAGTTCCACAGGAAACAACGCGGTCTTTACCGCTTTCCGTTTTTCCGACTGGCGTTCCACCTTCTTCACATAAGAAGACTTCGACCCGTACTCTTCCAAAGCCTTTGAGATGGAACGGAGGTACTTTTCTGCCTTGGGCACACCCACAATCTCCTTTGCCGCCTGCTCTGGGGTGAGGGGTTTGTGGTAGTTGGGGCCTTCCGGGTTACTCAAATACACTGTGGCGCGAGCAATACCTTCCGGGGTCTTCACATTGATGGCTTTACGAAGGTAGCTGTTCTTGTCTTCGGGGCGTTCGGTTCGAAAGCCTTCCCTGCGATCTACTTGCCCTAAGACACGATGACCAACTTCGGTGGGGTATTCATGCACCACCCCTTCAATGTTTCCACCCGGCTCCGTACCCAACACATAGATGCCATCTCTGCTTTGTGAAGTGCGGTTGTACGCCCTGTGATGCCCCTTCAATGTTGCCTTGTACGAGCGAATGACATCCTTGGAATAAGAAGGTTTGTGCATCATCGACCCATAGGTGAACAGTCGGAACACTTCGGGATCTCCGGGAACCGGAACCGCTTTGGGGTCATCGGAATCCCATTCCTCATATTCAAACAGCTCAATCTTCACTCGAGGCTTGCGCCCCTTGGGAAGCCGATTCTCAATTCCCACGAAGTCCACTTCATCTGGGATGAGATAAATCCGAATTTCCTTTTCCGATGGGATACTCACAATCTGAGTCGAAGTGGACATATTGTCCGTTGCTCGAACCGGATTTAGCGGGTTCGCCCTATCGGTGTCTCGCGTTCGAGCAATCGCAGGTGCAAGGTCATCAATCGAAGTCACATCCTTCAGGGCTCTTTCAGTGGTGCGCTTGCGAGTCTTGGAGGACTTCAAATCCTCCCCACTCGTATAGCCAGATCCGGACAAGAAAACACCGTGGTTCGTTCGGACGGTATCCTCTCCTTTCTTCAGCCTTTTCAACACTGGTTCGAGACCCCCTTTATCTTCCCGCCCATCAAACTCGATTAAAACTGTATCTTCACCATCCGAAAGAAAGGTGCAACCCTTTACAGGGTTGCCCATAGTGACCTCGATGGCCTCGTCCATAGAAGTGGCACCCAAAATGTTACGAATCTTCCGACCTGCCTTGCTGTTTCTATCCGAAACCTTCTTTTCGCCTTCATCCACTTCAACCAACAATGCGGAACTCACCAAGCCTATGCCGTACTCGTTGACCCCTTCAGACCAACCAGTCCAAGTATCAAAAAGGTGCGCCATCTCGGTACCCGATTGCATTTCCCGAATGACCTTGATGCGGGGAACATAGTTCCTGTCTCGCACCTTCATCATCGCAGTGGTGCCCTCGATTTCGGTGACTGCCACTACACAAGCAGTCCTTGCGGCACTTTTCATATAGGTCTGCTGTTCCCGAAGGGTGTCTTTCATCTGATCAGGAATGACCCGACTTGATGCGGGTGGGACATTTTCTGTCTGGTTGCTGGGCATCTCAGCGCCAGGGGGCACCCCTTCTCGTTCGTCCGGCTTCTTTTCGTATGTGCTCGGGCTGTCTGCCCGGTAGTTAACATCAGCACCCGGCTGCTTGATTTCGTTATTTGAAGGGTTGTGCTGATCATAAAGGATGATTGCCCCAGCTTGCTTCTGGCCATCCAAGGGAACTTCCCCATAGATAAGCTGCAAGTCGTACACATCATCCTTGGGATCTTCATCTTCTCTTTCAGGCTCCCCTCGAACGGTGCCGCCTTCCAGGACATCGAGCACGAGCTTGTCGTTCACATTCTCCAGAACATCAGCGGATAAAGAAGAGAGCTCTTCCTCCCCTGTCATAAGCATGCACTTGGCTTTGAACTCTGCAGACTCAGGGTCTTTCCCATACAACCGAGCGCAATACCGAACGGTATCCTCGTCAATCTCATTGTAGGCTTCCAACCCCACTTCAGCGTCAACGAGTTCAAAGAACGCATCCACATCCGCTTCTTCAAGAAACACCACCACTCGAAAGAACACATCCAAAGGCATAGAATCCAACTGATTCACACCAGGGCTGTCAATGCTGAAGGTGACCAACCCCGTCATAGGGGAAATGGAGTGGACATAGCCCAAGAGCATGTCCTTACTGATGGAAAACCCGATTTCGGGGGTCACCAGCAATTGTGCGGTTCGTTCGCTATTGCCAGGAGGACGACGCCGGTAGCGTTTAGGGTTGTCCCGATAGAGCTGCCGTTGCCGAAGACAATTACGGTTCCTCTTACAAAAGGTGTGGTATCGCTTCAATGCTTGTCGTGACTTGAGTGCCTTCCTTTGCTTGTACTCTCGATTATCCAAGCGGGATACGGCTGGACGCTGGCGACGTTGTCGGGTGGGTTGTGGGCCGCCTCGAGTCCCGGTTTCATACGCAACAACTTCATACAAGGCTGCGACCGACATAGCTGAAGCATATCGACGGCGATGTTGGTTAGGGTTCTTGCGCCGATGCTTGCGGTTGTACTTGTGCAACGGATTGTTCTTGTTCTTTTGGCGCCACACCTTTTGGCGTGCCTTAATCTTATGCCTGTTGTTGCGGTAGTACATCTTCCGCTTGTGCTTGTTCCGCCCCTTGGTCTTGCGTTGACGAACCCCCGGCTTCCAACGACGCTTATAGCCTTCCTTGGTATGCCCTTCTTCTTCGCCCGTCATCGTTCGCCGAGACATCGTGCCTGGGGTGATGAAGTTCGTCGGGTGGCCTCGCTCAGCTCCAGGAGTTCCAAGGGTTCGGGGCTTGATGTCTGAGTTAGGGCCTGGGGTGTTGTACTCGAATGTGCCGATGTCCCTTCCGGCACCCCCCGGAGTAGCACTTCCAGGGAGGGGGGCTGCTGAAGGTGGTTCCTTGTCCGAGTTGTCTTTATTGTTAGGCAAATCCAATTGGGATTTGTCGGTCACATAGGTTTGAACACCAGGGGACGGTTCTTGTCGTAATGCAAAGCGTTGTGCCACCTTGCATACGGATTCATCCACAGGCTTCGGGTCCCCCAAGCCTTCCCAATAGGCAGTGACCAAAGTAAGTGCCCCTTGTCCTGCAGCTACGAAGACGATGGCTAAGCGACCCACCTTCTTATCCACCCATAAAATCTTTTCACCTCGAGCGAGCTCTTCCGACCGGTTTCGATAGAAGGAACCTTGTTGCGACTTGGAATCATAGAATTCCTTGGCGAAGTGCATCAAAGCAACGCGCACATCCTGAACGGTGATGCCTCGTTGATCCATTCGGTATTGAGCGTGGGGGGTGATGCGAAGGCGTTGAAGGAACTTCGCCTTCGCACCCTTTTCCACTTCCAGCTTGTAGACCTTGGCTGCATCTGTGTTGGAAAGCCCTTTGTAGCCTTCTACATCGTCCACCAACTCGTCTCGGAGCTTTGGGTTGCGCACAGTGCTATGAATCCGTTGAATCACCTGACACGGGCCACCGGGGTATCCCAGCGGTGGGTTCAAGTCAGACTTCTTGGCGGGCATCTTCACGGCAACTCCTGCTTGCCCTGTTCAATAATCGAACTACCGTTGTGAATGGTGGAGTTGAAGAGATTCGAACTCCTGACCCCCTGCGTGCAAAGCAGGTGCTCTCCCAACTGAGCTACAGCCCCTTATTCACACAAGCAATCGCGTGTGTGCGTGCATAGCCATCATTGCCGCTTTTTCTTTGGAAGCACCCGCATTTCGCGCAATGGCATAAGCCAACTTCACAGTGTGAGTCGCCAACTTCAACCCATCTTCTTCATCTTCATCTTCTTCGCCCATAGCGGAAACACCAGGGGTTTTATACCCCGCAATCTTCAGTGTTTCGCCAATGTCTTCACACAGCATGGAAGAAGCATTCTTCACACTTTCAACAAGAACCGCCTCGGAAGCTGTTTTGACCCCGGAAGCCGAAAGCATTTCGGAAACTGCTTCCGCGATACGAGTGGGAACACCCAATTCAACCATTTGGTTGAATGGTGATGCGGCTTGTTTTTCAATGGGGAGCTTCATGGGGTACCTCAGAAAGTGATGCGCCACGTAATGGTCAATCGGGCTGTGCTGGGCTTCGTAATCACCCCGAAGGTCAAGTAGTTGATGAGCACATCGTACTGGCTCAAGTCCACTGTCACATCCCGAGTGGGGAAGGAATCAGGGTTGTCATTCTTCACCAATGGATTGGAAGAAATCGTAGAAAGGATTCCCATCTCATTGAGGGCTCCAACCGCCTCTGCTTCATCATAGGTGCAAGTGAAGTCCACAATGTTGGTGGGGATCGCAACAGCATTGCCATTCACATCCCGAAAAGTGGTTGAAGACCATGTCTTACGCTCGATTTCCGCATTGAGCTTTCGTTGCCGCGGATCAGGCGCATCTGGTCCTGATCCTGAAGCACCCGTTCCGATGCCCAACATGTTGGCACCATTGGCGGGCTCATTGGGATCCTTAAAGTAGCGGGCAGCTTGAATACCGGCATCCAGAGTAATCACATTGTCGTGGTGGGAGTCGTGCAAGATGTCGCCTGTTTCGCCATCTTCCATACGAATAAAGACTTCGCCTTTAGCCGTCCCCATTGCAGCAGAATGAACGAGTGCGAGCGCCAAGCTTACCGCTTCGCCAGGGTTGCGAAACTTGTCTGTAATCATAGATGCCATCACTACCTCCGTGGGGAACACTACCTTACCCGCCACCGTCTCCTATCGGAGTCGATAGAAGAGATACCGATTGAAGATAAAAGGGCCACAAATCCGAAGATGCCTCGTATTAGGATTGAGACGGTAGCCTGGTTGGTTCTTGGGTGGCTCCAAGAAAGGAAGGTTCAAATCCCCCCTATGGTCTCCACAGCAGCCTGGTTGGTTTCCGGTTGGCCTCGGAAAATTGAAGGTTCAATTCCTCTTCTGCTGCATAAAGAAAGCCCCCTTACGAAACCAAAGTCGTAAGGGGGGCTTTTGTATGAAAGAAGGAAAACGCCTAATCGGCTGCCTTCTTCACCAGAAGGTGCTTGAACATCAGTTCCCATCCACCAATGGCGGCGACACCTGCCAGAACACCTTGAACCAGAGCCTCAGGAACAGCAAGTCCTGCTGTCAATGCGGCACCGGCTACCGATGCTACCGACAAGCCCATAACCACCCACGGAACACCTTTGCTTCCAACCTTGTTCTTCAGGCCGAACTTGTTGGCAATGAAGACCAGAAGCATCATCAAGAACCCAACGGCTAATGCCCAGTTCTTGTCTTGTACGGCCTTGACCAGCAAGCTGACGGTCTCCGCAGCCTCATCAAGAGTTTGGGGGACAGCTTCCTCAGCCTTTGCTTCCTCTGCGGCATCCGCAGGGGCGGCCTCGCCATCAGCCTTTGCTTCTTCAGCAGGGGCGGCAGGATCAGCCGGTGCAGCTTCTGCTTCCTTTGCCTGTTCGCCCGCAAGGGCATCAGAAGCAGAGGGATCAGGGTCTGCAAAAGCAGGGGGTGCAAATGCGATTCCAACTGCGAGTAGAATGGTGAACAAACGAGTCATAGAGCCTCCTAAAATGATTGGCTACTTGAGCCCCCATTAAGAGGAGGCGCACCGCGTCATACGGTATGTATGAGCCCTTTCAATAGGGAATCTAACGGTTAGCGTTAGTCCTTGTATAGCCGCTCAAGGATGCCACGCCGCACTGCCGGGGTCTCAATCGACAAGATAGCGTTGATCACAGGAAGGTTGTTACCGTACTTTTCCACCGCAACCTTGGCACGGCGATTCCAGTTTACCGTCAAGTCCCAATCAAAACCGGGAACAAACTGGCGAACAACATCCAACCTTGCAGCTCGGATCGCCGCTTCCACATCCCCTGCATCTTCTGGGGTCACCTTTGGTGTCTTGGTCGCCTTCTCACCAATCTGGGCAATAACTTCCCCATCATCAGCAGTGCCAACCGTAGTGGAGCCTTTAGCCGTTACGGCTCGGGCTCTTCGATCCGATTCATCACCACGACCCTCACCCGTTGTGTTTGTGTTCAAGTCTGGTGCTTGCACCGCAGCCGCATTGGGAAGCAAGTCTTCAAGGTCGGAACCACTTCGAGCCTCTGCAACATCACCCGTAGCGATAGCAACGGGATCTACAATCTTGCGCCCATTATTATCGAGCTCTGAAACAACCTTACGGTCTGTCCCATCCAACTTGATGGGCTCGGACTTCGCTGCGGAACGCATACGCCCCACAACCTTGCCTTCATCATCGTTGTATTGTGCGGCACCTGTAGGAGCGCCACGACTGAGCTTACCAGCACTTGAAGCCACATGCACAGGTGGAGACCCTTCCGCACGAACTTCCGAAATGGTGCCCATGTCTCGCTCTTCATCTTGAATGTCAACTTGAAGACGCGTAGACTCTTCCGAGCGATTGGTGGCACTGTGTACCTTGATGTCTGCCGGAAGAGGACTGTAAGAACCCGTTTCCCCTTCAGGGACGAGCCAACCAACCTTGATGGCTGCCACAAGAACGGAAATGTCATGCGAATCACTGCCGCGCTTCATCGTAGTGCCATCAAATTGGATGGTTTCACCTTCCAAAAGATCTGTTTCGATAGCCCCTAAATGAACCTTCGTTACAGCAGTGTAAGCTCTGAATTCGCCTTTCTTGAATGTTTCAGCCATTGCGTGCTCCATTTGTGGGTCTCCCAGTAAGTTTATCCGACCATCCCAATACGAGAATCGGTAACAAGAATCATTTGTGTGGAACTCAAAGCGACCCCCACTTGAACTAATACCGTACCCACACCCGGCAAAGGTGGTGTTTGACTAACCTCTCCTGAGGTAGCGGATATGTAAACAGGGTCTTGCGGAACTAAAGCCGCACCACCTTCTACGATGGGTGTGATCGCGCTTCCTCGCACTGAAGTAACGAATACCGGCGCACCCAAGAGGGCGGCGGCCGCCGCAAACCCTAAAAAGGAAGTAGCATTCGTATCATCCCCACATTCAAAGATGCCTCCGGCATCAACAGCTACACAAGCACCTTCCCTAATGGGGGCACTGGCAACAGTATCGGGAATCTGAAAAGATCCCCGAGAGGCCGTAACCGAAGGTCGCCTTCCGATAGCCATCAGTTCTCCACCAACGGGCCAGGCATAACGAAGAGAACCTTGGAAAGATCGACAGTCTTCACTTGATCCTCATTGATGCGATCCACCATCACCTTTAAGAAATCGGGTCCGACGCGAACACGAGAAACCACCTTCGCTTTATCGTCTTGCTCGGAATACACACAAAAATCGAGAAACAAGTCTCCACCACCCCCCGAAAGAATCCGAAAGGCATTTGCGTACACCCCGAAAGCTTCAGCAGCTTCTACTGGGCATTGCACATTTTTGGTAGTCATAGGGGACCTCGTATTAGGCTACCGCTCAAACCATTGGATAATGGTGTCGAGAGTGTAGGATACGGCGCTGGATGCGAACCCGAACAACACCGTACCCGCCGCGAACGCAGGAGTGGCATCAAAGGTTTGGGATGCGAACGCCCACACAAGCCAAGTAATCCAACCTGTGTGAAAGCCTGTGCAATAAGGGCAAACCAACATGCGTGCCCCAATAGTGGCCCCTTCTTCATCCTTCCCAAGAGGGATTGCACGAAGGAGTTGTGCAAGGAAGGGAACCTTCTCGTTCATCACCCCGAAGGCGAGACCATAAGAGGCCAACAGTAACAGCGATAAGGTAGTAAGTTCCATTTTTATCCCTTCTTTCTTGATGCCCGTTTCGGACGGTTCTTGGTGGAATTGGCGCGAGACCCAGTGCGCTTCTTAGAGGGTTTGGGTTGTGCGGGACCCATAGGGATGATCCGACAACAAGAAGTCTGGGCAGACTGCATAAAGATCTCAATGGTGTCAGGAACCCCGTCCATATTGCAATCGAACCCCAAATCCAACTGGTACTGTTGGTTCAGAGCTTCCACAATCAAACGGCGTTCTTCCATCAGATCCGTTGGCACACCCCCATACCCGGAGGCGTGCATCATCTCGACCCGGATCAAGCGGTTTATCGCTTCCCCAAGCCCCAGCACTGCCCGTGTTTCAAATGATTTTTCAGCCATTACAAATCCTCATGGGACACTCTACCCACCACACAAAAGAAAAGGCCCGATCACCCTTACAGGTGATCGGGCCTCCGAATTTACAACTACCCGACTATCCTATTACGGACGGTTGGCGATGAACTGCGGCATCCACCGGCAACTAAAAACATCAGGGTGTTGCGGAGGTGTAGTTGCATCAGCCTTTGGAGTATCATTCGTGATGACACCGACGCGAATAACGGAATCACCAGAAGCGGAAGGACAAGTCTCAGTCGCTTGGCCGTTCCCACTGTAGATACCTTGCGCAGTGCTCGACAAGTAGAGCAAAGTTCCAGGACTCGGAATAGTGCCCACCTGAGTACCGTCAACACCACCGGCACCAATCGTCGCATCGGACACCGTTCCTGCACCACCAGTCACAACCGTTACCGTAAGGGGGTAATTATTGGTCGCTGCGGTAAGAACTTGCAGGTACACCTTTCCATCGTTGTTACCAGAGCCGTCAATACGAGCTCGCACATTGATGTTGGCAGCAGCAGTCTTGGCGGCATTGATGCAATCCGTCAGGGATTGAGCGGTGGTCACTGCATTGGCAGTGTCCAATTTGAACTCTTGAGCGTCCGTGTCCTCTGCGGCCGCAGCGGTGAAGTCGATACCGTTGATGGTGAACTTGTCGCCATTAGCCCAGTCTCCGATAACAGCGAAGAAAGCCCAGCCGAGAGCGTAGGCTTCTGCAATCTGGAAGTCCACACAAGCACCGTGAAGCATCGTTGCCTTGCAGGAAGTGCCCGGCCCCGTCGTCGCATTTGAGACCCCAAGAGGAGGAAGACCTGCCATATTAGCCGCATCTGCACTGATGACTTCATCATCCGTATTCGACATCACAAAGCACCAACCCCGGTCAAGACCCTGCGATCCACTGGTAGAAAAGACTCCTTCTTGTGTCAGGTAGGCACCACTTGTCTTGATCGACAAGTCCCCCCCTAAAGATTCCAGAAGGAGTGCCCCGTCAGCGATGAAGCTCCCCTCACCCCCACAAACGAGCGCAAGGGTTGATCCCGTCGCAGTCACGCTGATCGCATCCCCCGCCGACATCGAAATGTCAGCGCTTCCTGAGCCGAAGTTAGCTGCAGCCAAGTCCAACTTGTAGTTGCTTGTACTGTTTGTCCAAGACCAGAGGTTTGTGTCTCCGCGACCCACAAGGTCAATGCCGCTATTGGCACCCGCAACCCAACCTGCACCTTCCCAGGCACCCGTTGTTCCCGTTGCGGCCGTTGAAATGGCTGCATCACCGAGACCCGCTTGGATCTGGATGAAGTGCCCACCGTAAATTTGAACAACCACACCGGCACCACCAAGGTCGTTATTGGCCTGCAAAGCGTTGCTGATGGAGGCAGCAAGGTTAGCGGTCGTTTCAATAACCGTAGCACCGACAGTCCATTCACCAGGGCCGGCGGCTCCGTTTACTGCAACGAAGTTCTCTTCAAACCATTCCGCAGCGTCACCAAGGTCCACGGTATCACCCGCAGCTCCGATGCCCGTTACCTTGAAGACCGCAACCCCTGGGGCAGCACCGAGACCGTTTACTGCAACGGAAGGACCACCGGAAGAATAGCCCTGAAGGACAACACCGCTTCCACCCTCTGCCCGAAGTTCCGCACCACCCTTACCGAGCAGCGTCGCAGCACCACCAGAAGAGATGTCGAGATTGCCGGATATAGCCTTGAATTCCGTAGTGAAACCCTCGCCACCCGCGAAGGTTGCCTGAATCCCACCACCACCGGGACCGGAGTATGCCGCAGGATCGCTAACGGTGATCGCACAGGTAATACTGTTTCCAGTGACACCCGGGTCAACGGCAGTCAAGAAGACCGCTGAGGAGCCGACGGGAAAACCCGGTGGCGTTCCCGCGGGAGACTCGGCTGTGAATTCCATCGCCCCTGCACTGTTGTTGATGCACCTGGCAAGACTGGTAGCGCACGTTGCTTCATCCGTTCCGTAGAAGGTACGCGTAATGACGTTTTCGGGACCCGCAGCAGAGAAGACGTACTCAATTCCGTTGAGGTTAATGATGTCCCCATTGGTCTGGTTGGCGAAATCGACGAGCCCAATGGCGTTCGAGGCGTACTGCCCGGCTTCTGCAATGGCAAGACCACGACCCCACATCAGGTTTCCACCTGCGGACCCCGCGTCAATAGTGAAGCCATCGAAGCCATCACCGTTCTTCTCGGAAGCTTCGGAAGCACAGGAGATTGTAAACCCTTCGGCGTTCGTAGAGGAACCCTGTTCGAGATACATACCGGAATCAGAAGCGATGACTCGGATACCGTCACCGTTGCCGGATGCAAGACCAGACCACATAGACACATCAGCGTTCAGGGACTCGACAGCGAGACGGTCAGTGATACCAGCACCGCCAGCTTGCAGAAGCACCGCTTTACCTGCAACCGCAACACCACCGGTTGCACCAAGGACCTGAAGGGAGTTGGTGGCGATTGTAGAAGCACCGTCTTGATCAACACTCTGACCTGTAGCGGTTTCTGCGTTCAAGTACAGTTGGCTACCGGTCTGAGTGGTTTTGAGTGTGAGATCCGCACTGGTGTTGTTTCCATCACCGACAATCCATGCCGAAGAATGGTTAGCTGCCAGGTTGATTGCCGCACCTTGGCCACCACCGCCACTGGTGAACGCAATGACATCAAGATCCTTGCCATTTGCGAGGGTGATGTCCGGACCCGCATTGTAGGCACCTTGAAGGGTGCTTTCCGCCGCAGATGTGTAGGAGGCATCAAAGGCACTGGCGGGGGTTGAAGTAGCTGCAACCAGTTGTTCCCCCATATTGGCTGTGCAAAGTGTGCCGTAAGGAATGGCAATCCCTTGCTCATCCGCAAGCACACCACCCGAGAACGCCAAGACCGAAAGGTTGACAGCTCGAACCTTAGCGTTGGTGTCCGCTTCGGCGGTGAATTGGGATTGTGTGAACGGGACTTGTGTGCTTCGAGCAGTGTTCTCACCCGCAACATCGATGTCGGTTCCAGTAATGCCGACGATTTCGAAGAGACCGTCGTTTTCGGTGCTGTCTGCACCCGCCACTTCAATAAGCATTCCGATGGAAAGACCTGCACCACCAGCGAACGCGAAGCTCGCAGTGGTAGAAGTGAAGTTAACAGTACCGGTCCAGCTGAGATCCTTCCCGTTCATGGAAGACCCGAGGCTGTCAGCCGCGGCAGTAAGCACAAAGCCGAGGCCGTTGGCGGTACATACGTAGTCGGCAAGCCCGTTCACTGCGGCAATAAGGTTCGTTGTCGTTGCTGGGATGTCAACACCGATTTGGATCTGGTTTCCGACAGGAGCTCCAGTCACAAAAGTAAAAACCGTATCGGTAGTCGCCAACTTTGGGATAGTCAGGGTGTCACCGTTAGCAGCTAATACCGACATTGTGATAACGGCGGCGGCTCCACCAGCTCTCGCACCAACCTGAGCGACTGCGCCACCCATTGTGATCTTGGCATCACTGACACCAGTCGAACCAGCGGTAAAGCTCGCAGTAGCAAGGCCGCCAGCCCCACCACAATCTGTGGCATTGGAAGGCCACTGGTTCAACGTAAGACCACCGGGCTTTGCCGTGGTTACATTGGCATTGCCGTGAATGAGGTCGGTGAACTGATCTTGCGAAATTGCTTGCGTGGTACCGGAAGAAACGATGGATCCTTCGACAGTAAGATCTCCTTCAATGCCCACATTGCTTGAAAAAGCACCGGTAGTGGCAGAAAGGGTGCTGGCGCCATGGACACCGATAGGGGTGTTGTCCATTCCACCGGTGAATTCGATAGTGTCGGTACTCCCGATAAGGCGTGTAAGACCGTTTACGAGTACGAGGGTATTGTCAGATTGTGCAGCCATGCGGATTGTCTCCCAAAGAGAAATGAAGGTTGAATCGAGCCCGAAATCGGAAAGAGCGCAAAAAGGAGCCCAAGCCGAGGGCGATACATGACCTTCCCTCGATAATATGGAGTGGAGATAAACGAGCTATTGAAAGAGGGTCGGTTCATTCCCTATTCGATCCCTAAGTACGGAGGCTCAAATGGCATTTATGAAAACGAGCATTGCGTTCCAAAAACCCCGAATTGCTACGGACAACCCCCCGATTCGAGGAGAAAAACGAGATGGTTTAGTCTGGGAGGGGGAAAAATGGATTTCCGAAAAAGAATGGGAAGCCCTGTCCAAGAATGAGGTGAAGGATGGCTAAAGGGATCATTGGCGACCCGTTTACATTCACAGTCTTGTTTGTGGATGCCAGCGGAGACCCGATTGTTCCTTCTTCAGTCACTATCGAGGTGTTCTACTTCGATAGCTTAGGGGTGAAACAAACCCTCGCAGCATCGGGAACGGTGATGTCGGCTGTAGGGGGAGATGTCGGGCGATATGCCTACACAATTACTATTCCGGGGGCGTTAACCCCTGCCGACCAGATCTACGGTGTGATGACAGGGGTTGACCCCGTTTCAGGCACCGACATCGTGGTTGAACAGGAAGTAGACCCTTTTGAACCGGGGAGTGGTGAACTTGAAATACAGGACGAAGGGGTTTCCCTTGGTTCCTTTTCGGTGGTCAACTTTGTTGGCGCCGATGTGGAAGTCCTTGATGTGGGTGGGGTGGCTACCATTTACATCCCACCACTCCCCCCACCTTCATATAGCAGCCACTGGAACACATCAGACGGAAACAACGGCAACCAATCGGTTTCCGATGGGATTTCTCGATCAACCACTCGCATTTCAACCCCCCACGGTGGGGAAGGAAACCCCTTCAAGACCGGAGGGTGGGCGGGCTCAAACCAAAGCACAACAGTGGCAACCGCTGCTCTTTGCACAACCCCAGGCGACACCACAGGATACGGTGGAGATGCTTCAGCAGAAGTTACGGTCTACGATGCCGATGGTGTAAGCGTCATCGATTCTTACACCACACCCGCTTTGGCAGGGGATGCTACCCACACTTCTGTTTCCGGGGAAATCATCGTCACTATTTCCAACTACGGGGTGGACGATCCCAGCTATCCGGCGCGACAAAAAGCCGCGATGTCCGTCACCGTATTTGCGAACAACATCCTTACGGGGCTTGGTCTACAAGGCGGCCGGTACCATATCGTAGTCACAATGACCCCAGATTCTACGACCGATGGGAGTGGTCCTTACACCTACACCCAATCCGATGTCTTCCTTGATGCGAACCCAACCACACCTTCAATAAGTGGAACTACGAGCTTGACCGAAACCGGCGGCGAGGTGGTGACGCGGTACTTGTCTGGGGTTCTCTACTATACGACAGGCTCCCAATTCACCGTTGGGGTTACAGGCATCGATCAACTGATGCGGAACACAGGGCGCACTTCTGCCAACTTGATCATCACCCCCAACGGGACTGGGAGTGGGTTGCCCACCCTAAACCAATGCCCTTTTGGAGATGGTGCGGCCCTCTTTGCGGGATGGACCAATAACGACAATGTGGATGGGGTCACCTACGGCAAGACAGATTGGACAATCACAGGTTCCGACCACCGCTTAATAGGGGCGAGCTTTACGGCTACCGCACAAGCCCAAGACACTTGGGCTTTGGGCAACGCGGTCACAAGTGGAATTGTGAGCATAGTGGCAGACACCTACGGCACTTCAAGCACCGACACCGCCGAATACTTCAACGATGAATCTCGCAGGCAGGATTCCACCTACAACAGTGGGGCAACCGCTGGGAATTGGAACAGTGCTGCGTCCTTGGTTGTAGGGGAAGGGTTGGTCTGCAATGGGTCTTTATATGTTCCTAACCAAGCACCCGTCACCAACTGGGGGGCATACAACCCCACAGGTGGGCCCAACTACGGAGCTTTGGGTGGAACGGTTTCCTACTACCGAACATTCGTAGATACCGTAGGCTCCAACCGGAACGCTATGACCTTCAACTTCGCAGGAACCTTCTTAGGGACTGCGACAACGGATCTGGCAGCAGAAGATTTAAAGGTGTTCGTTCGCCGGGTAGCTTCCGCTGGGGGAGGTGGTGCGGGACCAACCGCAAACCCCCTTCGAATACATGGAGGATTGTACAACTTCGCCACCTTTGACGATGGGGCAACGGAAGCTGGTTCGTACATCCGAGAAGGAACTTCAAGTGGGAACACCATCAATGTGACCTTCGGTGGGTTCAGTTGCGAGGATGGGGTCTACATAGAGATCCAAATCGACAACCCCGCAATCACAGTAGATTCACTTGTGGTTTCATTCACTTAGAAGGTCATTATGCGATTCACCCAAACACTACACTTGACCAGAAAGCCCGATGAAGGGGTGGTGTGTATTTCCATTGCTACTTCTGAGAACCGGGTGGACGAGATTCAGCTCGATGAACACGAGTTCAAAAAAGCAGCCCACGCCTTGTGGGACCGATCCACAGAATACCAAGGGGGATTGGTATTCCAAGGGAAGTTCAAACACGGCCACTTTTCCCTTTCCGTAAGAACGGGGGCCAACACCCGAACAGTGTACCGCTTGGAAGAACACGCTGTGATGTCTGTGTTGGGGCAGTACATGGCCGAAACCGGAGGTGAATGATGGGGTTCAGTGAACTTGAACGAGTAAACATCGCAGCGAAAGCTCTTCAAGCAGGGGTTACCGATGCGAACCCCAGTTCCGTCTGGTACGAGGTCTTCAACCCCTTCACCTTTGTGTTGGGGGCCGAGCAAGTATGGACGGAAATGACGCGGCTGCGGGCATTACCTGCCGGCAATCTGACCACCGCACAAGCTAACGCCGCCGCCAACCCAGACCTGATTCAAGACCTGTCTGCCGTTGCGAATGCCACCCAAATGACCTTGGTTCCGGGAACCAGCTTCAGCACCTATGCGGCATATGAAACACCAGGGGACACAAGCTCAACCCAAATCCGAAACTGGCTGCTCCCGCAATTAGTGCAGCAAGCAAGCGGTGCCCCCTCAAACGGGTACGCCATCCAGCTCTACAATGGGGACCCTGATGCGGGGGGTGTCTTGATCACCACCACAGAAGGAACTACCGGGACAGGTGTAAACAAGACTGTAGGGTGGACATACAACTACGCCAATGGGTTGCTGTTGTTCTCAGCCGACTTCTATTCCTTGACAGGCATAGTGGGAGCAGCCTTTGACCCCTACATCGTAGGCTTTCGATACACCGGCAAAACCGCTGGGGATGGGGGTGCTCCTGCGGATGCCGAATATGTCACCCTTTCCGCAGACGCAGAGCTCCCCAATTCTCGCACCTTGGCCGAAGGCACCGGCATCGAGTTCACCGATGGGGGTGCTGGATCTACGGTGTCCGTTGGTTTGACCGATACGGGGGTGACGGCAGGATCGTATTCCAACACAAACATCGTAGTAGATGATCAGGGTCGCGTAACTTCAGCTTCCAGTGGAACAGGTTCCGATGTGAGCTTGCGGGTATCATTCATCCGACCCCCAGGATGGAAATAATGATTTCAAGAGAACACCTTCAAGCCCAAATTCAGATAGCACAAGACGAACTCACAAAGATTCAGTCTATGTTTCCTCAAATCGAACCCACCTTCGAGAATGCTATCGACAAGGTGTTGCTTGAATCTGGGGTGATGGGCAAAGTTCAAGCACTACGAAACGAAAAGAAGGAAAAACAACGGCAATTTCAAAGTCGTGCGGATCACTTGATGGGACGGATCGCAGCATGTAAAGAGATACTGCCGGAAGTTCCCGAAACACCGAAGCCAGCACCGCCAAAGGTGGAGCTTCCTGAAGGGGTCACCCATATGCACGGCATTGAGCTTGCCCCCTTGGACTATGAAACCACTTTACGAGTGCTGGCTGGGGAACCCGATACTGTCGAAGTCTTAGGGGGAACCCTGGAACACCAACAAGAAGAGAAGCGACTGGTCCCCCCTTCCCTTCAATACGAACATGACTACGATACGGATGACCCCGATTTCATGGATGAAGACACTGGGGACCACGACCCCAACCTTAATGCCATCCGAAATATGATGGAATCTCAAGAATAGGGCCAAAAAGGAAGGTGTTGTCTCGTATAGGTATTGAACCCAGGAGACAGTATGAACTTCACCCTCAACGGAACCAACTTTGACCTCACCGATGCCGGTGAAGAAATCCCTGCACACATCCTTTCGGGTGGTGTGGATGTCTTGGATCTGGATTGGGTCTATGCCCCTAAGGGCATCCATCGTCACAGCGACTTCGCTACGGCGAACCTCGCCCGTCTTGGTGTTTCCATCGAGACCCATATGGTCGTAGGTTCTTGCTTCATCGACCATAGTGGCTGGTGCGAAGTTGAAAACAAGTACGAATACTACAGTGAGACGAGGCTTCTCGTTGTGTCAAAGGCGACCGTTGCCGCTTGGGAAGCCACCTTGGGTGTTCCCTATTGGAACGAAGCTGCCGCTAACGGCTTCAAGGATTGGGCTGCCTAACGAGCCATCTTCTTGAGTTCGGCTTTGATTTCCTTAGCCTTCGGACCACGCCACGAACCGGCATTGCCCAAGAAGCGCAGAACGATTCCTTTGGCGGTGTCCGAGCCGTACATATCATTGATGTCCAAAAGTTGGGTCATCGCTTGAAGGTAGGGCTTCGCAGCGTAGTTCACCTTGGATCCCCAGTCCTTTTGGATTTCACGAGCAATGACCCACAAAGGTCGTGCCGCCGTCTTGGTCAACAACGGTAGAAGTGCTTCTCGCATATCGGGGTTGTCAAAGGCGAGCTTCGCCAAACGACCCTTCAAGGTAGGGGCTTTTGAAGCGCGCTTATTGAGGTATTCCACATTTACCGTGTACATCGTTTGGGAAACTTTGCCTCGGGTGTAGAGGAGAGTCTTCTCTGCCACCAATGTTCCGCGATCCTTATACTCCACAGTCATTGAACGCTTTCCACCATCAATATGACGGGAACGGGCGTACGGTGCATTACGGAGTGCTTCGTTGAATTCTTTTTCCGTAGCGTTTTGCATCCTTTCCCCAAATGCCTTCTTACCCATTTCCCTTTTGATCTTGAGTTGTTTGGAGCTCAAGGGGGTGCCGGGTTCAACGCGCTCCCCTCGTTCAGAAGGAAGTTCACGCTTCAAAGGTGTGGAAATAGACCACCCGTTATAGCTTTTGCGAAGCACCACAGTCATCCTGCGACGATCCGCTAATTCCACCGCAGCAACAAAGGCTTCATCACGGCTGCCAAAAGATTTGTATGCCTTCTTCTTGGGTTTATCTTTCTTTTCCACTTTTTCCCCCTTGGTGTAGGCTTCAGCGCCATCTTTATCCTTGAAGGGACCACTGGCATCGCCTTCCTTGTTCTTGCCGTACCACTTGCCCTTCTGTTGCCAAGTAGAACCAGGCGCTCGAGCGAGATCAAGCGGGTCATCACCAGAAATGATGTTGTCCTGGAGGTCTGCGCGGAACACACCGGGTTGTTCAAAAGACCGTTCCAAGAACTTCTTCATCGGCATATCAACCCGAATGACATTCATCTTCGCTTCTGGATCGGCCGTAATCATCGCTGAGTAGCGATGATGACCATCAAGGATGTGGTTATCCGCTGAGATGATGATCGGTGACTCACGGGGATCGTAGTTCCCTTCAAGGTACGCATTTGCAATACCGTAGGTCTTCCCCGCCTTGATTTCTCGTTGGGTCGCCTTCAATTGACCCACATCAACCTTCTCAAAGGGAGGTTCTTGGGAGCCAATCTTGGTTCCCTCTTCCGCTACTGAATCAAGAAGCTGTTGGAATACGGTGCGATCATCATTTGGATCGGCACCCGCAGATACGGCAGCGGCCCCTTTCTTCCGCTCAGTCGCCCAGCCCTTCTTCTTCTTGGCTTTCTTCTCATCACTAAGACTGCCCCACTTGTCGCCCATATCGGAAATACGTTGCTTGTCCGTCTTCAGCATATCCTTGATGGATTCGTCTGCGGAAAGCTGCGGCATAGAAGAACGGGCCACCCCAAAGTTGCCTTCGCACACCGGAGGGGACATCTTACAAATGTCTGCTGCGTTTTGGATTCCGCGCTTGAGCTGTGCCTTTACTGCTTTGGCGCGTCGAAGATCCGATTCGGTGATTTCACCGTCTTCACCGCCCGCAATGATTTCGAGTTTGTACTCAGGGATTTCCCCTGCGAAAGCTTCTACTTGTTCCGGGGTAACCCCTGAAAGGTCAACGCCCTTAGGGACATCTGCACCACTTTCAGAATCGCTTTTCCCTTTCCCACTCGCATCATCGCCCGCATCGTCACTTTTGGTGATTTCGTGGTTCTCCTTCTTCGCACCAGGATGGTCTTTCTTGTACTTCTTCCATTCCTTTTCCGTCATCTTCTCTGCGGTACGAATAGAAGCAAGCAAGGAAACCAGAGGTTTGCGCAATTCTGGATTGCTATGTGCGAGTCTTAAAAGACCCCGGCGAAGTTCAGACATGCCTTCTTGCTCCAGACGGGTAGGGTAGATCATCTTACCTACGCAATAGGAGGTCTAACGATGCTGACCGTCACCGATAAGCTGGCTTACTGGCATATGCCCAAGACAGGAGGGATGTCCGTATACAAGGTTCTTCAAGCCTGTGGGAACAAACCTGAATGGGTGAATGGGGTTCGCAGGCACGGTCCTGTGAGCCAAATACCACAATCCGCACTGGCGAAGAGAGCCTTGTTCGGAACCGTTCGTGATCCTTGGTCTTGGTACACATCTTTATACCAACACGCCAGCTCCAGCCCAGACGGGATTGCGAACCTCAAAGTGATGGGCAACGGGGATTCTTCCTTCAAAGCCGTCTTGCGGAGTTTAACGGACCCTCAGATTATCGCTGAGCCGCCAAACCCTTGGGGATTGGTCATCAACTACGGGGAAGCCGAATACGCCGACTGGAAAGCCTCTGGGCTCGGTTTGTGTTCTTGGATGTTCAGACATGTGTACGGGAGCCCCAATAAGCTGGATTTGTTCGTAGACACCGCAGGGTTGTACGAAGGATTGTCGGAAATTATGAATGTTCCCTTGGAAACCATTCAAGGAGTGAACCCCCAGAACTGTTCTGCACATCGCCCAAAGAGCCACATTGAAGAACCGGCCGCTTTGTATGATGATGAGATGAAGGAATGGGTCGCAAAGGCAGACGAAGCCTACATCCAGATGTTCGAATACGAGTTCTTTACGAGACCCGATTGGACAGTGCTCGCCAAATCAGAGGTGGAACTGGCGGCACCGTTCCGGTAGCGACTGGGCTACTTCTGCCACATCGCCAAAGTTGGACCAATCAACAGCAACCACTGTGGTCAGAGATCGCATACGATCCACCCACCCCTCATACGAATTGTGCAGCCTCCGCAAGTAGTCAATGCTGACAGAGGATTCCATTCCCCGAGCTCTTGAAGCGATCCTTCGAGCTGCGGTTTCGGGGGAAACACGAAGGTACACAATGGCATCCGGGGGAGGAACCACCTCCAAGAAGCTTTCCTGCAAAGCACAATAAGTGTCCCACTCTCGCCGGGTGAGGTATCCCATGTCCTTGCAGACTTCCGCAAACACATAGTCTTCAAACAGGCACCTATCGAGCAAGAAGCCCCCTTCCGCTTTGGACACATCCAAGTAGCGACGGAAACGGTGGGTGACCATAAAGACTTGTGCGGAAAAAGCCCAACGTTCAGGGTCTATGTAGAAGTCTTTTAGGTAGGGGTTGTCGGCTACGGGTTCCGGTACGACACCGAACCCAAGGTTGGTTCCAAGATGGTCGCAGAAAGTAGACTTTCCCGCCCCGATAGTTCCTGAAACCGCCACCAACATCGCCCCTCCATCGTTGGTGAATAGTACCCATCACCGCAGGAGGGATTCCCCTTTTCAAAAAAGTTATCTAAAAATGTCCGAAAGAAATTCCACCCATCGTTCTGTGTAATGAAGGTCGTAATCCTGCGGCCCCAACATTTTCGGAGAACGATATGAAAATGATCACTTTTAATAGACGCACGGAACAAGACATAACCCTGCTGCTTATGCTTCGTATGGATCAGGAAGCAAAGAACACCCAAAGGGTCTTGAATATGGAAGGCCCACTGGGGGAGCATATGCGGAAACACATGGCTTCCCCCAACTACCGCCGAAGAAAGAACATCGAAGTTGAAAACTTGGTGCGGGATCTTCGGATCGACCCTTGGGACAGATTGAAGGAAAGCCTCGACTTTTGGATTGGCACCCAAGTAGGGCAAGAAGACCAAACCTATTCGATGCTTCCTTGGTTGGAAAAGGCAAAGCAAGCCCGAACGGGTGAAGAAGCCTTGGGTCACATTTCGGAAATGTGCGATGCCTTGGGGGATGTCATTCCCGAAAGCCTGGACCTCACAACCGACCGTTGGTGTGATGTGGCGATAGAGTCCTTGGACCTGAAAAAGGTTCTGTCCCCTTAATACAAAAACCCCCGCCGAGATTACTCTCGACGGGGGCTGCTGTACCTGCTGTTTATGGCAAGGTTATCCGTTCATCACACTCGTGTGATGGTCAGACGTGCGAGACCGCGGGGGTTGTACGCCCCAAGGCCCAAGTTCTCGAAGCAAGAGAACCCGATAGTGCGTGCCTTCGGATCATCAGCCGACAGAACAGTGAGCTCTGTACGAACTGGGATACGACCGAACATCTCAGGCTCGCAGCACACGTAGACGGTGCCAACGGGAACGAGACGGCTGACGATGATCTGGGCTCCCCAAAGGGTTCCCATAAGACCGGTCTTCAGCAACTCACGCTGGGTCTCAATGTCCAGAATGTCGCGACCAAACTTGCGGAGATCCGCATAGTCACGGGCGTTCATGAACACTCGAGCAACCCGAAGGTCCCAACGCTCGATCAAGCTGAAAGCATCCGCAAGGACTGCACCGGTCAGGGGTGCAACCACAGGAATGTCGGCGTTAGTTCCACCAGCGATACTATCGAAACCGTTGGTTGCGATTGCATCGAGGACGGCGAAAACACGCTCATCTTCAGCAGCTTGGATCTGAGCCCGAGCCAAATCTTGGGCGCGCTCGATGAGATCGAAACGACGCTCCT
>Ga0209756_1000915_pt1 | contig 28131 bp, 50 predicted proteins | sample ETNvirenome_6_85_FD_184071 | JGI IMG/M metagenome (GOLD analysis project Ga0209756, IMG submission 184071) | Marine viral communities from the Pacific Ocean - ETNP_6_85 (SPAdes) (version 3) | ecosystem: Environmental > Aquatic > Marine > Oceanic | place: Pacific Ocean | collected 2013-06-19 | reverse complement strand
CTTTTCTTTTTTTACACGCAAAATTGGGGGTTCGGCCCAGGGGGAAGAGGCATTAACGCAAAAAGGGGTTTACTATTTGTTAGTTTATCTACTTAGTTCAAACCAAAACGAAATAAAAAAAAGGATGGGAACAATTTATAAATGTAAGGAATGCAAAAAGGAACGCACATTGGAAAAAGCAACAATTTGTGTTATCAATGGAAGTGTTGAAGTTAAAGAGGCAAAGTGCGAATGTGGAAATTTTATGAAAGCAAAACCAAAAGGAGGGATGCCATCACTTATAAGAACAGAACCAACATTGACTAAAAAATAAATGGGAAAGGGCCGCAAGAAACTACCAACCGCATTAAAAAAAATGCAGGGAACAACTGAAAAGAGCAGGGAGGTTGAGAATGAAATGCAAGTTGAATTGTGTTCATCATTGCCTGATGCACCTGAGTTGTTGAGTGAAATTGGAAAAGGCGAATGGCTAAAAGTAACACAACAATTGTTTAATTTAAAGATGTTGCATTCAGTTGATTTAAGATTGGTTGAGGCATATTGTAATGAGATTGCTTTATATATTGAAAGCGAACAATGGTTAAGGCAAAACGGCAGGGTTGAGGAATTTAAAAACATTGATGGCATGGTTACAAGATCACAAGCAAACCCACATCAGAAAATTGCTAAGGATGCATTGGCATCTGCATTAAAGTTGGCAACTCAATTTGGATTAACACCTGTTGCGAGGGCATCAATTTCAGCACCAACAGTAAACAACAACACGCAAATAAATAATTATTTTGAGTAAATATTATTTTGATAAAGAATCAGCATTAAGAGCAATAAGTTTTATTGAGAAATTTTGCACACACACAAAAGGCGAGTTAGCGGGAAAGCCATTTTTATTGGAGGATTGGCAAAAGGAAATTGTTGGAAATATATTTGGTTGGAAAGATGAGCAAACAAATCTAAGAAAATACAGAACAGTATTTGTTGAAGTTCCAAGAAAGAACGGAAAAACAACATTATGTGCGGCCATCAGTTTATATATGTTGTTTGCAGATAGTGAAAGAGGTTCAGAAGTTTATGCAGCAGCAGGGGACAGAAACCAGGCAGGAATTGTTTTTGAAATTGCAAAGGGAATGATATTAAATTCAAATGAATTAACAAGCCGCTCCAAAGTGTTCAGAAACTCAATCACACATGAGGCAAAGGGAAATTTTTTTCAAGCAATAAGTTCAGACAGTAAAACAAAACATGGGTTTAATGCCAACTGTATTATTTTTGATGAATTACACACACAGCCCAACAGAGATTTATGGGATACCTTAACAACATCAACAGGAAGTAGGCGGCAACCATTAACAATTGCAATCACAACAGCGGGATATGACAGGCAATCAATTTGTTATGAGGTTTATGATTATGCAAAGAAAGTGCAAGATGGAGCAATTGATGATGATACATTTTATCCTGTAATATTTGAGGCGGATAATGAAGATGATATTACATTAGAGGAAACATGGAAAAAGGCAAACCCAAATTATGGAATATCTTTAAGGAAAGATTACATGATACAGGAATCAAAAAAGGCCGTTAATGTTCCATCTTATCAAAACACATTCAAGAGGTTAATGTTAAACATTTGGACAGATTCACAAACGCAATGGATTGGCCATGATGAATGGGCGGAATGCAATCAAGATTTTGATTATAAAAGTTTGGAGGGAATGGAATGTTGGGGAGGTTTAGATTTAGCATCAACAAGAGATATAAGTGCATTTGTTTTAGTTTTTAATGTTGAGGATAAAATTATTGTTTTGCCGCATATGTTTATTCCAAAAGATAATGCAAAGAAAAGGAGTGATAGGGATGGGGTTAATTATATGGAATGGATAAGGGATGGCCATGTAATAGGAACGGAGGGAGATGTTGCAGATTACAATTTCATTAAAGCAAAAATAAATGAGTTAAGTAAAAAATATCGGATTCAATCAATTGCTTATGATAGATGGAACGCATCACAATTAGTAATTGATTTACAAAATGATGGAGCAAACATGGATCCATTTGGACAGGGGTTTGTTTCAATGTCAGCACCAACAAAGGAATTGGAGAAACTTATTTTGGGTAAACAAATTGTGCATGATAACAATCCCGCAATGAATTGGATGTTATCAAATGTGGCAATACAGGAAGATCCAGCAGGGAATATTAAGGTTGCAAAAAATAAGAGTAAGGAAAAAGTTGATGGAATTGTTGCATTGGTGATGGGAATTGGTGAAATGATGACAGGGGAAGATTCAACAAGTGTATATGATGGGAGAGGAATATTAACATTTTAATTAAAAATATGGACAATAAAATATTAGCATTATTAACACCAGAGGGATTTGATGACAGATTTTGGGATGTTGCAGCACAAACAAAAACCTATAAAAAGGCATATGAAATTGTTGAGCAGGAATGCGAGGAACATTTTAACAGGAGGCGATATTCAGACTATAATAGTTTCAGAAATTGCAGAGATAAGAGGTTAAAAAGGGTGCAAAAAACAATTTAACATAATAAATTAGTTTTGTTAGTCCTTATCTAGTAATTGATTTTATATGTTTTTTAATGTATATATACCACAAAACATCAAGATGCCTTAGAACGCATAAAAAGGGCGTTAAATTAAATTTAAGAAATGCAACCAAGTTGCACAAAAGTTAGTGTTTTTTAGCGTATAATTGCGCAAATTCTTATAAGATTTGGGCGTAATTGATACAATTAAAAATGTGTTTAATCCATCAAAAGATGAAGTTAGACACGAACAAAGAGCAATAAATGTAGTTCCAGCATTTGGGAGTGCAGTTGCAGTTGGAAGTGATAATGCATTAACATTTACGGCAGTTTGGGCCGCAATCCGTTTATTAAGCGAGAGTGTTTCAAGTTTGCCATTGGGGGTTTTTCAAAAGGTAGATGGGGAAAAAATAATTGCAGACAAAAACCCTGTTTATTCTTTATTGAAAATTAGGCCCAATAATTATCAATCAAAAATTACATTTTTAGAAAAGGTAATGATGGATATTCTCACAAAAGGGAATTCATATGTTCGCATTGAAAGAAATAGGGGAGCAATCCCAACAGCGTTGTTGCCGTTAAATGTAGATGATGTAAAAATTAAATTTATTGATGGGGTTTTGTTTTACGAAACAGAAACAAACATTTATGATTCGGCAGATATTTTACATTTCAAAACATTAACTAAGGATGGGATTATTGGATTAAGCCCAATTGACCAATGTAAAAATTCAATCGGTTGGGGAATGGCAGTTGAGGAATTTGGAAACACATTCTTTAAAAATGGTGCAAAATTAAGTGGAGTGTTACAAACTGATAGAGCATTAAGCGAAACAGCAATTGGAAGATTAAAAAATTCATTCAATAATGTTTATGCACAATTGACAGGTTCAAATTCAACTGTTGTTTTAGAAGAGGGATTGACATTTAAACCAATTTCAATAAGTGCAGAACAAGCACAATTTTTAGCAAGTAGAACATTTAGTATTGAGGAAGTTGCGAGAATATTTAATATTCCTCCCCATATGCTGAAAGATTTAAGCAAATCAAGTTTTAATAATATTGAAATGCAATCACAGGAATTTGTTACTTACACACTTATGCCGTATTTAACAAGAATTGAGCAGGAAATGAATTTAAAACTATTTAGAACAAATGAAATTGACAAAACAATAGTTGAGTTCAATGTGAATGGTTTGTTAAGAGGAAACACAAAAGACAGGAGCGAATTTTACAGAACAATGCTAAATATTGGAGCAATGAGCATTAATGAAATCCGAAACAAAGAAAATATGAATAAAATTGCAGATGGTGATAAACATTTCATGCAATTGAATATGACAACCATTGAAAAGATTGGGGAGGATGGACAAGATTAAAAACATTTGGGATAAAAAATATAATAAGATTATGGAAAAACGATTATTTGAAATAGAAACTAGAATGGAGGAGGGCGAAACAGTAAAAGTTGTTGGCCATGCATCTGTTTATAATACAATGAGTGAAGATTTAGGGGGTTTTAGAGAAATTATTGCACCTGGAGCATTTGATGATGTTTTAGAAAATGATGTTAGAGCATTAATAAACCATGATGGAAACCTTATTTTAGCGAGAACAACAAGCGGAACACTAGCATTATCAACTGATGAAAAGGGTTTAAGATATGAATTTGAAATGCCTGAAACATCTTATGGTAAAGATTTAGCGGTTTCAATGAAAAGAGGCGACATAACACAAAGTTCTTTTGCATTTACTGTTGCTGATGATAGTTGGGAAACAAGAGATGGGATGGATGTGAGAACAATTACAAAAGTAAAAAGATTATTTGATGTTTCTCCTGTTACTTATCCTGCTTATCCTGATGCTGATAATTTAGTTATTGCACAAAGAGGATTAAGCGTTTACAAAGAAAAACAAGAAAGAGAAAAAGAGGAGTTGGATTTAGTTAAGCGTTCAATCCTTAATTTAAAGATTGAGTTACAAAAAAGGAAATAAAATTAATAATAAAAAAGAAAGCAGAATGAAAAATTCAAAAGAATTAAAAGAAATGCGTTCAGATATTATCGGAAAATTAGAGGAAATAAAACTAATTGCAGAAAATGAAGAGCGTGATTTAACAACTGAGGAAAACACATCAGTTGATGAGTTATTAACAGATGCAGACAATATGGATGCAAAAATTGAAAGAGCAGAAAAAATGGAAAAAGAAATAAGATTGGCAGCATCAACAGTTGGAACAACAGTTGCAAAGCCAGAAGTTAAAGAAGTTAGAGAGTGGAGTTTATTCAAAGCAGTAAACGAAATGAGAAACGGCGGAACGCTAACAGGAGTTGAGGCAGAAATGCACCAAGAGGCAGAAAGAGAAAACAGAGGAGCATTAAACGGAATTGGGATGCCATCATTTATGACTGAGAAAAGAACAATTGATCAAGGAACATCAGCAATTGCACCATCAGTTACAGGAGCATATGCAGATGCATTAATTCAAAGTGGAGTTTATTCTCAAGTTGGATTGAATGATTTAGGAAACATGGCAGCTGATACAGTTATTCCTGTAACAGGAAAATCAACAGCAGCATGGGCAGCAGAAAATGCAACAGTTTCAGATACAGGAGCAGATTTTGGAAAAGTAACATTAACGCCAAACAGATTATCAGCAGTTGCAAACATTTCAAATGTTATTTTAGCGCAAAATGGAGGAGCAGAGGCAGCAATCATGGCACAATTAGGGCAACAAGTTGCATCCAAAATTGATGCAGCAATGTTTGGTTCATCAGATGTAACATCAGCACCAGGATGTATTGCAGGAACAAGTGGGGTTTTAACATTTACTGAAGCAGGCTCAGCAGATTTAGCAGGGGATGCATTAACAGCAATTCAAACTATTGCAGATGACCATGGTTTAGGTGGAAATTTAGGATTTGTTTACAATTGGGCAGCTTATAATGGTTTAATGACAGATGCACAAGTAGCATCAGTTAAAGCAGCAATGGATAATGAATTATTGTTAGGTAGACCAGTTCATTTTTCAAATGCGCCAGCAACAGTTGCAGCAACATCAGCAGATGGAATATTTGGAGATTTTGACAGAGTTTATTTTGCAACATTTGGGCCAACATCAATCACAGTTGATCCATACACGAATGCAATGAACAATGAGGTAAGATTAGTTCTAAACAACCATTATGGTTGGGGAGTTGCTGATGGAGCATCATTTGTTAAATTTACATCATTAATATAAATTAATTGATTGATAGGGGTTGGTTTTAATCGGCCAATCCCTTTTTTTTTAAACCATTTCAATGAGAGCATATAAAGTAATAACAGCAGCGAGTTCGCAAGTTTTAACAACAGCAGAAGTTAAAGCACATCTGAAAGTTGATACAACGGTGGATGATACATTGATTGATAATTTAATTTTGGCAGCAACAAGTAGTTGCCAAGAGTATACAAACAGATTTTTTATTACTACTGAAATAACACAATATGGAGATAATTGGAGTGATGTTTCAGAATTATTTAAAAGTCCCGTTCAAGCAGCGTTGTTTAATGTTAAATATTATGATACAGCAGGAGTGTTGCAAACTTTAGGGACAACAAAATACACATTAGACAATGTATCGCAACCTGCAAGATTAGTTCCATCACCTGATGAAAGTTGGCCATCACTTATTGATGGATTAAATGCTATTGAAGTAAATTATAAGGTTGGGGTTGATAGTGCAGATGATGTTGATAATGCTATAAAGCAGGCGGTATTATTAACGATTGGGCATTGGTATCAGAACAGAGAGGCAGTTATTGTAGGGAGGCAAGTAAATGAAGTGCCAATGAGTGCAAAATATTTGTTAGATCAATATAAAATCCAAGTAATAAGATAATGCAAATTGGCGATTTAGATAGGAGAATCAGAATTGAAGTTCCAACCAAAACAGCAAACAGTTATGGGGAGGAAACTTTAAGTTGGGGGGCATATAGATCGGTATGGGCAAAAATAGAGTGGAGGGGAGGAAGTGAAAAAGAGGAAACGCAAAGAATTACAGCAACATCAAAATTAGTTTTTACAATCAGAAATTTAGATATTAGCATAAACGAACAAAACAGAATAGATTATAATAGCAAATATTATTATATTAAAGTAATTAATGAGATTGAGGGAAGGGAAAGTTTTTTGGAATTAGAAACAGAACAAAAAGATTAAATGGCACAGCCAGGAATTAAAATTGAGGTTGATAAAAACAATTTGAAAGCAATTAATGATATGTTTAAAGAATTGCCAAAACAAGTTGATAAAAACAAAGTTTGGGTTAAGTTTTGGAGGGAGAATTCCAAACCATTGCAAAAGGCAGCGAAAAGCAATGCACAGGGATTAGGAGGAACAGGGCAGTTGGCAAAAAGTGTTGGGTTTTTTACAACAAAAAGAAGTAGGAAATATAATGGCGGTTATGTTGGGCCAAGAGTAAAAGGAGCGTTTAAAAGTAAGGCAAAGGGTGGATATTATGGAGCATGGGTTGAGTATGGAGGGAGCGTTAATTTTGGAGGCATAGGAACAGGAAAGGATCAAACATGGATGGCAGATGCATGGAGCTCAGCACATCAGCAGGTTTTAAATAATGGAATGCGGTCAGCAGAAAAGATATTTGTAAGAGCAGTTAAAGTGCATGAAAGGAGATTGGCAAAATACGGAAAACTAGGATATTAAATGAAAAGTGGATTAGCAATATATGATGTTTTAAGCAATGATTCTGATGTTTCGGCATTAGTATCAACTAGAATATTCCCAAATGTTGCTAAAAATGGAACAACATTCCCATTCATCATTTATGATGTTGAGTCAGAAAGCCCAACAAATGATAAGGATGGAGTTTCAACATTAGATGTTGATGATGTTATGGTATCGGTTTACTCAAAAACATATTCTGAGGCATCAGATTTGGCAAGAAAAATAAGAACGGCATTAGACAGAAAAAGCGGAAGTTGTGGGGGAATTGATGTTCAATCAATAACATATGATGGTTACAATGATTTGTTTGATGACAACACGAGTGATGAGGGTGTTTATCGTAAAGCATTAGATTTTAAAATTAGAATCATTAACACTATTGAAACTGTTTGGGCAAACACTTATTCATTAGAATTTGATGGAGTGGATGATTATTTGAATTTGGGAGATAATAACGATTTCTCTTTTGGGGATGGTTCAGAAGATACTGCATTTAGCGTTTCATTGTGGGCGAAAATAAATGAGGGTTCACAAACAGCATTATTTGCTAAGTCGGCATCAAATAAAGAATATCATGTAGTTACAAATTTTACTGATTTATTAAGAATAAGATTATATGACAACAGCACAGGAGGATATATTCAAAGCCAAACAGATGCAGCAGTAAGTGAAAGCGGATGGAAAAACTATATATTTACATATGATGGTGCGGGAAGTCAAACAGGATTAAACATTTATATTGATGGAAGTAATGTTGCACAAACTAAAACTTTTAGTGGATCTTATACAGCAATGGAAAACACAGCAACAGAGTTAAGAATTGGAACATCAGAACAAAATAGTTTTTATTTAGATGGAAATATTGATGAGTTTGCGTTATTTAATATAGAGTTGTCATCAATACAAGCAACAGCAATTTACAATAGTGGAGTGCCAAATGATTTGGCGGCACACACAGGATTGGAGGGGTTATGGAGAATGGGAGATCCAACAGGATCGGGAGTTTATCCTACAATTACAGATGACAGTTCAAATTCTAACAATGGAACAATGACAAATATGTCAAGTGGCGACATAACAACATCAACACCGTAATGAATGAGAATACATATATAATTTTACCAATTGAGGAATTGGATTACATTAATTTTAATCAAGTGATTGAATTAAAGAAAACAGTTAGATATAATTTAACAAACACAGAGTTTATTGTTAAGTTTTACGGAGATACACCAACAGATTTAAAAGAATATAAAAAATATACACATTCAGAAATTTTAGATGTAATAAATAATCCAGAAAATGGATGGTTAAAAATATAAATATGAGATACGAATTATTAAAAGATTGGCCAAGCAAAAGACATGGCAAAACAATCAGAAAAGGGACATTTGTTATAATAACAAAGAAAGAGGAATTGGAGCAATTGATTGAGTTGGAATGCATACCAAAACCAAAAGAAATTAAAAAGAAAAAAGTAAAGAAATAATTAATTATAAAAAAGAAAGAAAATGGCAATATTAAATGGAACAGATATTAAGGTTTACGATAGTGGAACGGGTATCTTAGTGGCATACGCACAAAATGGGAGTTTAAACATCAATCATTCATTGAGGGAAATCACATCAAAAGAATCAGCAGGATGGAAAGAATCTTTAGAGGGTTTGAGAGATTGGAGTGTTGATTTAGACGGAGCATACGCATGGACAGATTCAGCAGGGTCAGCATTAACAAATGGGGCGGATGACTTGTTAAATACTTATATTTTAACAAGAACGGCATTGACAATTAAATTTGGAAATGTAACGGGAGCAACAGGTGACATAGTTTATAGTGGAAGTGTTTATTTAACATCATTCTCAGTTTCAGCAGGAACAGAGGACACAGCAACTTATTCGTTAAGTTTAGAGGGAACAGCAGCGATTACGCAAACAGTATCGTAATAATAATTTTTGGGAAGCGGGGGGATGACTTGTTTAAGTTTGTTTCATCCCCTTTGCAACCCTACTAAAAAACAAACAAAGACATGAAATATTCATTTGTAGAAATAGCAGACAAAAAATATCCTGTTAAATTTGGATTCAATGCATTAAGAAAGTATGGAATCAAAACAAATACATCATTAGCAGATTTGGATAAGTTGGGCCAAGATATGCGTTTAAATGATGCATTAACTTTAATTCTTTGTGGAATTGAGGATGGATTTAGAGCAGCAAAACAAAAATGCGAATTAGACATTGATAGTTTATCAGATTTAATTGATGAGGATTTTAGTGCAATAGAAAGATGCATGGCAGTTTTAGGTGAGCAAATGGGAGGAAAAGAGGGAAAGCAGAAAGCCAACAAAACGAAAAAGCGTTAAGTTGGCAAGATTTGGAATCAATTGCATTTGGGCAGTTGGGAATGAGTGTTGATGATTTTTATGATATGATGCCAAAACATTTTTGGAACAAAATGGATGGGTTTTATAAATTGGAAAACATAAGGGAGCAACAGGAATGGCAAAGGATAAGATGGCAAACAACATTATTGTTAAACATTCAATTGCCGAAAAACAAAACAATGAAACCAACAGATTTGATTGAGTTTGATTGGGATGATAAAGGAAAGGAAGTTGATTTTGAAAAACTAAAAGCGAAAGCAGAATTTATTAAAAAAATGGAAGAGCATGGCAAATAAAGCAGTTGGTTTTTTAACATTTAATTTCGGTGCAAATATGGGTGGCTTTAATAAGGCCATGAAAAAAGCACAAAGAAGTGTTGGGAAGTTTGGTAAGTCAATGAAACGAATTGGAAGTTCCATGACTACAAATTTAACAATGCCAATTGTTGGGTTGGGTGCAATTGCAATAAAAACATTTGCAGATTTTGAACAGGCAATGTTAAAAGTAAAAGCAGTAAGTGGAGCAACAGCATCAGAGTTCAAATCATTAGAGGCAAACGCAAAAAGATTAGGATCATCAACAATGTTTACAGCAACACAGGTTGCTGAGTTGCAATTGGAATTATCTAAGCTGGGATTAACACCAGAGGAAATAAACAAATCAACAGATTCAATATTAAGTTTAGCACAGGCAACAGGCCATGATTTAGCAGAAAGTGCATCAATAGTTGCATCAACAATGAACAGTTTTGGGATGGAGGCAAGTGAATCAGCAAAAGTTGCAGACATGTTTGCAGCCGCTAGTTCAAATGCAGCCATTGACATGGAGAAACTGAGTGCAGCAATGCCAACAGTTGGAGCAACAGCAAATGCAGTTGGGGTTCCGTTAGATGATTTGACAGCAATGATGATGACATTGGCAGATAGTGGAATGGAGGCATCAACAATGGGAACGCATTTAAGAAAAATATTTGTTGAGTTGGCAACAAAAGGAATCAGTTTTGAGGATGCTATGAGTCAAATAAACACCTCAACTGATAAAGTTTCAACAGCAACTGATTTATTTGGTAAAAGAGCATTTGGAGCAGGTTTAATTTTAGCATCCAACACACAAAAAACATCAGAATATAATTCCATGTTGGATAAGTCGGCAGGGAAAGCCAAAGAAATGGCCGATATTATGGATAGTGGAGCAGCAGGAGCGATGAGGCGGTTAAAATCACAAGCAGAGGGCGTTGCAATTAGTTTGGGCCAAATGTTAATTCCTGTGTTCCAAAAAATAATGGGCCTTATTCAAAAAGGATTATCATGGTGGAGCAGTTTGGATGGCGAAATGAAAAAAAATATTATTACAATCGGTTTAATTGTTGCAGCAATTGGGCCTGTGATATCTATTGTGGGAGTATTGGCAACAGCATTTGGAATGCTTTTAAGTCCTGTTGGATTAGTAGTTGCAGCAATTGTTGCAGGGGGATATTTAATTTATCAAAATTGGGATCCAATAAAAAAACTAATTGTTGATGTTGCAAATTATTTTATTGATTTATATAATGAATCAATGATTTTTAGGGGTGCAATTCAGTTAATCATTGTAAATTTTAAAAATTTATGGGCTCAGGCAAAATTTACATTCAACGCAATGAAGGGGTTGGTTACTGTTTTAATTGATACATGGATAGGGCAATTTAAAGCGGTTAAAAAAGTTATAACGGCAGCATTGAAATTGGATCCAGAAGGCGTAAAAGAGGGTGCTGAAGATTGGTTGAAAGCAACATCAGATGGAGTTGCGGGTTCTATAAATGTAGTAAAAGAAGAGGCGAAAATTTTTGGTGAGGAAATTGCTGAAAATTATAAGACAGGAATTGAGAATACATTATCTAGGGAAAAGATTGATTTCATAACTGAGGATGATGTGCAGGGTGCGGTTGATAGTGCGGCAGATGTTGCAATGGGCATATATGATAAAGTAAAAGGAGTTTTTGCAGTTGGAACAGGTGGGAGTGGAGGCCCTGGAGCAACTGGAGATGAGGATGGCCCAATATTAGGAAATACTGAGGCGGCAGTTGATACTTATGTTCCTATAAATACAGAGTTAGAGAAAACAAAAACATTATTAGAGGTATTAGAGGAAAAATTTGGGCTAACAAAAGAGGCAATGTTGGGTTTTGCAGAACAAACAGGAACAAGTTTAGCACAGGGAGCAGCAAGTTTTGCAGAGTATGGAGAACAAGTTAAAAATTCAATAAGGGAAGTAATAAGTGGTTTAATAGCACAGGGGGTTGCAGCAGCAGTAAGTGGTGCAATGAAAGCAGCCGGAATGAATCCAATAATGATTCCTGTTATGGCGGGTTTAGCAAGTGGATTGGCAAAAACGGCCTTTAGTAGTTTAATCCCCGCATTTGCAGATGGTGGAATTGTAAGTGGCCCAACAGTTGGATTGATGGGAGAATATGCGGGAGCAGGAGCAGGAAATCCAGAGGTTATCGCACCTTTAAATAAATTAAAAGGCATGATGGGTAGCGGACAACAAAATGTTGTTGTTGAAGGCCGTATTAATGGAAATGATATTTGGTTGAGTAATAGCAAAACAGGAGGGCAAAGACAAAGAGGAGTTTAATGGCATACGGAAAGAAATTTTATACATCTTATAAAAGCTATAATGGCTGGGATTATTACATGGAGTTTTTTATTAAGGATTATGTGGGTTCAGCAACTGAAATAAGTTTAGGGCAGGGCGGCCCGACAATTTCATATGATACAGATTCAGAGGATAGGGACAATCCAATTTTGGCATCACAAATGGAAATTCCTTTTATTGTTACTGATGGAACGGAAAATGGATTTGTTGAAGCATTAAGAGATACATACCAAGAAAAAGATGTTTATGTTTATTTATATCAATCTACAAGTGCAAATGAACCGCCATTATGGAGTGGTTTTATTTTAATGGATTTAGGAGATAAAGAAGATGTTTGGTATCCTTATGAGGTAAAATTAAAAGCAACTGATGGAATATCATTACTAAAAGACATTGATTTTGTTGAAGATGGAGCGACAAAGCCATATGATTCAGATGATATGTATTATGGGCCTGGAAGATTTACACATTGGATTTCAAAAATATTAAGAAAAATTGGTGCAGGAACATCAGATGAGGGTTCGTATAATGATCCACATTTTAGAACATCAATAAATTGGTATAATGCAGAACACAGCGGAACAGCACAAGCGGATGATCCGTTGTATTTAACAAAAGGGAAAGTTAGTTGGACACATTCAAGTGATGATAATGGGAATTACACACCAATGAATTCTTATGATGTTTTAAAAGAAATAATGAAAACATGGCATTGTAGAATTGTTTGGTGGAAAAATGTTTTTTGGATAGTTCAAATTCCTGAATATAACGCAACAGAAGATGGGACAAATTTAAACCCAGATAATGTTCCAACAAGAGTTTACACATTAACGGGATCGCCTGATGGGGACAGGGCATATTTAGGAGGGAAATATGAAACAAGATATGAGTTGATGACAGGAGTAGGAATTGACAAATTGACAGGGACAACATATCAGTTTTATCCAAGATTAAAAAGCGTAACAGCCGAATATTTAACAGGAGGGGGTGCAAATTATTATGGCGGATTCCCAACATGGAATGGGACAACATTAGACACACCATTTTTACAACAAACAATAATTGATGCATCAGCAGCAGATGATTTGTATTTTTCAATCCCTTTAAATATGAGCAAAACATATAGTGGTGAGTTGGAGGTGAATTTTAGATTTGACATAAAAGCAACTGATGGAACAACAACAAAATGGTTAAAAAGAACAGGAGCGACATACACATGGGAAAATTCACAACCATCAGTTTATCCAAATGATTACAGACCTTTAGGAAATACAATATTATTACCAGGAACAACACCAGCACAATATATTATATTTGATAAAACAATCCCAACAGATTCAGCATTTACAGGAGTTTGGGATTTTGAAATTCAATTGGATGATGCAGATTGGGGTGGGGCAGATAGTTCGGTGGGTGGTAGTGATCCAAGTATTGGGTTCGGTTCAATGTTTTTAACACCAACTACATACGGCATTACATGGTCAAATATTCCTGGGACATCAAATCCATTTGAGGGGCAGTTTTTAACATTAAATTCAGCAGCAGGGATTAACATAGCAGGACAAACAATATTAGTTGAAACAGCGTTAAGTGATTCAGCAAACCATGATTTTGGGAAAATGCAATGGGGAGATTCGCAAGATGCAACAGATCCTGGAAACCTTTTAGTTTGGGATGGTTCGGCATGGGTGCAAAGCGATTTTAGTGGAGAATGGGGTGTTGGGACATTGGCAGGAACGGACAGTTTTACAAATTTAATGTTGGAGGAATTTATGAAAGGCCAAGCATCAAACATTCAAATTATTAACACAAAATTAATGGTTAGCGTAAGCACAAAAGATGATGATGATGGAACATTGAGCGTTCCAAATTACATCAACCCTGTTGGGAGAATTAGGGAATCAGTAATGGGAGATCATAATTTTTATATATTTAAAAGAGGAAAATTTAACACTATGTTTGATGAATGGGAATATGAGGGGTGGAGTGTTAAGGATGAAACACCAGGATTAACAGCAACAACAACAACAGTTTGGAGTGAGAATGGGCCAATGGAAACTGATAATGGAACAATAGGGATGTAATGATAAGAACAAGAAATTCAGACATAGCAGCGAGAAACGCATTCTTTACGAGAACAACGGCAGATATTACAGGCGTAACAACTTACATTGATATAACTGCAAATGGGATTGCAATGTTTAAAGATGGAGATTCTTTTTTATTATGTGGGTTGGTTGGCAAAATATATCCATTAGTTGTTGATGGGGATGTGGGTGCAAGTGATACAAGAATAAACATTGATTCATATGATTTTGGAACGGATGAAGTTTTGGCGGGTGCGTTAATTTCTTTTGATGCAATTGACATGGTGCAGGAATATCAAAGAAAAACAAAGGGAACAGTTGGAGGGTTGGCAGTAACATCAACAGAAATAGGGCCGTTGCATTCAGATGGAAATATTGATGGAGTAGATACAGAATATATTAAAATTCTTCCTAGAGATTTCATGCCAAATGATGACAAATTTAACAAAGGGATTGCATTTGATGAAACATCAACAACAGGAGTTAAGGTTTATGATGCAGACACAGAATTATGGGCGTTTGTTCAAATACCTTATGGAAAAGAGGCAACAGATTGCGAGGTTTATGGAAATAACACAAAGGTTGTTGATGTCTTTGAATTATCAATTGATGCAAGTGGAATAGGAACGGCAGTCGCAACAGGGAGTGTTGGTACGAGTTTTAGAATATCAACACCTGTTGCATCAGACACAACAAATTATTTAGGAATTAGAGTTACAACAACAGGGACATCACAAAGAATTTATGGAGGGAAGATTTTATTAGAAAATATATAAAGGGAAATAATGAAAAACACATTGAAAGAGATTGGAGAAACGGCATTTGTTAATGGTTCAATTTTGAGCGTAACAACATTTTCAAATTTAGAATTGGGATTAAAAATATTATTATTAATTGTGACAATTGTTTACACGGCAGACAAATGGTGGTATCACAAAAAACAAAGAGATGGCAAAGAAAAGAAAACTAAATAGTAAGAATCCAAAATATTGGCCAAAAGACAAATTGAATGAGCCAAAAATTAAAAGGAAAGTGTTAATGCCAAATTCAAAGGGGTTAATTGTGCATGGTATTTGGTATGAAAACAATTAAACATGGAATTAAAATATTTTAAAAGAAACGAGTTTGAGTGTAAATGTGGGTGCAAAACCAACAAAATTGATAAGGAGTTTTTGGCTGATATTGACATGGCGAGAAAGTATGCAGGAGTTCCATTTAAAATTACAAGCGGTTACAGATGTCCGAAACATCCATTATCAAAAAGCAATCCAACAAGTTCACATATTAAGGGAATTGCAGCAGATATTAAATTCACAGATGGGAGAAATTTAGCATTAATAATTGGCGGTTTGGGAGGTGCAGGATTTGAGAGGTTTGGGATAAACTTTAAATCAAAGTTCGTTCATGTTGATTCGGACAAGAATAAAACAACCCCATGTTTTTGGGGATATTAAATTATAGGAAATAATGGAAGATTTATTAAAATTAATTGAGGGATATGGTTTGCCGCTAGTGTTATTGTTGGGAGCCCTTTATGCTTTGTATAGGTTTTTAGTATTTAGTTTATATGAGGTTAAAAACCAATTTTCTAGGCACCATGAGAGGGCGGCAGATAATATGCAAGAGGTGAAAAAGAAGATAGATATAATTTTGGAACATATAAGGAAACAATAAAATGGGAATTTGGAGCAAAATATTTACAAGCGGAGCAACTGAATTAGTAAAAGAAGTCGGAAATGTAGTTGATGACTTAACAACATCAGATGAGGAAAGGTTGTTGGCAAAACAAAAGTTAGAACAAATGATTTTTGATTTTGAATCTAAAATGCAGGAGGAAGTTTCAGAAAGATGGAAAGCAGATATGCAATCAGATTCATGGTTGAGCAAAAATGTTAGGCCATTAACACTTATGTTTTTAGTAGTTTCAACAGTTTTAATGATATTCATTGATGCGGGAGCAATTAACTTTGTAGTTGATGCGAATTGGAAAGATTTATTGCAGGTTGTTTTGATTACTGTAATAGGAGCATATTTTGGTGGCCGCTCATATGAGAAAATAAAAAGATAAACAAAAATAAACAAGATGAAAAACAAATACTTAATCTATAATGATGAGATTGCAGACTTATGGCATTTAGGGAATGGCTATGTTGCAATAAGTGAAATATTAATTGATAGACATGGGTTGGATGTTACGGTAAACCATCTAAGAAAATCAATTGCAGAGATTATTAAATATAATCTAGCAGATAAGGAAATTGTGGAGTATAATGTTAGGTTGGCAAAGCAAAAACAAAAGGCCCAAGACTTAAATAGAATATCAAACAAATCATTTAGGGAACATTCCAGGATTGAAAATGCATTGGCATCTTATAATGAGGAATTGATTAAACTATTAAAGAGAAACGAGTTTAAAATTAAGATTCCAAAAGAACCTAAAGATGAAAGGGGTGCAATGATAGTGCAAATTGCAGATACACATTTTAATGAGTTGGTTTCATTGGATCATAATAAATATGATTTTACGGTTGCATCAAAGAGGTTGCAAAAGTTTGCACACTATATTAAGAGATATGCAGAGTTCCATGGGGTTGATAATATTTTAATTGCCATCACAGGCGATTTAATCAATTCAGATAGGCGATTGGATGAAAAGTTGGCAATGGCAACAAACAGGGCTAAGGCAACATTTTTGGGCGTTCATTTATTAAAACAATTTATTGTTGATATAAGTTCAGTTGCTGAAATAAGTGTTGGATGCGTTACGGGAAATGAAAGCCGAGTAAATGAGGAATTGGGTTGGGTTGATATTGTTGCATCTGATAATTATGATTTTACAATATTTGAAATGCTGAGGTTATTGTTGCCAGATGTAAATTTTATAAGAGGAAACGCATTAGAATTAATTGTTGAGGTTGCAGGGCAAAATGTTTTATTAATTCATGGACATCAATTGGGAAAGATGGACAGCAATAGGATTGCAAAAGTGGTGGCAAAGTATGCGAGAAAAGGAATCCAAATTGATTTTATGATGTGCGGCCATTTACATGAAACAATGATTACTGATTTATTTGCTAGGAGTTCATCATTAGTTGGTGCGAATGCTTACTCAGAAAACGCATTGAATTTAAGTAGTAGGGCAGCACAAAATATTTATGTTATGTTAAAGGAGGGCAGACAGGATATCAGAATTGACTTGCAAGACACAAAAGGGTTTAAAGGTTATGATATAGATAAGGAGTTAATGGCCTACAATACAAAGAGTGCAGAAAAAAGTATGCCAAAAAACACAATATTCAAAATAATTATATAAATTTGCCCTGTTTTAAGTCGTAATAAAAGGTTTTTAGTTGAGAATTTGCATCACTTTTGTGGTGCATTTTCTTTTTTTATCCCTAGTAAATAAAGTTTTTTTAAAATTTCTTTGTTTTATTTTGCACATTTGTTAAAAAGGTGTATCTTTGCCCTGTAAAATAATTACAAAAACTAAAAACAAACAAGATGAGAAATTTTTTATACAACATTTTAGGAGTGATAGGAATGCTAGGAGCATTGTTTATGTTACTCGCAACAACTCAATTAGTAACTTTAATTTTTGAAACATTATTAATATGGAATTAGAATACACAGAATCAATCATTAAAACAATTGATGCATCAGATTTACCCGTTTATACAGTATGGGAGGACAAATGGTTTTATAGAGTTCGCAATGTTGATGGGCGTATTGTATGCGATAAGTTGTATATTGATTCATTTGAATATCAACAATCATCATTAGGGATTTGCCTATCAAAAGATAATGAAAGAACAACTGAGGATGCGTGGCGTAATGCAATGCATAAATTTATGAATTTTTTAAGAAAATAAAATGACAAAACAAGAATTAAGAAAGTTTTACGAATTGCATAATTTATTGCCAACTGATGTTTATAAAGACAAAAGAGGTTTTGTGATAATTACAAAAAGTGGAATTGAGAAAATACAGAATCAAAACAATATAAAAATTGCATTTGAAATGATAGTTTGCGACATTGACAATGTTGTAATAAAAGCAATAAGCATGAGGTTTGATGCATCAGCTGATGAGTTTGTTCCTATCATTGAAACATTTGGAAGTGCGAACAAAGAAAATTGCAGAAACACTTTTAAGGTTGAAGTTGCAGAAAAACGAGCATTAGCAAGATGTATAATAAAAACAATGCAATGGACAAATATAAAGGGGGAGGATGAAATGGAGCATCAACCAAGTAAATCATTGACACAATTAAAAAAATGAGAATAAAAAAGGAGATTGAAAGTGTTATTTTGTTGGCATTAATTAAATGTGTTTCAGAACAATGTTATATATTAAACCATCAACACAAAATGCAAGTGAAACAAAAGTTCAATCGTTTATTTAAGGCAGCAAAACAATATGAAAAGGAAATTGATTTAATAATGGAATCAACAGGAGATTTTGGAGTTGAGAGTGTTTATGACACTATCATGGAAACAATCAATGATTCAAAAACAAAAGTTTATGAGCAAATTAAAGATTAGTCAATCAGCATTAAAAGATTTTTACAACCCAGATGTTTGCCCAATTAGATGGGAGGAATCATATTTTAATGGATATAGATCAGAACCTAGTGCAGCAATGTTGGATGGATTAGTATTTGAGCAAAATGTTATTGGATTAAGCAGAGGCGGGGAGGTTTACGAAATACCAAAAGGAAAGACAGGCAAAGTTTTAAAGCGTGAAGTTGATTTGTTAAAATTAGCAGAGCAATCCAAACAGACAATGAAAGATTTAGATATTGAATTGATTGATGTGCAACCGCATTGGGAAGTTGGCGATTTGGTGGGACACCCTGATGCATTAATTAAGTATAAAGGAGAATTGGCAATCATGGATTTAAAATATACAGGAGTTCGTGAGGATGAAAGTTGCAAGTGGAATCCATTTGCGTGGGAGGATTTGGAATATAAAGATTTTAGACAGGCGTTGCATTACACAGAAATGTATTATTTAATGGAGGGAGTTTATTTACCATTTTTTTATTTGGTATTTGGGAAGAGTGGATGGTGCAAATTTATATTTATAGACACTCAATTAACTGCATTGGAGGATTACAGAATGTTGATAGATCAATTCAGAGAGGACATTAAAACATTCAAAGCAAAGCCAATAAATGATTATTCAAAGTGCCGCAAATGTGCGGTATTATGCGACAAAAGAACAATGAAACCTAATTTAATAGAAATAAAACTAAAATGAAAGAAGTAATAAAAGAATCGTTAAGATTATGTTCTAATATGTGGGATGTTAATCAGAGTAAAGTAAAGGGAAACAATTGCAGGGAGGCAAGTGTTATAATGGCAAAAAGGATGTGGATATATTATTTATATAATTTTGTAGAAATAGGCCATGCACATATGAAAAAACATATTAAGGGATTAAACCATGCAACATCAATATATCATGTGAGGCAATTTAATAAGCAATTAGACATGGATTATACAATCAAATTAAAGTTCCAAAGATTTATGGAAGAAATGAGTTCATTTAGTTTGTATGGTGAGGAATTTGAGCAAAAGAAACAAGAGTTGGAACAAATAAAAGTTGAATTAAATAATTTAAAAAGATGAAAATTAAAGGAAAATTAGTTAGAGTGTTAGAGAAACAAGCTGGAACATCAAAAGCAGGAAAGGAATGGATGAAACAGGAATTTGTGTTAAACACAGGATCAGATTACAATCCAGAGATTTGCATAAGCGTATTTGGTGAGGACAAAGTAAAGGGATTGAAACAATTTAGCGAGGGACAGGAATTAGTTGTTGATGTTAATATTTACAGTAGGGAATGGAATGGGAAGTATTATCATTCAATTGATGCATGGCAAATTGAAGTTGCAGGAGGCAACCAAGATGTTGGGGATGATGGAGATTTGCCTTTTTAAGATGAAATATATTTTAGGAATATTATTAATTTTTATGTTAAGCAGTTGTTTCACACCATCTGAATTGGCAGAGTTGGATAAAATTGCAGCAACATATGAATGGAAAATTGTTTATCATAACAATAAACCTTGTAATGTTTGGACAAATGGAAAGCACAATAATTTTTGTTGCAATACAAATTGTTGTTCAAATTTAAAAGTTAAAAAAGCCAACAATTCAGTTAAGTAGGCCAAAAAAACGCATTTTTTACATTTTATTTATGCTGAAAAGCCGATAATTTGGGCCAATAAATGATAATTTTTTAAGTTTTTTTTAGTAGTTTACTAGATAGGGATAAAGTTTTTTGAAAGTTTTATTGTTTTATTTTGCACAATTGTGCAAAACCTGTATATTTGCATCATAATAATTAACTAAATAACTAAAAAAACTAAAAACATGACAAATTCAACAACAGCAAACCTAAAGCCATCACACTTAAACATATTAGCAAAGATGAGTGAAATCAGAAATCTTAATCAAATTAGAGAAACATTACAAAAAGCATTATATGCAGCAGATTTAGAGTCAGATGTTTTTGAATCATTAGCTAACATTGACTTATTAATATCTAACGCTAGAGCAGAATTAAAAACATTATAATAATAAAATAAATTAATCAGGGGGGTGTGAAAACCCCCATTAAATTTCAAAACAATGATAAAGGGATTTGAAACGATTACAGCCGATTTAAACGAACAAGAATTGGAATTGATGCCAACCATCATAAAAGGATTAAAAACAAAGCATGGCAAAGATATGGCCGTTACAGGCGGTAAAATAGCAGATGCAGTTGGATTGAGTGGAATAAAAGTTCAGAAAATAATTAATGTGATAAGAGTTAAAAATTTAATTCCAGGTTTGTGTGCGTGTGGCAAAGGTTATTTTATTGCCAATAACATTGAGGAATTGGATAACTACATTATAAGTTTAAAGCAAAGGATTAAGGCACAGGTTGATGTTTTAAACGCATTAGAGCAACAAACAATAATTTTTGGAGGGACAGGGCAAACAACATTATTTGAATAAAAAAAACAATAAACAATATGAAAAACTATAACAGGAGCAAAAATGTTTATGATGCATCAAATGAAAGGGTGGATTATATATTTAAAAACTTTGAGAAAATATACATGTCTTTTAGTGGAGGTAAGGATAGCGGTGTTATGCTTAACTTAATACTTGACTACATGAGGAAAAACAACATTAAAAAGAAAATGGGATTGATGATACTTGATAATGAGGCAAATTATGAATATTCATTAAAATTTATGCACAAGATAATAAAGGAAAATATTGATTTATTAGATGTTTATTGGTGCTGTCTGCCAATCACACTACCATGCACGATTAGTAGTTATGAAATAGATTGGCAATGTTGGGGTGTTAATGATGAGCATAGATGGATAAGGCCCATGCCTAAAGAGGATTATGTTATAAATATGGATAATCATAAATTTGATTTTTTTACTGAAAACATGAGTTATGATGAATTTTGGGATAAGTTTGGTGAGTGGTATGCTGATGGTGTTGATTGTGCAAATTTTATAGGCATTAGAACAGATGAAAGTTTAAACAGATTTAGAGCCATTATGAATGATAAAAAAATAATGGTAAATAATTTTTATTGGACAAAGAAAAACACAAAGCATTGTTATAATATTTACCCAATTTACGATTGGAAAACAGATGATGTATGGATTGCAAACGCAAAGTTTGACTGGTTATACAATGAATTGTATGATATATTTTGGAGGGCTGGATTATCGGTTGGACAAATGAGGGTTGCTAGTCCTTTTATGAGTGAGGCCAAAGGAAGTTTAAATCTTTATAGGGTTATTGATGGGCATGTTTGGAGTAGATTATGTGCAAGAGTTTCTGGAGCTAATTTTATTGCAACATATGGTAAGCAATTAACATATAGAAGTTTTAAATTACCAGATGGACATACATGGAAAACATTCACAAAGTTTCTTTTAGAAACATTACCAAATGAATCTGGAGCAAATTTTAAGAGCCGCTTTATTCAGTCAATAAAATACTGGTGGAGAGTAGGGCGGGGATTACCAGAAGAAATAATAGAAGATTTGAGAAAAAACAATATAGAGTTTAAGTTAGGAGAAAAAACAAGACATGGGAATAAGGATAAAACATGCGTTAGAATGTTACCTCCAGATCATTTAGATATGCTAAAATGTAATAATTCAGATGTAACGAGTTGGAAAAGGTTTGTTATAACAATATTGAAAAACGATCATACATGCAAGTATTTAGGATTGGCACCTACACATAAACAAGCAAAAAGACAAAGAGAAATTCAAAACAAATATAAAAACATATAATATGAAAGTTGTAAATGAAAATGATTTAACAGGAACAGAAAGGGATGTTAAATTTGAGCAGGGCAGAAGTATAAGAATGATATTAGAAAAGGATGGAATGGGATTTTCTTTTCATAAAACAATAATACCAAAAGGACAAAAGGGAAATTGGCATTATAAACATCATAAAGAATCATGCTATTGCATAAAAGGAAGTGGTATTTTAATAAATTTAGAAACAAATACAAAATACCAAATAAATGTTGGGGATATTTATATTTTAGACAATCATTCAAATCATACATTTGAATCATTAGAAGATGTTGTTTTAATATCAGTATTTAATCCGCCAATTAAAGGAGGTGAAATACATCAAAAAGATGGATCATATAAAATTAATAATAACTAAACAAACAAAAAGAAATGAGTAAATTTAAATCACCAGTTTACAATGTGCTTAGAGTGCATATGAGTAAAGTTAAAGCAAATGATTACAATCCAAATGCAGTAGCACCTCCCGAAATGGAATTATTAGAAACATCTATTTGGGAGGATGGATATACTATGCCAATTGTAACAGTTTATGATCCAGAATCTGATATGTATATTGTAGTTGATGGATTTCATAGATATTCTACAATGGTAAATAGTGAAAGAATAAGAGAAAGAGAAGAGGAACACTTGCCTATAAGTGTTTTAAATAAGGATATAACGGATAGAATGGCATCAACAATTAGGCATAATAGAGCGAGGGGATCACATAACATTGATTTAATGAGCACAATAGTTAGTGAATTAGTTGAAATGGGCAAAGGTGATGCGTGGATATGTAAGCATATAGGAATGAGTAAGGATGAATTATTAAGAATGAAACAAATTACTGGGTTAGCATCTTTATTTCAAAACAAAGATTTTTCAGATAGTTGGGATGCAACAATATGAAACAGGTATATTTGCCATATTGGAAATGGGAATGCTATAATTCTGGAATGTGGAATAAAGTGAATTTAGCAAAGGAAAATGAAATGTTAAAATTAGCAATTGAATTTACAGGCAATCATATTCTTTATGGTAAGGCAATGAAAGATGTTGTTTTTAAATGGAATAATACTATGGAAAATCATTTAACTAATGTTTCAATAAATAGAAAGGCATTTTTAGGGCAATGTGCTGTATTTTTTAAACATCAAATACCAGAATATATAGTTAGAAAAGCATGGAAAAGTCTAACAATTAAACAACAAATATTAGCCGATAATGTGGCACAACAAACAATTAAAGATTGGGAATTATGGTACAAAACAAAATTAGCGAATACATTAATATGTGGGAAAAAAGATGTTATAAAAATGGGATACCAGATGAGGCTCCATTTGAGTTAAAGGATAAAATTCCATCTTATAAAAAAATTGCAATGGCATTATTAAAAAATGATTTTCATTTAATTTCATTAGGATATTCTCAAAAAAAAACAAAATATTATTCAATTTTAAAAAGAATAGAAATAGATCAAAGGAAATATATTGGTAAACAATTAAAGTTAAATTTATAATGGAAAGAGATTTTAAAGGTATATGGATTCCAAAAGAGGTTTGGTTGAATAAAGATTTAAAACTAATTGAGAAATTGTTTTTAGTTGAAATTGATTCATTGGATAATGAAACAGGATGTTGGGCATCAAATAAATACTTTGGGGAATTCTTTAAAATTTCTAAAGGCAGATGTTCACAAATAATAAATTCATTGGAGCAAAAGGGTTTTATATTAATCAAATATGAATATGAGGGAAAGGAAATAAAAAGCAGAACAATTAGGGTAGTTAAAAAATTAAATAGGGTATTTAATAAATCGTTAGGGGGTAGTAAATATATTAAAGGGGGGTATTTAGAAAATGATAAAGATAATAATACAATAACTAATAATACAACTAATAATAAAACTACTAAGGGGAGATTTAAAAAACCTTTAATTTCTGATATTTCAAATTACATTGAGGAAAGAGGGAATTTAATTGATGCAAACAAATTTTATGATTATTATGAATCAAATGGTTGGAAAGTTGGAAAGAACAAAATGAAGTGTTGGAAAGCAGCAGTTAGGAATTGGGAAAATATGCGAAAAGATAAGGGCCAAATTGAATCAAAAGTTATGGAAAGATTATCAAGCCATGACAAAGCAAAACAAATGTTAAAAAATATGCATAATGGAAATTAAAGAAATAAACCAACAGGATTTGGAATTAATGTGCGTTGATGTATTAACACAAACATATGCAGATTTAGGGCAAAAGGATAATGATCCGCAAAACAAAGTTATGTTGGCCCAAAGTTTAGCAAAGGATTTAAAAAAGCGTTATGCATTCATGCCATTTGATGCAGTAAGGTTGGCATTTGAGAATGGAGTGCGAAATACTGAATTGTTTGTTATTAGTGCATCAACCTGGTGCAAGTGGTTAAATAAGATGAAAGCAGAAATTTGGGATGGTTGGCATCATTTTGAGTTGGGAAACAATCATGTTATTCAACCTCATATTAAAAACATAATGGACAAGCAACCTAAATTAATGTTGGAATATACAAAAAGATTAAATGGATAATCATATAACAAACGATTCAAACAATCCAATAAACAATTGGAGTGATGCAGAATTATGTAAACAATGCAATTCAGAATTAATAAAAGAAAATGGGGAATTAATTTGTGATGAGTGTGATAAGTGCATATATTGTGGAGAAATTTTAAACGAATGCAGTTGCATTGATAATAATTAAAAACATGGTAAAAACAGACAAAAAACCTTTTAAGGATTTAAGTAAACAAAAAAAGAATTACATCTTTAAAGATTTGCAAAAATTAACATTAAAAGAAATTCAAAAGAAACACAATGTAACAGGAGTTACAGTTGATAAAATAGTGAAAGAAATAGTTAAGTTATGATAAGAACAATTGAGAAAACAATCGGATGCAAAGATAAAAAGGGCATTGCTAGAGGTTGGGTTATAAAATACGATTCAAAGGATAGGATTAAAGAAATTAAAAGTTTGTTCAATCCAAATGATTATAAGGGCAGCAGGCCCATTTATACTGATGCACAAATATTAATAATTTTAAAAACAGAAAAAACAAAAAAGATATGATGACAATTGCAATTATTATTGTGGCAATGATTATTTTATTATTAATCAACACAATTATTGAAACAAAGATTAGTTTAAGAGAAACAAAAGAATTAGTTAAGAATTTAGAAACATTCAAAGAGGAATGGAAAAACAAATATACAAACAATGGAGAAAAATAAATATTATTGGGAAAAAGGGAGGAATGGATGGACACCAAATATTAATCCGAAAATGCATTTAACAAAAGAAGAGTTGAAAATTGATTACAGCAAAGACAAAACGCCAAACTATTATATTGGAAATGTTTATGGATATGAGGCGAGAAAAGTAATTGAGGATTTTGATTTAGGATATAATTGTGGGACAGCATTAAGTTACATAGTAAGGGCAAAGCGTAAGCATGAAACAAGTGTTGATTGCATACAGAAAGCAATTAATCATTTAGAATTTGAGTTGGATAAAATAAAAAATAAAAATAAATAACAAATGTTGAAAACTATTACTTTAATTTACACCATGAAAGAATTTGGAAGATTATTAATCACAACTATTTTGTTGCCATTTTTATTGGTTGCATTGGTTGGAATATTACTTATTGGAATACATGAAGGCATTTGGCACAGTAAAGGAGGGAAAACTGAAATTGAATAACAGCAGACAATTCCAGGATTCATTAAGAGAATTTGAGGGAAAGGATGTTGAGTTGAGAATTAAGGAAAGGAGTGCAAACAGATCAAAGGAGCAGAACAGTTTGTATTGGACATGGATTGATATATTATCAAAAGAAATAGGATATACAAAAGAAGAGATGCACACACTAATAAAATATAAATTCCTTAAAAGAAATGTTGTTGATGAGAATGGAGTGGAGCAGGAAGTAATTAAAAGCACAACAACCTTAACAACAAAAGAGTTTTCATTAATGATGAATGATTTATTATTTTGGAGCAATAACACTTTAAATATTAATTTGCCGAGCAATGACTGAGGAAAGATTACAGATTGCAGTTGTTAATTATATAAAATTAAAATATCCAAAGGCGAGATATTGCGCATCATTAGGCGGTATATACACAGGGCCAAGACAAGCCATCAAAGCAAAGAGAACGGGCTACAGCAGGGGATTCCCTGATTTACAAATATGTGAGGCAAGAGGTGGACATTTTGGTTTGTTCATTGAATTGAAAACATTAAAGGGCAGGCCAACAGCGGTGCAAAGGGATTGGATTAATGATTTAAATGATAGGGGTTATTGTGCTGAGATATGCAAAGGGTTGGATGATTCATTAAGTGCAATTGATAATTATATGAGTAAAGGAATAACAATGGGAAATGAAAGCAATTAGTAAAAAGCAATCAGCAGTTAATAAAGAATTAAAGAAAGTATATCAAGAGATAGCAGAAGAGCGTGGACATTATTGCACAGGATGTGGCAGGAGTAGTGGGGTTGCATTAAGTCATTCACATATTATCCCAAGAAGTAGGCGTTCAGATTTAGTAACAGATAAAAGAAATATAACATATCATTGTTTAGATGGTATTGATGGGAATGGCAATAGCAGAAAGGGATGCCATACAATATGGGAGGGAGTTAAGCGGGACACATTGTTAGACTATCCTAGAAACATTGAATACATATTGGAGGTTGATGTTGAGTATTATTATTTAATAACTGAATTGAATGGATAATATATTTATAAAAGCAGCAACATCATTACTACTGCATGATGCAATGGAGGAATTAAAGGAGATGGCAATACAGAACGGCAACCAACATGATGAGGAATATTTAGATAATATGTTATTAATATCAATGATAGGATATGCAATAGCAACAGGCAGGGATAAAAGATATATTGTTGAAATATTTGCAAACCTTATTAATGAGCATAAAGAGATGGATGCTGAGGATATTATTAACCAAGCAAAGGGATTACTATAATGCCTAAGCTACCAACAGGAAAGAAACGGCCATGGATTCCAAAGAAAGCCAAGCGATATGGACAGACAGATAACAGTTCATTCTATCAATCAAAGCAATGGAGGATGTTAAGGCGTTACTACATCAAATCAAATCCATTGTGTGAAGAGTGTTCAAGAAACAAAAGAACAACAGCAGGGAATTGTGTGGATCACATCAAGCCAATAAGTATGGGAGGAAGTAAGGTTGATGAGTCAAACCTGCAAACATTATGTAACAGTTGCCACGCTAAGAAGTCGGCAAGTGAGGCGGTAGAGTATAGGAAAGGAGTTAAGGACTATGTTAGGAAGAAATAATTTTAAAAAATATTGTGTGGGGGGTGCATCAAATCTTAAAAAGTAAATATTCTGTAAAT